>Ga0114930_10002528_pt1 | contig 16466 bp, 12 predicted proteins | sample AnhtaG_FD_87300 | JGI IMG/M metagenome (GOLD analysis project Ga0114930, IMG submission 87300) | Deep subsurface microbial communities from Anholt, Denmark to uncover new lineages of life (NeLLi) - Anholt_01485 metaG | ecosystem: Environmental > Aquatic > Marine > Oceanic > Sediment | place... | reverse complement strand
TGGTGAGCTTTTTTATCCTCTCGAATAAGAGGAGAAAGCTCTATTATTTTTTCTGCTAGCTCTTCCTCTATTTGAGACTCACCCAGGGGTGTTTGCCACCGACCTTTTCCGGCTATGGCCACTCCTGCACCAAAGCCGCGAGCATCAAGAAAATATCTCACATTGGACAGGCACACTTGACAAAAGTCTTTTTTGACTTACTATTAGTATGTGATGGCATAAGGAAGAGGGGAGAGCAGACGTAGGCTCACTACCTCACTTTATCTTTGCCAAAGTAAGACGCAAACAGAAACAAGCTAAGGAGACTTCCCTTCGCGCTGGTCATTCCGCCGATAGTTGTCTTTACGGAACTTAGCCTGTTCAAAAGTAATGGTCTCTACATTCCACTGCATCTCCGCTTGTCTTCCCCTTTTCAAAAAATCATTTTTCTATTGATGTTTTGAAACATAAGTTCTCTGCTAAATAGTTTTTCCCAAGGCTTTTTACTCATTTGGGCACAGAAGAATCATGCCCTTGGGGCCTGATTCTGTATGCCGAGGGTAAGGATTTAGCCTATACGCCAAGGTGGAAAGATAAAACGACGAAGACTCGGGTCTTTATGTTGACCACACGCAATGAAACCGAAGACATAATTGATTGCAAGATGGAGAAGGGTAAGCTTATTGCCCATTTTTGTTCTTAGTTTGGTCATATGAGGATAAGCGCAGTCGATGTAAATAAAACTCATCCAAGATGTTACAAGACGAAATTAAAGACTTCAGAATAGGAAGATTTGAATTTATAGTAAAACCTAAGGATAAGCTATATCTTCCTGTCTATAAAGGCTCCACTTTGAGGGGTGGATTTGGACAGGCTCTTAGAAAGACTGTTTGTATCACAAAATATAAAGAGTGCAAAAACTGCCTGCTTAAACAGAAGTGCATATATTCATCTATCTTTGAGACCCCGCCACCTGAAGACACTACCAGAATGAGAAAATATCCTTATGCGCCTCATCCTTTTGTTATTGAACCTCCCCTGGAAGAAAAACAGGAATACAGAGAGGATAACGAGCTTTCCTTTAATCTTGTTTTGATAGGAAAAGCCATTGACTATCTTCCCTATTTTATATTTGCCTTTGATAAGCTAGGCGAACTTGGTCTTGGCAGAGGTAAGGGAAAATACTGGCTAAGGGAAGTAAGAAGTATAAGGAGTAACTCTAATAGCGCTCATCCCATATATACCGGCGAGGATAAAATCCTCAAGGATAGCTATTCCTTGATAAGTGGAAAAGATATTCTTGAAGAGTGCAAAAAATACTACCATAAAAGAAAAATCACTTTACATTTCATTACTCCCGCCCGTTTAAAATATCAAGAACATTTCATTAAGGACCTTGAGTTTCATATCCTCATCAGAAACCTTTTGAGGAGAATATCGCTTCTTTCCTATTTTCACTGCGATAGGGAGCTCCAGGCTGATTTCAAAGGTCTCATAGAAAGGGCCGAAAAGGTAAGAAAAGAAGATAGCAATCTAAGCTGGTATGACTGGCAGCGTTATTCTGCTCGCCAGAATACTAAGATGCTCCTGGGTGGATTCATAGGGAAGGTAACCTTTGCTTTTGATGGAGTTGAACCTGAACACTTTCTTCCCCTTATTCTCTTGGGAAAATATATCCATGTAGGCAAAGGAACGGGTTTTGGCCTGGGGAAGTATGAAATCAGTGAGGAAAAAACATGAACCTGGAAGTGTCTAAATTATGCAAATATTAAGGAACTTATGAAAATGAAAAAATAGGCACAAAATAGGGGGTGGTTAGTACTTTCTCTCTAATGAGCTATGGTAGCAGAAATGCAACATATTTTTCATTTTGAAGGAGGTAAATTCCCATGATTTTTAAGCGAAATTTTGCAGGTTATGATTTTTGGTCTTGGAAGTCTTTGTTCCATGAAGGCTTACGAGAGCTGCTGTGAGAAACATAGACCTGATGAAGAAGGGATTGCGACCCAAAAGGAGACGCCATCGAAGTACCTGACGCTTTGGCATACTGTGAGAAACATAGACCTGATGAAGAAGGGATTGCGACTCTGCTCTCCCCTGCCTTTTCCAGTGACTTCCTGAATTTCGTGAGAAACATAGACCTGATGAAGAAGGGATTGCGACCCAACAACACCAAGCCCGCCGTCAGTCTGGATTGAACGCGAGAAACATAGACCTGATGAAGAAGGGATTAGCTCCCAGAAACAAAAAGTAAAGTTGCACGAACTGCACTGGGAAGGTTAAGAGCGCACACAGCAGGAAAAATGGAGATATAGTGGGATTAACTAAAGGAATGAGTAATAGATAGGGAGGGAAAGCTTATGAGTGGAAAACAAAACAACAAAAAAGAATGTCATTCGGTTATCTTAGCCGCCCTTTTGCATGATATTGGGAAGTTTCTACACAGAGGAAGCGCTAAGGAGTATCAAGTAAGTCATCCAGAGGCTTCTGGAATGTTTCTTGAAAAATTTGAATTCAAGCTCAAAAATGATCGTTTATACGATTTTGAACTGGTCAAAATCTTGGCAAAATACCATCATCCAATAAAAAAAGAGCTTTTACTAAAAGACGACTATTGCAAAAATAAAAGCGAAGACGAAAAAGAGAAAATATGGAGATTTGTAATTTTGTCAAAGGACGCTGACATCTATTCTTGTAAGGAAAGAGATCTTAAACAACAATGGATAGGGAGAAGAAAAAATGCTCCTTTAGATTCGATTTTTTCTCAAATAGCCCTGGATGAGAGCAACTACGAGGGAACGAAAACCACACCCAAGTATCATAGATATAGAATTGGTTCAATTAACCCTTTGTTTTCTTTTCCTGAAGAATTCACAGTTTTAGAGAAAAATGAAATTCCCAATCACGTTAAAAATTTTGAGGACAACCTTCCTAATTTTTCTAAATTAACAACCTTTGATAACGTACTAACTGTATGGCTGTCTCTTTTGGAACAATACACATGGTGTATTCCCAGTGATACTAGATATGAAGAATCGGATGTTTCTCTGTTTGACCACCTAAGATCTACCAGTGCCATTGCAGCTTGTCTCTTTAAACAACATATTCGAGCCATTTCTGAAGGAAAAAGAAGACTTGATAGAAAAAATGAGTTCATTCTAATCGGTGGTGATTTTTCAGGAATACAAAACTATATTTACAGTATTACAAGTAAAGGATCTGGCGGTGCAGCCAAGAGATTACGAGCTAGGTCATTTTTTATTACTGCTTTTGTAGAAACTACTATTCATAAGATTCTCCATAGACTCGATTTGCCCCCTAGCTGCAATCTATTTTCTGCTGGAGGGAAATTTCTCCTTTTAGCTCCGGACGTTGATAGCCTAAAGTCCAAGAAAGTCGAGAAAGAACTGGAGGATCTCAGAGTGGAAGTCAGTGAAGATATCTTAAGTACTTTCTTTAACCAATTCACTTTTACCCTCTCTTGGATACCTATCGAAGGATTCAAAGAAGAATTCAAAGTCTATAACTTTTTTAAAACAGCAGACGAGATTTTCTATGAGCTGGAAAAAGAGAAGCTAATAAAATCAAAGAGTGTATTGATGATTGACGGAAAGTGGGATATGGAGAAATTCAAGGCTACAGAGATATACAAAGAATACAAAGGAAGAGAAGACTGCGGAATATGCGGAAAAGGACCGGCCATCTACCAAGATGAAGATGTAAGAACCTGTTTTATATGCAATAGAGACAAGTTTGTAATTGGTGAGGCTCTTCCTAAAACTAAATACATAGGGTTTGGGAAAGGATGTTTACCAAATAAAGCGGCCCAGAAAAACCTTATCCACATTTTTCACCGTGATAAAAAAAGAGAAGAAGACCTTGATTATTATATTAAGCTGCTTTCTGACAAGGAAATTAACGATAGGGAATTTTATTTTACTTACAACATAATGACAGAAGAGGAAAGAAAAAAGGTTAGTGAAAAGGAAGTATCTTTAAGAAAATATCTGGCAAACTATGTTCCAAAGAAAAATGGAATTATTGAATCTTTTGAAGAGATTGCTGGGTACTCCGTGTGGGAGGACGAAAATGGAGGTGAAAAAAAAGGAAGTGTTCTTCTTGGTATTTTAAAGGCTGATTTTGATAATTTGGGGCTTATCTTCAGCAAAGGATTTGAAATTCCTCGAAAAGAAGAAGAGAAACTAACAGATGGAGATAGAAAAACGATGTCCAGGTATTTAACTTTAAGTAGAATGATAGACCTTTTCTTCTCTGGGTGGATGAGAGAAGTTATGGAGAAAAATGACAAAGAAAAGATAATTTCAAGCCTTAGTGAAATAGAAGATATTGAGGACAAAGAACGATTGAAAAGATACCTTAATAGAGATGAGATTGATTTTAGCAAAATATATACTGTTTATTCTGGAGGAGATGATCTTGTTCTGGTTGGTCCCTGGGAAACAATGATTATCTTTTCTCTATTTTTGAATATGGAGTTTAGAAGATTCACCTGTAATAACGATGATATTACTCTTTCTGCAGGATTGGCTGTAGTAAAACCTAAACATCCTATTGCTGCTGGCATCAGAGAGGCAGATGAATTGCTAGAAAAATCAAAAAGGGAAGGAAAGAACAGAATCACTCTCTTTGGCACTACTGTTGAATGGGAACAATTTCCTGAGCTTATGGAGTTCTTTCTTTTTCTTAACCAAGCATTAAATAAAGGTAATTCTAAAGAAAAGCCTCCCATAACTTCTGGCTTTTTATACAGACTCTTAAAATATCACGATATGGCTACCAAGTATTTTGACGAAGGTAGAGTTGAAGGCTTAAAATTTTTATCTGCTTTGAGTTATGATATTGGTAGAAATGTAATTAAAAGGGACAAGGCTGGCAATATCAAAGTGGGTAGAGATGAATCTTTTGCGTTGCAAAGATTAACGGGTATAGCAAAGAAAAAGAGCTCGCTAATTTACAATCTAAAGGTACCAGCCTTTTGGGCCCTCTATAGAAACAGAAAAGGAATGGAAGTATGAGAGAGCCGAACTTATTGATTATCTCGAATAGGTTTGAAGAAACAAATCTAGAGGAAGATATGAAAGCAGAGTTTGTGAAGTGGGATTGGCCTTTAAAGAAATTATGGACGTTCTCTGATTATCATGTGGTGATAATCGATTTTTCTTTTAATAAGGATGAATTCAAAGGAATTAATCAGGAGATATACGACTCATTAGGAGGAAGATTATTAGAGGTCATTGAAGGATTGATAGTAATAGTCATTTGTGGATATCCGAAAGAAAAGTTTAATATATATGTTCCTCGTTCTCGTCCTGACGAATCACGCTATCTACATAGTCAAACGACTTGTTATGATCCTGAAGATTTATCAAAAGAAGTAGTAAAAGAAGAGCGGGATAGCTACACATTTTTACAGGGAGTACCTATAGGAATTTATGACAGATTAACTCCTGAACCGTCTCGCATATATGAGAAAAAGATTAAGAGTCCATTTAAGGAATATTTTAATCTCACAGATATAGCTCATCTTACTATCCAATACTCACCGCCTCCTTCTGATATTAGTGTTGAGCCAATTTCTAGGACTAGTGGAGTCGGAAAAGACCGTTATTGTGTAGGAGCCTTAATCGAAATAGAAAAAGGGAATTTGATTTTATTACCTGGATATAACAAACTCAAGAAAAATGAGGTACTCTTGTCCCTTATCAAAATTAGCAAGGAACTTTACAGAAAACAACAGAAACTAAAAGAGAGAGGACAATAGTTTTGTAATTAAAATCTCAAGAGAAAAGGAGGAAAGTTTTATGGGAAACTATTTTTATGAAGATGAAGAGAAGGAGAAGTTGAAGGAAAAATTTTCGACTACTGAAGCAAGAAAATGGGCGAAAAGTTTCATTAATCCTAAATTTTCTACTGATAGAAGGGATAGAAATCCAAGATTGGCCTCAGCTCAATTACGAAGATTTCATATGGAAGCAAAAACACTGGAGGCAAGAGTTGAGGTTTTAGAAAAGCCGAATGAGGAGTTCCTAAAACTTAGACCCATTGTAAAGATGCTTAAGTCAAAGGTTGCCTACGCTTGTCCTATCCCAGGAAGAGATAAAAAAGTGCCGGAAGAATTCAGACGATACATTGAAGAAATGGTAGACAACATAAACGATTACAAAGACTTCAAAGCATTTTGTCTTTGCTTCGAATCTGTAGTCGGATTCTTCTACGGCGAAGGAGGTAGATAGAATGAAACTAAAAGAACACAAAACAATAAAGGGAATCGTTGAGGTCGTGACGGGCTTACATATCGGTGGAAGTACAAACACGATTGAAATTGGTGGCAAAGATAATCCTGTTATAAAACACCCTATTACAAAAGAGCCTTATATACCCGGCTCGTCACTAAAGGGGAAAATGAGGTCCTTGTTGGAATGGAAATTAGGAAAGATTGACACCGACCCAGAAAGTAGGGATTTTGGAGAAGTCCACAAATGCAGTGAGACCGACTGTCCAATCTGTCGATTGTTTGGAACAACGGCTGAGGATTCCAAAGTTGGACCAACGAGATTAATCTTCAGAGATGCTGTATTGTCAAAAGAATATAAAAATAAGATGAAGCAGAAAATAGAAACATGGTCACCTGAAAATGTTTCAGAAGAAAAATATGAGAATGCTATCAATAGGATTACAGCCAGGGCTAATCCTAGAAACTTTGAAAGAGTCCCTTCGGGAGTAGAGTTTTCCTTTGAGATTAGCTATAGGGTGTTTGAAGATGGAGATGATGGAACGACTGATAATAAACTATTGAACTATGTTATAGACGGGTTGAAGTTGATTGAGAAAGATGCATTAGGAGGAGCAGGAAGTAGAGGATCTGGTCAGGTAAAGTTCTGGGTACAGAATGAGGAGGGTAAACTAAAGAGTCTTGAGGAGATATCGGTAGAAGATTTTGGAATCAAATAAGGAGAATAAGCTAATGAATGGATATATAGATTATACAATAAAACTAACTCTTAAGTCTCCTATTGTTACCTCCTTTCAATCAGATACACTTTTTGGACATATATGTTGGGCGATCAATTACTTAAAATGGGATGATGAAAGAAGGGTAGAAGATTTTTTAGCTATATATGACCAAGGGAAACTTCCTCTGCTAATCAGCAATGGTTTTCCTAAAGATTATCTGCCAAAACCTATTGTGAGACCTATCTTGCAGGAAGAGTTGAGGAGTATTTTCGGAGAGAAGAATAGAAAAGAAAATTCCTATAAGATAAAGGCCATCAAAAAGGCAGAGCTTATCCCTAAATATGATTTGCTTCAAATTATAAAAGGCTGGATATCTCCTGGAATTCTCTTCCAGAAGCTGTCGGAGAATTTTGAAAGAGAAGAAAAAAACCGCTCAAAAAAGAAGAAGGAAGTAGTTTACCACAACACCATAAACCGGATAACCAACAGAGTCACAACAGGACTCTACGAGCAAGAGGAAGTCTTCTATTCTGAGAACTTTAATGAATTTGAGATTTATCTAAAGACTAACTATTTTGACAAAGATGATTTAAAAAGGATATTTAAGTTTATCTCAATAGGAGGATTTGGTAAAGATAAATCTACAGGAAAAGGCAGGTTTGATTTCAGCATAATAGAAGGCACAGACTTGGAAGGCTCTGATAATCCCAATGGCTTTATGACTCTTTCCTCTTATATCCCTCATTCTGGAGCTCCAACAAAAGGCTATTACGAGATACTTTTAAAATATGGAAAATTAGGTGGAAACTTCGCTGGAGGAAGCGCTGAAGTAAATAATAACCCATTTAAGAAGCCGTTAATTATGTTCAGGGCTGGGTCAACTTTCTATGACCAGGGCTATAACAAAAGTAAAATTTATGGCTCCCTTCTACCAGATGTTCATAAGAATCCTAAAATTAGACATTACGGATATGCATTTCCTTTGGGAATAAATATGGAGGAAGAAAACGATGAATAAATATGAATTAAAAGGTGCAATTCTCTCTCCTCTCCATATCGGAACAGGAAATCAAATAGAACCTTTTGATTATGTAATAAAAAATCGAAAACTTTACAGAATATCATTAGAAGATTTTCTTTGTCAATTAAGCGAAGAGAAAAGAAAAATCTTTGAAGATATAGTTGACAGTGGAAACCTCAACAGAATTAGAAAATATATAATAGAAAAAATTGATTTAGAGAAATATTCAGCTTATTCAGTAGAGGTAACAGAGAAAATCGAACGTCTCTATTTATCTAAAATTGATGATATTCACAATCAGCTTTTAATAAACCCTTTTATTCGAACTGGCACAGAAAACAAACCTTACATTCCGGGAAGTTCAATTAAAGGAGCTATTAGAACAGCCTTGATTAGTCAAATAGCTCAACATAGTAATTTACCTCAGCCAAAAGGGTATAGAGAGGAGCTCGAATTTGAATCCAAAGTCCTTGGATATACTGGAAGGGAGAAAAATGATCCGTTCAGAGGAATTAAGATTACGGATGGCATACTAGCTCCAGACTCAACCATAATTTCACAAATAAGAAATGTAACAAAGGATAGGAGCGGAAACCTTCAACCTAACAACGTCCAGTTAATTTGTGAAGTAACCTACTCTAGGGTATCTGGCAAAGCAATTGAATTTGAATCAAAATTAACCATTGATAGCAATCTTTTTTCAACAAACTATCTTTCGAGGTCATTCACAATTGAACAAATTGGAGAGGCCTGTAATAGCTTCTATAAAGATAAATTGCGTACGGAAGACGAAAAGTTCTATAACACTTCTGCTATCTCTCACATCTCAAATTCTCTATTGAAGGAAGAGATAGGGAATGATTCTTTCTTGATTAGACTCGGCAGATTTTCTGGCGTGGAAAGTGTAACTATTGATAACTATAGAAATCCAAGACCACCAGGTAAAAAAGGAATTTGGGGTACATCAAGAAATTTGGTTGAAATGAAATATCCTCTAGGTTGGATAAAGATGAGTGTGCAAGAAACATAGACCTGATAAATAAGGGATTGCGACGTTTCCTTTTCTTGGAGACAAATTTAAAGCTTTGTAGACTGAGAAACATAGACCTGATGAATAAGGGATTGCGACTATATCTCCTTGCCATTCTTATCCTTGAGGCCAGTGTATTGATTGGAAACATAGACCTGACTAAGAAGGGATTGCGACAATGTTGAATATATGTCTATCCAGGCGTTGTATGCGCAGGAAACAGAGACCTGATGAAGAAGGGATTGGGGCAACATGGAGAGCTGGTCTCGCTGCCTAGTTCTGAAGTAACTAACTGGTCAAGGTTGGTAGATAAATGTATGATACTCCTGTCCATGGTGGAAAGATTTGAGAGGAGACTGAGACCTGCTACGCCCGGGGTTGACGGTAGTGATATTTGAAAGGTGGGCGACCAGCGAAGGATTGTGCGTGTGAGGAGGAACAAAGCAAGGAGGAATCTCATCAGGTAAATGCTGAGTGTATTAGTTGCTCGTTTAAGGGAAGTATCGAAGTTAAGAAGGGGAAAAAGATATATGAGATGAGCTGTTCAGAGTTTGGCAATAAGACATTAAAGAAGCGGAGGAAATCTCATAGAGTCAAAGGACATGATAGATAGTGGCAACTAGAGGCGTGGGTGGATGATTGGTGTTTGGTTTGTCCATAGGGTAGGTAGGAGAAAGAATCGGAAGCACTAATCAGAGACAATGGGGAGCATAAGGATGATACTAACTGACCAGGAAATACAAGGGGCCATTCTAGAAGTAGCTAATCAAGTGGTGAAAGAAAAAGGAAGTGTAAAAGGGGCTATATTCATCCTCCTTGAGAAAACAAGAGATTGGGGAGTGGACACAAAGGATATCGTTCGGAACTGCAGTATACTCGAAAGTAGAGGTCTCGTAGAGCAGTGGGCGATTAAGATGGTAGGTAATGAGCAGAGTCCGGTTATAAGCATTACTGCCAAGGGGATGGAGCAGTACGAGGAGAACCGTAGAGCGGAAGGCAGAAGAACAGTGAGTTCAGATTCAGACAAGGAAGCTGCACCACAAGATCCTATAGTAAAGGGAATACATCTTTTGATGACCGATTTGAATCATATTCGGAGACATTTTGCCAAGGCCAACAAGCTCGATCTGACCACGCAAAGACTGGACAGATGGAAAAGCAGATCGGCAGAGTACCTAAACGAGAATATATCAGCAGGAGAGGCTTATAAATTCAGCAAAATCAGTGGCAAAGCAAAAGAGTTAGCTTGGAATATGCCTAAAGAACTAGAAAACTACATGACGTATTTGCGGGCACTTTATGAGGATATGGAGAGTCGAACTCAGTTGACTTCTAGTCCGCCGGCTAGGAGTGAAATCAGAATGGAAAAACCCACAATAAACATGGGGGGAAAAGTTTTTATTGTCCACGGTCGAGATAGAACAATGAAGGCGGATGTCGCTCGCTTTCTTGAGAAGTTAGAACTTAAACCGATAATCCTTCACGAACAACCTAACAAAGGCCGTACTATCATTGAGAAATTCGAGGACCACTCACAGGTAGCATACGCGATAGTCCTGCTTATCGGAGATGACATCCGGGAGACTATTCTCTGAAGATGATGCATTCGAGCGACGTGCTCGTCAGAACGTAGTGTTTGAATTGGGATTCTTCATTGGCAAACTAGGAAGAAACCGAGTCTGCGCATTATACGAGGAGAATGTGGAGCTACCCTCGGACTTTAGAGGAGTAGTCTACATACCGCTAGACAAAGAAGACGGCTGGAAATTAAGCCTGCTGAGAGAGCTAAGAGCAGGGGGGCTTAAGGTTGATTTGGATAAGGTTTTGTGAGGACAAAAAGCCATAAAATACATTTACATTAGTGTTGACCATATGTCACTCAGGAAGCAAGATGTATGATCTAGAATAAATAGATATAGAAAGGAGAAAGGATGGCCAAAAAGGTAACAAGCAAAAAGGTTGCTTCGAAAGCATCGAAAGTTCTTCGAGACAAGCGTACAGGGAAGAACTCCAAATCTGCCGCCGGGAGTGCGCTGTCACAAAGGGAAAAAGCCAAAAGAGGCGGCAAGAGAAGTGGGAAAAAGAAACATTAATCGCGAAGCTAGTCAACTTCATGTGAATTACGTCTAGAAAGGAATGCCTATGAGTTCCAAAAGGAGAACTGTCAAGAGTCCGAGAAAGTCCGGAACTGTGAAGAGGAGCGCTGTAAGAAAAGCAGCTCGAAAAGCTATTTCCAAACGGTCGAGCAAGAAAAAGCGCTAATTCACACTCATGAATATGCAAGTATACGAGGAGAACGTTTTTATTAACTGTCCTTTCACCCCACAATACAGTCGCATACTCAATGCTATTGTGTTTGCTGTATATGACTGTGGATTCAGAGTGTACTGTACTATACAAGAAGAGGATGCAAGCCAGATTAGAATACAGAAGATTTACAGAATTATTGCCGACTGTAAATACGGTATTCATGACATATCTTTGACAGACTTAGACCCAAAAACCAAACTTCCAAGGTTCAACATGCCATTGGAGCTCGGGATCTTTCTTGGAGCCAAGAGATTTGGTAAAGACAAGCAACGAAGGAAAAATTGCCTTGTTTTCGATAAAGATCAGTATCGTTATCAGAAATTTATCTCAGATATCTCAGGCCAAGATATTAAGGCACACAAAAATAGACCCAAGGAGGCGATATCGATTGTGCGTAATTGGCTCCGCAATGCCTCTAACAGAAGCGATATTCCGGGACCTGATATTATTTGGAATCACTATCACGATTTCATGCGTGACTTCCCCCAAATGTGCTATGATTTGGGTTTAGATCACAACACATTGATTTTCAACGATTATGTCATGTTGGCTACTACGTGGCTGAAGGAACTAGATTCTATAGTTAAGCCTTATGAGGACACATGAGGTCCGTGCAGGACAGCAAAGGTAGAAACCATAGGCTGCACCGCACGTCTTTTAGCTCTCTTCCTTCCATATGGTTTCCTGTTGATTGTTGTTATAAACCGGCAATAGCATAAAGAGGTAGATTAAGGAAAATTAACGAACTCGAATGTAGAGCTAGTTGTGGTAAGATTGGTGTGGTGTAAATGGCGAGAGATTTGCAATACTCGTTCCCTCCACCCCCTGCGATTGCGGGCGGGGTAGATGATCCACTGTGTTTCAATACTCTCTTAGAAGAAGGGATACAGATAGGAACTGGTGAGGTATCAGAAGATAAGGATGTCTATATTCTGTAAGTATGAGGAACTTATGAAAATGAAAAAATAGGCACAAAATAGGGGGTGGTTAGTACTTTCTCTCTAACGAGCTATGGTAGCAGAAATGCAATATATTTTTCATATTGAAGGAGGTAAATTGCCATGATTTTCAAGCGAAGTTTTGCAGGTTATGATTTTTGGTCTCGCAAGTCCTTGTTCCATGAAGGCTTACGAGGGCTGCTGTGATAAACATAGACCTGATGAAGAAGGGATTGCGACTTAAAAGAACTTACTGGTGTATCCGATAACCAATGAAATCGTGAGAAACATAGACCTGATGAAGAAGGGATTGAAACGCAGTATTATACGGAGTTATGTAGATAACTATAAATTAGCGGAAGGAGGCTCCGAGAGCGACCGAAATGGAGGGAATCATGGAATTAACCGCGACCATTAGAAAACCAAAATGGCAAGACATCTCAGACGAGCACGAAGGAGTAAGAAAGCAACTAGAGAAGTCCTTAAAAAAGTTCCTGTTCTCCAAAGATCATGTACCACCAAGAGCAATAGTCGGTGCCTATGGTTCAGGGAAAAGTGAACTGATGTTGTGGGAATTTAGAAAGGTGTGGGAATGTAGAAAACCGGCACTGTTTGCTAAACTAGAGGAGTTGCTAAAAGAACTGCCAACCTCTTTGAATCCTGACGAGCTCACACAGGAGTTATCTAAGTTTGCTAAACGTCAGATAGAAGTACTAAAGAGGTATTTAAACGCTGTACCGACTGAAAAAATCTTTCTCCCTGACATAGGGAAGGGTGAAAGTGTAAAGGATTACTTTGAGGCACTGGGATTTAGCATTGAGCAGGTCAAGGAAGCGCTTGGAAACGAAGAAATTGTGCTCTTCATAGATGAAATGGAGCAGCAATATCTTGAACTTGTTAAAAGAGTCAAAAGCAGTGGTCGTGCCCCTTTAATGGATACTCTGGAAAAAGTGGAGCATCGGCGAGTACCCTACTATTTGGTCATGAGTTTCGGCTTAACCTCAGCCTATGAAACACTAGGTGGGGCTGAAGCCAGGCGGAGGCTTGACTTAACCATTCCTTTACCTAACCCAAAAGATATGACCACTCTAACAAGAACGCAGGAATTTGGAAACTTCCTCTGGTGGGCAAGCAGGGGGAGACCAGGGTGGGCGTTAGCCTTGTGGGAGAACTGGAAAATACATCTTGAGAAGTGGGAAACAAAGCCCTTTGAGGATCTCGCAGGACTTCTTTCACAGCCTGTAGATGGGATACCGGCAGTAAATACAGCCTCTTTGTCTGGCTTAACAAGCCAAAGTACTGGCTTCTTGAAGCGTCTGATGCTGCAACTGAAGCCTATATCAAAGGGTGATATACAGTTAGACTCACTCAAAAACACCCTTGATGACTTGGAAAGAGACCATTATATTTTTGTCTCAAAAGAATTAGTAAAAGTAAACCACCTTATGGATACGTTTATGTCAGATTTGAGGGAGTTGCATCGTGAGTTTGCTCGCAAGGAGGTGAGTACGCCTTTGCCCGAGATGAAAACTAGAAGCTACCTTAGAAAAATTCTTGAGGCGCTGTCTGAAGATGGACAGGTAGCTTTTGGCGGGTGGTTGCGTGGTAGCGAAGTCTTTGTCAGGGCCGGTATCATCCCTTTGGTAATATTACTTCATGACTTAATTCTTGAATTTGAAGGTGAGACCACTCAAGGCTCCGAAATCGTTGACTTCTTGTATAAGCTCGCCTCTAATCTTGGAATATTAACTGGTGAATTCAAGGATTGGGAGATTATGGCTAAGTTTCCCAATACAAGGACATTGTTTGGAGATTTTTATAAGGAAGCAGATATTGAATATGTTCAAGGTTCTTTCAAGCTGGTAGAGGAATTCTTCCCCAGGCTCGTTGTTAAACCTATTTTGACATTATCGGCTAATGCCCATAGCGACATAGGCAAGCAGAGAGCCAGCTTAGAAGGGAGAGTTACTAGCGATGGCAGGTTCCTTAAGGCGATGAGAAGGATTGATAACTTCATAGCAGAGTTTATCCTATTGCCATCCTCAGACCTCTTGGGCAAATTGCAAGATAGCCTATTTAAATCAATACAACAGGATCAGTATTTCCCTTACCACAAGGTTATGGTGATTTTAAACTTGGATGAACAGTTGCGGGAAATAGAGTTGGATTACACCCAGAACGCTGATATACGAATTCTGAAAGATTTGAATAAGCTAACTATTAAGCCTATAGAGGAGCGGAGGCCTAAAGAATTTCTAATTAGCTACTGGTATAACCTCTACTTGCGGGAGGGATTTCAAGGCGATTTGTTTGAAAGTATGGATAAGCTTTTGGAAGAAGGCGCTCTTACTAAGACTCAGCGTCGCACTATTCAGCTTTATAGGAACCTGCTTGATGAAAAGCTAGAATTATTAGCTGAGGGGGCTGCCGATAGCTATGCAAAGAGAGTAAGCGAAATTTTTCCTGCTAACGATCCTTATTTCCCTGGAAGCATCGAAACTATTAATGGCAAGATTAGGTCACATAGGACAGTCGAAAATATATTGTGTAGTATTAGTGGTTATTATGATAGGCAAAGAACACTCAATAGCCTTTGGCAACTTAGGAATCTGAGTAGGCTCAGGGGGCTTTCTAAAGGATACGGTGAATTTCTCAGTGATTACACTGTAGCAGGTCCACAGACAGCACCATATTTCTCTCCACAAATGAAGGGAACCGTTGATTATATTGAGAAACGCGGAGGTTTTACTGAATTGCTACAAAATATATTCCCAAAGTTACCCCCAGAATTTAGCGGTAGTATGCCTTGGGCAAATCTAACTGAAAGCTTAGAAGTAACTCCCTTAGGTATCATGTTTTCAGAGTCCCCGGAAGAAACAAAGCTGCTCCTAAGAGCTTTATATATAACCGTACTATTGGAGAGCCATAAGGACGGGCTCAAAGCCGAAGTAAGAAGGGTTGCCAATGAGCTATCGAGCACGATTAAAGGGTTTGGAGGCTTGGTGGCTGTGGTCAATGAATTTAATCAGAAGCTGGGACAACAGGTGCTGTCGACACAGAATTTAACTACTCTCCATAACGAACTCAAACAGGCAGAAAGTATATGCAGGTCTTCAGAGAATCTTCATCCCGGGGTTCTCTATGTAACTTATCGATTTCTTAAAGCAGCTCAGGGAGCTTCTGAGGATAAACGGCATGAGTGGGAAGGAGAAAAGGGGCTTAAGGGGTGGAGAGATAATCTCCAACCTATCCTCAATTTAGAAGATACCTTGGACATGCTAAAGGGCGATTTGGCAGCCATATATAACGATAATAAGGAACTGAAGATAGACATTCTAGGCGATATGGACGAGATTTTTAACAACGAGATAGAAACGCCTCTTAAGGATGCAGCAAAGAAAGTTCTTTCAGGGCTTGGGAGCGCCACTTATGAGCTGGGTGAAGATAAGGATAAGGGTATTCCAGTGGAGAAAATGGACTTAGGCCCCTTTAAAGAAGCAAAAGAGAGAGTAGAAGAAAGGATTAGCAAGTTGCAAGATTTTGGGACAAATGTAAATACCTTAGCATCCAAAGTCTCAAAAGTAAAACCTAAAATAGAAGAGGTAGGTAAGCTATTCTCGTAGGAGGTGCAAAATGGCTGTTAACTTGGAAACCCTTAAAGCAAAGATAGACAAGGCCGGTGAGTTACAGCAGGTCGCTGAGGGATTGATAAGAGATTTAGAAAAATACTTAGAAGGATCGCCGGACAAATTCCAAGAGATTAAAAATGCATATCTTGCTAAGGTGGCATCTCAGCAAGCCGGCATTCTTTCTGATTTCCCAGACTTTCAGCAGTGGAGTAAAGTCGATAGCTTTTTGGAAAAAGCTGAGAGTTTTTTTAAGGATCTAGAAGATGCCGTACTAAACCCTGAACGAACAGAATTCTTAGGGTTGTTTGAAAAATGGTTTCAGAATATCGAAGTCTCTTTAGCTCCTAAGGCTGAGGCTTGGCTAAAGAGTTGCCTTAAAAGCGCAAGTAGAGCCTCAATAGCCAAACTAAAAGACAAAGTTGTGGAAGTTGCTGAACTTTCAAAAGGTCTTAGAGGTTCTATATTGAACCAAACGAAAATAATCGTGAAAAATGAACTCATCGGACTTACAAAGTTGGACAAAACTGTGGTAGACAATTTTGTGGAATGGATGAAAAAGGCTGAGGAAGCCCTTTCGCAGGGCT
>Ga0114930_10002525_pt1 | contig 16480 bp, 10 predicted proteins | sample AnhtaG_FD_87300 | JGI IMG/M metagenome (GOLD analysis project Ga0114930, IMG submission 87300) | Deep subsurface microbial communities from Anholt, Denmark to uncover new lineages of life (NeLLi) - Anholt_01485 metaG | ecosystem: Environmental > Aquatic > Marine > Oceanic > Sediment | place... | reverse complement strand
TTGAGATTGTTTAGAGTTTAGAGATTAGAATTTAGGATTTATTCTTTTCTGGTCAAAGTAGGTGCTGGGGGGTGTGGGCACCGGTAAGCAGAGTTGGTTATATTAAGCTACCCGCCAACGGCGGGTTTTGATCGGAACCCAGCGTTGCTGGGGCGCGTAGTTATTGGTGAGTAGTTAATTTGTGAGTGGTGAGTGGTAACCAATTAACCAATTAACAAATTAACCAATATGGTTTTGAGGCCCGCCAACGGCGGGTTTTGATCTAAACCCAGCATTACTGGGATTGCTCTTCAAAAGAAGTTGTTGATTTGAGTACGACATCACACTATAATCTGTATTTGTAATAAGCGCGAATGAGTTGGTGAGTAGTGAGTGGTGAGTAGTGAGTAGTCAATTAACCAATTAACCAATTAACAACCGCAAAGCTCTGACATATATTTGAAAGGTAAGTACTCATGAAAAAGAAAAGTCTATTATCTATAATGTTTATCCGTCAGGCCTTCTTTGATTTCTATCGAATTGCCGGACTGAGCTGTCTATTGGTAATGTCATCCATCTTTTCAGTGGCAAATGCTCAGCCCCGCCCACGGCTGGTTTTGATACCCAGCGTTGCTGGGGCAGCACATGAGCGCAAGGCCAAACAGATTTTGGACGCCAGCGGAGTGAAGGGCGGTCTCGTCGTCCACATCGGCTGTGGGGACGGAAAGCTCACGGTCGCACTGCGCGCAAATGACAGTTATCTGGTCCACGGCCTTGACAGAAATACAAAGAACATCGAGCAGGCACGCGAATATATTCGCAGTATTGGTCTTTACGGCAAGGTCACAGTCGAACATTTCAGGGGCGACAGCCTGCCGTACATTGACAATATGGTCAACCTCGTTGTGTCCGAGCGTCTTGGCACGGTCTCGATGAATGAGGTTATGCGGGTGTTGTGTCCCAAAGGTGTGGCTTACATCAAGAACAAAGGCAAATGGACAAAGACAGTCAAGCCTCGGCCTAAAGAGATAGATGAATGGACGCACTACCTGTATGATGCAAGCGGTAATGCCGTGGCGAAAGATTCGGTTGTCGGTCCGCCCCGCCGTATGCAGTGGGTCGGCAACCCGCGATGGGCGCGGAGTCACGAACACTCGGCCAGTCTTAATGCCTTAGTCTCCTCGAACGGGAGAATATTCTATATCATCGATGAGGGCCCGCGGGCGTCTATCCAGTTGCCGGCCAAATTCGTACTGGCCGCACGGGATGCTTTTAGCGGTGTAGTGCTGTGGAAAAGGCCAATACCGAATTGGTACAATCATCTGTTCCCACTGAAGAGCGGCCCGGCAAGACTGACCAGGCGTCTTGTCGCCGTCGGCGATGAAGTCTATACAACGCTGGGCATCAACGAACCGCTCAGCGCCATTGACGCTGCTACGGGTAAGATAATTCGTACCTACGACGGCACCAGGACCGTCGAAGAGCTTGTGGCATCAAAGGGTCTGTTGCTGGCGGTTGTCAATCCCGACCGCAAGACTGTCGATTACCAGCAGGAAAATGCCAATTGCTGGTCGGAGCGAGACCGCGCCAGCAAGAAATGGGGATGGGACGAAACAGTTGATAAGATAATGGCCATCGAAGCCAAAACTGGTAAAACCGCCTGGCAGCTTGACACCAAGGTCGTACCGATGTCGTTGGCAGCCGACGGCAAACACCTTGTATATCACGATGGCGAAGCGGTCGTCTGCCTCGAACAGAGTACCGGAGACCAGCTCTGGCGAACCGAGGTTCCGATTAGCCAGCTCATTCCTACCGGTTGGTCGCCGTCAATGGTGATGTACAAGGACGTAATACTATTCTCGGGCCAAAAACGCTCCCTTGTGGCCCTCTCTGCCCAGGACGGTAGTCAGCTATGGACCTCGAGGATGCATCCTTCCGGACACTTCTGCCCGGAAGATGTGCTCGTTGTCGATGACCTTGTTTGGTCGGGCTACATTGCCGGTGCGATGCCGAAATCCACTGGTTTATTCACCGGCTGCGACCCATATACGGGCCAGGTCAAACGAGAGTTTGAGCCCGACACTAATCCATTCGCGGTCATGCACCAGCGTTGCTATCCCAGCAAGGCGACTGAAAAATACATCCTCCCTTCGTGGATAGGTATTGAGTTTATCGACCCGCGTACCAAACACTGGCAGATTCATCATTGGGTTCGTGGTGGGTGTTTCTATGGTGTCATGCCATGCAACGGTCTGATTTACGCGACACCACATGCCTGTGCGTGCTACTATCAATCAAAGCTGCGAGGCTTCTGTGCACTGGCTCCGGCCTCTGTGACGAAGCCGGAAGTGCTGAAGGATAGGGAGCGTTTGGAGAAAGGACCGGCATATAGGAAGATAAAAGCGAGCAAGGCTACAAGCAAAGATTGGCCGACCTGGCGTCACGACACAGTCCGCAGCGGATATACTAAAACGGTAGTGCCGGCCAAATTGAGGCAAGCCTGGAAGACAAATATCGGCGGCCCGGCAACGCCGGGTTCGAACAGACCCGCCTTCGGCGGGCTCAGCAGCCTGGTGGTCGCAGACGGCAAGCTATTCGTTACTAACATCGATGAACAAACGGTTTATGCACTCGATGAGGAAACGGGCAAGAAACTCTGGTCGTTCACGGCTGGAGGGCGGGTTGATTCTCCGCCAACGTATTATATGGGCAGTCTGCTGTTTGGCTCCGCCGATGGCTGTGTGTATTGCCTGCGTGCATCGGATGGTGAGTTGGCGTGGCGGTTCCGTGTCGGGCCAACCGACCGGCGCATCGTCGCCTTCGACCAAATCGAATCCCTGTGGCCGCTCCATGGGAGTGTGTTGATTCTCCGTAAGGAGTCCCAAGGACAGAACGGAGTAATATACTGCTTAGCTGGTCGAAGCATGTTCCTCGATGGAGGCATGCGATTGGTCCGGCTCGACCCCGAGACCGGCAGAAAGCTCTCGGAGACGGTACTGGACGACCTCGACCCATCGACAGGCAAGAATCTGCAGACGCTCATTAAGCAAAAAAAGATGCCTGTTGCGCTGCCGGATGTTCTGTCGAGCGACGGTAAGTATGTTTATATGCGTTCACAGCGGTTTAACCTCAATGGCAAGCGGGCAAAGATAGAGCCGGAATCGCAGACCGACCAGCAGGGCTATCACCACGTGTTCTCGCCCACCGGTTTACTTGATGACACCTGGTTCCACCGGTCTTACTGGATATATGGCAAGAACGCCGGTGAAGGCTGGGGCGAATGGTTCCAGCCGGCGCGCCTTGTTCCGTCCGGGCGCATACTTTGCGTTGGTGATGATGCCGTCTATGCTTATGGGCGACATCCATGGTACCTGTGTAATTCCTCGGTGTTAGAGTACCGACTTTTCGCCGCGGACAAAAACCCGACCGCCCCTGCCAAAGATGACGGCGGCGGTAAAAAACGTGGTGGTGGTATCCCCCGTGACACGACTGACTGGAAATCTCGCAGCCAGTTCCCGATGTCCAGGTTGACGAAAGTAAGTTTTAAGTGGATAAAGGAGCAGCCGCCGATGCTTGCCTGTGCGATGGTTCTCGCCGGCGATACGCTTTTTGTTGCCGGCCCGCCGGATGTCGATAACGAGTTTGCCGGCTGGGGCCAGCACCTCGACTCCAGGGTCCACGCCAGGCACAGTGGACAGGTCGCTGCGATGGAAGACAAAATGGGCGCTTTGCTGTGGGCGGTATCAGCAGCAGACGGCCAGAAGCTTGACGAGTATAAGCTCGAAAGCGTGCCCGTTTGGGATGGTATGGCAGCAGCCAATGGACGCCTTTACCTTTCAACGAAAAACGGTTGTGTACAGTGTCTTGGAGGCAAATAGTAATACCAATAGAAGTGGTTTGTCGTTGTCGAAGCTGGTATCGAAACTCGAAGCTCGAAGTCGGAAACTTGAAAAAACGAGCTTCGAGTTTCCAGGACGAGCATCGATACGAGCATCGACAACCTTAAACGAAATTTGAATAGTAATACCAATTGTAAGTAAATGTTGCGCTTTGCATAACGGGCAGCAAGCCATCCCCAAGCCCTTCGGGCTTGAGGCTGCCACCCGGTAAAGACAGACATCAGAGGACAGAAGACAGATTCAGACTTCTGTTTTCCGACTTACAACTTCTGTTTTCTGTCAATAGACACATTCTTTGGCTGCGTCAGCAAATGCTTTAAGGTTCTCGACGGGCGTCTCAAAGAAGTGGTCGCATGCGGCACAGATATATCCGCCGTTGGGACCTACTTTTTCAAAAAGTTCGCGCACTTTCGCCCGGATATCTTCTTTTGTACCGTTGGTAAGAATGCTGAACTGGTCCACCCCTCCGATTAACGCCAGTCGGTTACTCACTTTTTCTGCAAACTCCCACGGCTCCTGGTTACCGCCGATGCTGACCGGAGCCAGTGTCTCGGACACATCACAGCCGTTGGCAACAATCATCTCTTCAATTCCCAATGTCCCGCCGCAGGTGTGGTAGCTAACCTTGAAGCCTAACTCGTGAAGAGCTGTATGAATTTGTCGGTCATAGGGCAAGCAGAATTCTTTATGTAAGTCTGGAGAGATAAGTGTTGAGGATGCGGCCCCCCCACCGGTCTCAATCAGGTCAAACTTCGCATTTTTCATTGACTCGATAAATTGCAATTTCTTTTCCAATAAATATTTCAAAAACTCATGCACCCAATCCGGTTTATCAAAACAGGCCAGGAGCAGTTCGTTAACATCCATCAGACAGCAGGCGTGCTGCCAGCAGCCCGCCTGGTCGCCCCAGACAAACCCACGTAAAATCCCACGGTCGCCGAGCTGGTCGTATAGCTCGCTGACGGGTTTCAGGCTCAGTTTGGGTACCGGCATATATTTTCCTATCAACCTGATATCTTCATCTTTTTTAACCATGTATTCAGTTACCCAAGTTGTCTTCGTGTTGCCGGCGGTTTTGTAGATAAGAGTCCCTTGGGGTGTATGAATGGTGTAGTTGACTGCGCGGTTGTCGGGGTCGGCACTAATAACATTCGGCTCGATTCTCCAGTTTTTCGTGGAGGACTTTAGTGCCGCACTTTGTTCCTGTGTCTGGCCTACATCACCGAAATACTGGGCCTGTGCATCAAAGCCGAACTTCTCAAACGCCTCAAGGTCGCTCATTCCGCCCAAGTACTTGTCCAGATGGTACTTTTGCCACTGGTGTAATGAAACCGGCAAACGGTCCGGCTTTTCTTTATTCAACGCATGCATCATACGTTCTTTTGATGTCATTGTACCGTTCCTCAACTGTTCTCGACGCTGAAGCGAAGCGGAATTCCGCCTATGGCAGGCTCGATGTTAAGTTCTCAATTCTTTCAACGAGTTAATCGCAGTGAAACACTTCTTCCATACCGGCCCACCATTCACCCTCTTTTCGGGTTGGTATTGGACTCTGGCAAGGCTCGCAGAATGTCCACCATTTCTGTGTTGTGGCATCGGCAGCCATCTTGGCCATATCGGCTTTGAAATCATCGCCGGTATATTCGAAGTAACTGAACAGGTAGTATTTGCCCTCTTCCAGTTCGCCGAGGTAAATCGAATAGTTGCGGATATTACATTTTTTTATCATTTTCAGTACTCCCGGCCAGACATTTGCGTGCAGCTCCTTGTATTCTTCAAGCTTTTCCGGTCTTAGCCCAATGACGCTGCCGTAGCGCGTTACCCTTTGCTGGGCGCAGCCGGCAAATAGAAAGCAAAGGGCTAACAATGCTGCGGTAATCACAATAAACTTGTCGGAATTTCTCATTATAATAATCTCCTTTATGACGGCTTTATACTGAATATCACATACAACACAACAATTGTAACGAATAGTAAAACAGTCAGGAACTTATAATTGCCGATGCCACTCCAGCCCTTGTCGTGCAGGGCTTGCATCGGATTGGCCCACACTAATTTTTTACTTTCAGTGGTGTGTTTATGAGGTTTAAACAACGATACAATAATCAGCACTGCGGAGCACAGCACAGCTAAATAAAAGGTTGCCATCATAGGTGGAACTTTCCATTCGATATATTGCTTTAGCCAGTCTTTGTCCTTGAACCAATCAAGCAAAAAGACCACCAGTCCCATAGCTGACCCGAGCCATAGCGTAATAAAGGCCGCTTTACCGCTGGCTCGTCGCCAGAACACGCCAAAGATAAACACAACTGTAATGGGCGGAGAAATATAACAGATTATGGCAATAATTCCCTGAAAAATGCTTGGGTAATGGCTCACATACGGTGACCATACTATGGCAGCAATCATAGCGACGAACGTAACTATCCGTCCTACGATTACTAAAGTCCTGTCAGAGGTCTGGGGACGCCATCGTTTGTAGATATCATAACTAAACAACGTAGCGATAGAGTTCAGAGCCCCGGATACGGTGCTCATTAGTGCCGCCAGCAGTGCCGCGGCGACTACGCCTTTGAGTCCAACAGGTAACAAGTGGTTAATCATAAATGAGTATGTATGTCGCGGATGCTCTAATGTATCGGGCAGTTCACCCTGGTTGATTAGTCCGAGGCAAATCAGGCCCGGGAGTACGAAGATGAATACCGGCAGGATTTTGATAAAGCCGGCAAACAAAGGTCCAACGCGAGCGTGATTGGCATCTTTAGCGCCGAGTACGCGCTGGACAATCGTCTGGTCGGCACACCAGTACCAGATGCCGATGACAGGATAGCCTAAGAAAACTGCATACCAGGGAAGGCCCGACGCATCGTCAGATGAGCGAAGTATCGTCAGTTTGACCGGTTCAACACAGTCAGCCAATCCGGACCATCCACCCACACGACTAAGCCCAATCGCTGTTATGCATACTGCTCCTAATATAAGAACAACGGTTTGAATCGACTCGGTCAAAACAACAGCTAACAGACCTCCAATAATAGTATAGAGCCCCGTCAGGACTGCAACGGAAATAATGCTTGTCATAATGTTAATGCCGAACATACCTTCCAGCACAACAGCACCGGCATAAAGAGAAAAACCGATGTGGATGAAGATAGCCGAGATTATCGAAAGTAAAGCAAGCCAGTCGCGGCAAGGTCGGCTGTAACGCTTTTCAAGAAAATCAGGCAGTGTTGCGACCTTAGCACGGAGGTAAAAAGGAGCAAAGAATAACGCTAAAATGATTAGGGTAAATGCCGCCATCCACTCGAAGTTGCCATACGCAAGGCCGTTCGTGTAACCTTCTTCCGCCAGACTAACCAAGTGTACGGTTGAGATGTTCGTCGAGAAAAGTGCCAGACCGATAACGGGCCACGTGAGCGTTCTGCCGGCAAGAAAATAGCCCTGCCCTTCTGCTGTTCGGCGTTGACGAAAGCCGGCCAAACAGCCGATGGCGACAATACCGACCAGATATACGACTATTATGGTCAAATCGATTGGGTCCATTGCTAAACCTGCTGCAAGCATAAGACTATTCTCCTTCGGAATAGGTAACAGTGACTAACTTGCAAAATTATTAATACAAAGGTTGAACATTGTCAAATATAAAAGTGTTTGGGAACTCCGACTTGGGGTATTATAATGGCTGAAAAGCTCAACATCGCCAGGGAGCAAAAGCAAAGTTATATGGGAAGTAGTCCATTGCAGATGACATCGCGAGAGCGCGTTCTAACAGCATTTGAACACGACGAGCCCGACCGTGTGCCATGCTGGTGCGGGGCATCGGTCGAATTCTGGGAAAAAGCCAAACACCGGCTTAAGCTCGATGATGAAGGCCTGCGTGTCCGGTTCGGGGACGATTTCCGGCGGGTATTCGCCGAATACGCCGGACCGGAGTTTCCGCTCTCCGAGGGCGCAACGTCTCGAACAGTATTCGGCATTTTGAGGCAGGGACTGGGCTATGGTCAGCCGATGAGCCATCCACTGGCAAACGCCACAATAAAACAGGTGCACAACTATCCCTGGCCTGACCCGAAGTGGATGAATATCTCGAAAATAAAAGCAGAGGCGCAGACCTACAAGGGACAATACGCAATCCTCGGCGGTGACTGGTCACCATTCTGGCACGATGCTATCGACCTGCTGGGCATGGAAAACCTTTATATGAAAATGTACGACGAGCCAGAGCTTGTTGATTTAATGATGAAATACATAGTGGATTACTACGCGGCGGTCAGCCGGCGAATATTTAATGCCGCCGCCGACGTTATTGACATATTCTTCATTGGCAACGATTTCGGAAGCCAGACCGGCCCTCTACTGGGTCCGGACCTTTTTGAGCGATTCATCCTGCCGCACTTAACAAGACTAATTGACCTTGGCCATTCTTATCGCCTTAAAGTTCAGCTTCACTGCTGCGGCGGCTTTGCTTCACTGATTCCGTTGCTGATTGAAGCCGGCCTCGATGGTCTGCACGCTATTCAGCCGTCTTGTTATGGGATGGACCTGAAAGAGCTCAAGGCCAATTTCGGAGACAGGATTATCTTCAACGGCGCTATCGATTCACATCACGTACTCATTGAAGGCACGCCGGAAACCGTTCGCTCTGAGACCAGCAAAGTGCTTGATATCATGGCTCCTGGCGGAGGCTATGTCGCCGGCGCCAGCCACGACACAATTCTCGAAGAAACTCCCGTTGAAAATGTCCTCGCAATGTTCGATACCGTTCGAGAATACGGCACGTATAGCGATAAAAAGAAGCTTTGGACTTAATCAGGCCGGTCAAGCTGCAGGTTTGCTTTTGTGCTTCATCCAGGGACATGAATCTTTCTGGGGGCACTCTTTGCAGCCATGTTTGGTTGAAACCAGCGGCAAAACTACAAATGCTTCAAGGGCAAATACACCAAGCAGAACCAAAAGAGTCCAGGAGAAGCTGCGTATGACAAGAAGCACGCCGACTAATACCGGTAGGAACCACAAAGGCATAATCACAGGTATGTGCTTTTTGAACTTCTCACTGAAGCACTCGACGGTTTTCTTTTTTCGAAATTTTGCAGCTATGCGGCCATATCCACAAGGACAGGACTTTGTGTTCCAATACCTGCAGTAGGGACATACAAATATCATAATCCAGAAGGCCCCCATCAGGCCGTACGCCAGATAAGCACCCGCAGCTATCAACCCCCAGGCTGAACTGCCAAGAACTGCAACAAAAATAACCGTTCCCAGCACTGTCATAGCTGCGTAGGGAATATTGTTGATAAGCTCCTGAGCAGGTGAGTATTCTCGCATAGACGGGCTGTCTTGATGGTCCGGGTTGTCGTCTGATATATCTTTGTTCACTGACACCTTTTCTCTTAAAACTGAAGTTTTGCAAAAGTCTTGTTAGAACATTTGTAGAGGTTTAACTTATCAGCAATTATAACTATTGGTCTGCGTGAGCGTGTTTTGCTCTGATATCATAGACCATTAAAACGTCTGCGTGGCGGGCATAGAGCCGGCCATCGACGATAACAAGGTGCGCCCAACCGGCATCGCTCATACCCTGGCGTTTAGGAAGCTTAAAGGTACTTTTGAGGTTGTATTTGCGAGGATTGGCCTCAATGAGAGCCAAGACATTGTCCTGGTAGCGGAAGTACAAATGGCCGTCTGCGTAAAGTACTGCTGACGAGCCTCCACCCGGTTGATTTTCCTGCCACATTATTTTTCCGGTCTTCATTTCAAGGCAGGTTGGCTTACCTTTGCCGTGGTCATGGCCGCCGTAGATATAATTGCCGATTCGGACAAAGCCACCATGATGGTTCTGGAAAGTGCGGGCACCGAGGAAGTAAACCTCTTTCGCTTCGATACTATTGCCCGCAACAGTTAGCTTTAGCAGTGCGCTTCCTGTGCCGTAAGCGGTAGAGCAGAATATATAATCTCCGTGAACGACAGCGGTGGAAATATTTGCGGTTCGGTTTGCTATCTTGTTATATCCCCAGAGAAATCTGCCATCTTTTGCAGCGACGCCTATCAATCCCTTGTTGGTTAGCTGAACGTATTGTTGGATACCGCCGGTCTTAGCTACAACGATGGACGAATAGCCTGCTTCGTCTTTTCCCTTTGGTCCAATGTCGGGCATCGAAGATTTCCAGATAAGCTCTCCGGTCTTCTTATTGAGTGCGGCGATGACGGCGTTCCTTCCGCCGGGCGTGCATAATAATTTGTCGCCATCCACGAGCGGCGATTCACTGTATTTCCAATTCGGATTCTTCCCACCTAAATCAGCTTGTAAATTTTTTCGCCAGCGCACTTTGCCGGTATCTGCATCGATACAAACTACATCACCAGCCGTGCCTACTGCGTAAATAAGACCGTCATCAACGGTCGGTGTGCAGCGTGGGCCATCGCTATGTGTCGGCCCGACTTCGGCTGCCCACAGCCGTCTGCGCGTGGACAGGTCGTAGGCAAGAACGCATTGCACTTTTTCGGATTTTAGGCGGACGTCGCCCATTGTATAGAACCTGCCGTCAACGATTGCGAGACTGGAAAATCCTTTCCCAAGGCCGGTAAGCTCCCACAGTAGTTTCGGCCCCCCTTCGGGCCAACTTCTGAGCAGACCGCTCTCAGTACATACTCCATCACGATTTGGTCCTCGCCACTGGGGCCAATCGACCGCCTTGGCGGTACTGTTATAGCTAAATCCAATTAGAAATAGTGCAAGAGCAAAAACTGTCACAGATTGATATTCTCTACTTGTTCTTGGCATATTCGTAAACCTTTCCAAAACAGTACCATAAATTTTTTGATAGACAGGAATTATGTGCAGATTATTGAAACCTTAATCTGAATCGACCGGACTTATCTATCCTCCACCTTCGCTGCTGAGATCGACACAAACCAAGTGTCCGTTGGCATTACGTGCATAGATTCTGCCGTTTGCCAGGGTCGGCGTGGTCCAGCATTTGCCCGTTAATATCTGTGCGGACGAGAGTTCCCTGAATCCTTCCGGTGAAGCCAATGCAATTATCAGCTTGCCCGTTTCACTGAGGATAATCAGCTTGCCATCGGCAAGCATAAGCGAACCGGTACCCATTCCTTTCTGTGACCACTTGACCTCGGCAGTTTGGTAGTTCAAACACGTGAGTTTGCCACCGCCGCCCACCTGGCCGTCAAACCCGTATATGTGTCCTTTCCACAGCACGCTGCTATTGACCTGATTCCGCATATTCTTACTGCGCCAAAGCTCAGTAACATTACTCCCTTTAATTTTCAGAAGCGCGCAGCCTTTGTTATATCCGGAAGAAACGAACACTGTATCACCCGAAATAATGGGGTCTGCCGCATTGATATCATAAGCGGTTTTCCATGGAAGTTTCCAGATGATCTGGCCCGTTGCTGCAACCAATCCCACAATTTCCCTGGATACAGGCATTATCACACATTTTTGATTGCCCGCAGTATAAGGGACAGCAGTAGCGTAGCCACAAGGGCCGGTTCCATTTTCCCATATCACACTGCCGTCAGTTTTATTGAGGGCGAAACCATAAGTACCCGCGTTAAGAATGACCAGGTTGTCGATTATAAGTGGCGAGCCGGCAAAGTACCAGGTGGGGTGTTTAACGCTAAATTCCCTGTTTAGATATTTATGCCAAACCACACGGCCGGTCGCTGCTGTAAAACGCAAAACATCACCATTCTTGCTGAAGGTGTAAATTGAGTCACCATCCACCGTTGGTGTCGCAGTGGGGCCGCCTTCATGTTGCTTATTAAATAAAGGACACTTATAGGATTTCTTCCATATTTCTTTGCCCGTTTCAGCATCGAAGCAATAAAGTATGTCGTTATTATTGATATTGCCCATTGTGTAGGCACGGCCATTACTTACAGCAATCGAAGAAAACCCGGTTCCAACGAAAGCTTTCCATAATGGTTTCGCCTTTTCTTTTGGCCAGGTTGCAGCCCAGCCAATTTTGGAACCCAGCGTTGCTGGGTCGGTCGATATTCCATTGTGATTTGGTCCCCGCCAGTTGGGCCAATCGGCCGCTTCGGCAGTACCTGTCTCAATTGCACTTATGCTGAGTCCAAAGACTAATGTTAGCACATAACCTATAATTGCTTTTCGTAATTCCATAATGTTTCTCCAAAAATGATAACTACTTTAAATCTTATACAAAATTTTGCTCTGAATGTCAACCTTTCATTTTATTACAATAACGACAAACAACTTCAATTATATCCGAAATGCCAATGCACCCGTCGGACAGGCGTTTACGCACTGGTCCGCGGAGCGCTTGAGAGCTTGAGCTATTGAACGGTCAAAAGGCACTGCTACCCGAACATCAAAACCACGGCCTACGAAGGTCAATCCAAGCTCTTCACCGGCCCTGGCAGCAGTTTGTATGCAAAGACCACAGTTTATACACTTGCAGGGTTCATAAATTATATCTCCCGCACAGAGGACCGTCAGGCCTTCATTATTTTTTGTGGAATTGCCGGACTGCCCGCCAACGGCGGGTTTTGAATGGAACCCAGCGTTGCTGGGCTGCTGAGTAAACAGCCGGCGCTCGCCTTTGTACCGGGTGGGTTTGGCTCCATAGTCCCGGGCATATTGCCTTAGTTTACAACTATCAGCCTTTCGACAATCGCAATGCAGGCAGCGTGTCGCTTCCTTGCGAACCTGACGGCCCGTCAGGCCTTCTTTGATTGCTATGGAGTTGCCGGACTGGTCGGTGAACCCGCCATCTTTTCCTGACCCCGCCAACGGCGGGTTTTGATCCAAACCCAGCATAGCTGGGGCCAACGGCGGGTTTTGATCCAAACCCAGCATAGCTGGGGCCAACGGCGGGTTTTGATCCAAACCCAGCTTTGCTGGGCTCGTCCGCTCTGCTTTGTCGGCACAGGCTAAGAATTTCTCAATCTCTCCATCTCTGAGTTTACCAATATGAGTATTGAACTCCTTAACCGTTCCGGTTACTGGGCAGCCGGACAAATACTGACTGATAGAGACCGCCGCCTCTTTCCCGTCCGCCACCGCTCGCACTGTAAGCTTCCGCTTATGAACAGCATCTCCACCTGCAAATACACCCGGTAGATTCGTCTGGTAAGTTTTGCCGTCTATTGAGATGCCATTTGGGCCTGCCTCAAGACCCAACGACTCGGCATCACCTGGTTTTAGCTGCCCCACAGCTACAAACACGGCGTCAAAGTCTCTGCGCAAATCGTTCATCGATAAAGCAATGCCTACTTGTGTCCGGTTTTGAAATTTCACGCCCAGCTTCTCAATCAAAGCAATTTCTTTATCTAACACGTTTCTCGGAAGTTCCTGCTGTGAAACTCCATACCGCAGCATGCCTCCAGGCTGTTTGTGCTCATCAAAGACTGTACAACAGAATCCGGCCTGTTGGAGATAATACGCAGCAGCCAAACCGGCAGGGCCGGCCCCAACGACAGCTACGCGTTTGTCCTGTGTGGGTTTACAGGTCGGCAAATATGGATTTGCAGACTGCAAGTCGATGTCCGCAACATAGCGTTTCAAAAGACAAATTGAAACCGCCTCGTCAAACACGGCCCGCCTGCATCCTCGTTCGCAGGGCTTCGGACAAATCCGTCCCAACACAGCAGGCAACGCAATATCCTTTTTGACAGTAGCAATTGCATCGCGAAACTTACCAGCCGCAATCTGCCGAATCATCAACGGAATGTTCATCCGGGCAGGACATATAACTTGACAGGGTCCGAGGCAGTCACCCACATGGTCGCTTAAAAGCAATTCCAAAGCCGCTTTTCTTGCCTGACGAACTTCTTGAGAATTGGTTTCAACACGCATACCATCTTTAGCAACAGTTCCACAGGCCGGCACAAGATTATCCAGACCATTGACTTTGACCACGCAAACCATGCAACTGGTTGAAGGCTTATAATCTTTCAGGAAACACATTGTGGGAATTTCGATGCCGAGCTTGCCGGCGGCATCGAGAATTGTAGCACCGTTATCAACTTCAACTTCACGATTATCTATGAACAGTTTGGGCATTGGTTACTGGACTCTAATGGCATCTGACTGACACACACCTTTACATGTGCCACAGCGAATACATTTCTCAGGGTCGATTTCGTGTTTCTCATACGGTTTCATTTCAATGGCATCAGCCGGGCAGTGCTGTGCGCACAAACTGCAACCGATGCAATCATCCGTTATCGAATACGTAATAAGAGCTTTACATTTGGCAACAGGGCAACGTTTCTCGATATGAGCCTCGTACTCATCGCGGAAATATTCGATGGTTGAAAGAACCGGGTTCGGCGCTGTTTTGCCAAGTCCACACAGACTTGTTTTCTGAATCATCTGAGCCAAATACTCGATTTCTTCGATATCGGTCCTCCTGCCCTGCCCGTTACACAGCCGTTCGAGAATATCCAGCATACGACGTGTGCCTATTCTACAGAAAGTGCATTTGCCGCAAGATTGGTTCTGTGTAAAGTCCAGGAAATACCGTGCGATGTCAACCATACAATCGGATTCATCCAGAGCCACGATTCCGCCGGAACCCATCATCGCCCCAACGTCGTTGAGCGACTTGTAATCAACAGGAATATGCGCAAGCTCGGCCGGCACACACCCACCGGACGGTCCCCCCACCTGGACTGCTTTTAGCCGTAATTGGCCTGCAATGCCCCCACCGATATCTTCTATAATCTGGTGTATGGAAATGCCCATCGGCACTTCAATGAGACCTCCTCTCGCCACCTTTCCCGCCAGCGCAAAAACCTTTGTCCCCTTACTGCTGCTCGTGCCCAGCCTGGCGAATGCTTCAGGGCCATTGCGCATAATCCACGGCACCACGGCGTATGTTTCGACGTTGTTAATAAGCGTTGGTTTACCCCAAAGACCACTTTCCACCGGATATGGCGGCCGCAGTCGGGGCATACCTCGCCGGCCTTCTATGCTGGCTATAAGCGCAGTCTCTTCACCGCAAACAAATGCACCGGCGCCGGCTATTATTTTCAGACGCAGCGAAAATCCGCTTTTTACAATATCATCACCAAGAAACCCACGCTGGGCGGCATTGTCTATCGCCCGGCTCATTCGCCTGATTGCAAGTGGATACTCGGCACGAATATACAAATAGCCCTCGTCGGCCCCGATTGAATACGCAGCTATTGCGATGCCTTCGATAATGCGGTAAGGATACGACTCCATCAACATCCTGTCCATAAAGGCGCCGGGGTCACCCTCATCACCATTGCAAATGACGTATTTCTTTTTGGACCTGCTATCAGAAACGGCAGACCATTTAAGATATGTCGAGTAACCCGCGCCTCCCCTTCCGCGAAGCCCACTGCGTTCAATCTCCGTGATAACTTCCTTCGGGCTCATCCGGTTTAGACACCTTTGCAGCGCCTTGAACCCGTCATTGCGAACATATTCATCGAGGTCAACCGGGTCAATGTCCCCGTAGTGCTCGGTAGCAATATGTAATTGTTTATCCAGAAAGCCCGCCATCGGTCGGTCGCGCACATCTATCGAATAACGTGTAACCGGCTCCCAGGCCTTTTCGGTGAGTATCTTATCGAGCATTGTAGAAACGGCATTTCTGATTTTCCGCCCAATTCGTTTTGGTTTAAAATGCCTGAGCACAATGGCTCTGGCATCGGCGGGCTGGATTCGTGCATAGCGGAATGAAGTTCCGTCAGCCAAAACCACTTCCACAAGCGGCACCAGGTAGGACATCCCCGAACAGCCCACACTTTTTACCACAGCCTGAACACCCGTTTCTTTAACAGCCTTTCTTAATGCCTCATATACCTTGCCACTGCCACCGGCAACACAACTTGAATCCAGGCAAATCCGGATTTCTCCCAAGTCCATTGTCTCTTTGAGAAATTCCGGCTTGTCCGCCTGCAGAGCGGAAGCCTTTTGCTGCTCGAGAAAATCTCTCAGCACCACCGGAACCTGCTCGCTGCTGAGGTGGCCGTATGTGATATTATCAATCTGTATTGCCCGGCCCTGAATCTGTATCACAGGCGCGAGCATACAGCATCCCAGACACGCCACCTTCTCAACGGTAAAGAGCTTCTGCGGGTCGGTATCCTCTTGCTCTGGGATGTCGAGATGTCTTTTAAAGGCGTCATAAACTTGTCCACCGCCCTTAACGTGGCAGGCTGTCCCGATGCAAACTCGAATAATATGACGACCAGCGGGACGATGTCTAAACTGGCTGTAGAAAGTGGAAACACCGGCAATCGATGCAGGGGAAATCTGCGTCAGCTCACAGACCCGCTCAAGAGCTTCACTGGGCAGATAGCGAAAATGTCCCTGGACGGCCTGCAATATCTCAAGCACCTTCTCTGGGCCGGTGCCGATTTTCTCAACGGCCTGCTCCACAAATGTCAAATCCAACTCATCCATCATTGGTTAATTAGTTCCTGTTGCGGAAACGATTTTATGCGAAAATTTATACAAAAAAAGCCTGCTCCTGTTATCATTCAGTTATTGAAAAACCAATGAGAAAGGAACAGGCAAATGAGAACAAAATCAACAAAACAACAATACTTCGACTTCTCTCGTAAATCAAGCATAAAAG
>Ga0114930_10002524_pt1 | contig 16482 bp, 17 predicted proteins | sample AnhtaG_FD_87300 | JGI IMG/M metagenome (GOLD analysis project Ga0114930, IMG submission 87300) | Deep subsurface microbial communities from Anholt, Denmark to uncover new lineages of life (NeLLi) - Anholt_01485 metaG | ecosystem: Environmental > Aquatic > Marine > Oceanic > Sediment | place... | reverse complement strand
GTTTAAGTTCTTTTGCAGTCGTCAAAATCTTGTAGGCGATCTCTTCCGTCTTTCCTTGCATCATTAACTGGTTTGAAAATTTGGCTATGTACTGGCTTGGCTTAACAGGCGCCACGTGTGTGTCAAGCTTGTTAATTAGGAAACGGTAGCTGCGACCGACTTCTTTCTTGTTCATCGTTGAGGCTTGCGCTATTTCTTCTAATGTTCTGGCGAGTTTGCATTGTCTGCAAGCCAAATAGATCGCCGCTGCAGTTACGCCTTGAATTGACCGTCCCCGTATTAGTCGTTCTTTAACAGCTTTTCGATAGATGACCGAGGCTGTTTCAAGAATGTTTTTAGGAAGGTTCAGGTTGCCAGCGATCTTTGTGATCTCCGACAGCGCAAAGGCGAGGTTACGTTCATTCGCGTCCGAAACTCTTATGCGGCGCTGCCATTTCCTAAGACGGTACATCTGAGCCTTCTGCCCATATGGCAGGCTTTTCCCATAAACGTCTCGGTCATGCCAATCAATCATTGTTGATAAGCCTTTATCGTGAATTGTATAAGTTAATGGAGCGCCAACCCTTGTCCGTTTCGCCCTCTGCTCATTGGTAAAAGCTCTCCATTCTGGCCCTCTATCAGCTATTTTTGCGGTTATTACGAAGCCGCAGTCCATACAAACTATTTCGGCGCACTCATAATCACGCATAAGCTTTGTGCTACCACACTCTGGGCAGCACTGAACCTTCACAGGTTCAACTTCTGAGATTGGCAACGCGCCAAAGATCACAGCTTTTTCATCACTATTCATTTTGTTTTTCCATCCTGTTTTCTTTTGAGGGGAAGCATAAACAACATTTCATTTAGTTTTCTGGGTTCTCGTTTCTCATCTTTATCACCGAGTCGCGTATATTCTGCAAAATTTCAGATTCCCATCGAAAAGATGGTTTATCCAAACAGACCATTCATTTAAACCTTTACACAAGGATTTGTGTGCGATAACTGACGGGCACGATTAAACAAGAAAAAAGCGCCCGCTATCAGGTTGGATTTTGAACTCTATGGTTCTACAAGGTTGTTCATTATATGATGAATCATGCGGATATTATCGTGGTAATGTCCACGTACAAGACATAACTGTTATCAGGTCTTTTTAGCTTCAGATTCGTAACTTTTCTTCATCAACCCTTTTATGTTATTCAGATCTTCATTGGTTCTTATTGGAAAGCCCTTCCACTCCCCATCCTCATTATATGTCCATACAAAGAAGTGTTTTCTTCTTGGTCCCAAGTAAGCAAAGACTCTTCCAGAGTACTTCATTGAAATGTCGTATTTTATTGGGTCTATCAGTATATTCTCTTCGTCCCAAGCTTTAACTTCACTAAGTAATTCTTCTACTGTTTTTCTAACTTCACTTTCTGTTATGTAGTCTAACCTGTCCTTGATAGAGTAAACCTCAACTGGTTGTGGTCTTGATGGAATGGTTACCTCCTTGAATATTGGAATTATCTCTTTTGGTTTATCATCAAAAGCGATACATTGGAATGAGAAAATGGATATAGGTACATCTATCCACTTGCATCTGTTAAGCAACGCGATAGAGAAACTTGGAGCAACCAGAAATAGTCTGGGGTTCTGGGTAGGATCTATTCCTTTACCTTTGTAGGCCCTTGCATATCCCTCGAGGTTTCTTGTTATGTAATCATAGTAATCTAATCCCTGGCTCAACATTTCGTCGTCTTCCACAATCTTTAACTCAGCGACTACAAGTGCTTGGCCAGAATCCACAAATAATACGTCAAGCGGACCCCTGTCTGTTCTTTTCTGGTGACCAACATAGTGAAGCCCTTCTTCAATCAAATTAGAAGCTTTTCTAACAAGTTCTTCGAGTTCTTGCTCAGACACATCTATCGATTTGTATTTTCTCAAATTAATCTCACACATGTAAGTTTGGTTTGTCGTCAGCTATAAATTCTTAGGATACAGCGCACCAACCAGAGACTGTAAGACGTTGTGGATATTACCGTAGTAATATTCTGAAGCATATTTAGCGCGTGCTGGTGAAAGAAGATGTGTACACAAACAATAAATCGCTTGTCAGCAATTTTCTTATCATATGTTCAAAACAATGATAGAAAAAATGAGATCCAGCATACCTAAAATCGTTAAGAACGAAATGGAGTATTTTCCTCTTATCCAAAAGGAATACCCCTCATTGTCCAAATATGAGAAACAGATTGCTCATGAATTTGGAAGGCATTATCACTTTCTGATAGATCTTGTTTTTAACGCGCATGAAGGCAAGCTTTTTGCTCACAGCCTTGTAATAAACGGAGCAATTATTCGATCACTAAATGCCTATAGAGGGGCAATTTGGGCTCTGGGCAAGAGAAACCCACATGTTTTCTACAATTGCCTTAGGTCTCAATGTGAAACCTTAGCTCTCATTCATTACTGTGTTTTGAAGCCTGAATATGTTGAGACGGCTACGTTGGGAAAGAGGAAGCATTCGATGAAAACGAGTCGGATAGTAAGAATTGGGAGAATGATTGACAAGTTGGATAAAAGATTCAAAGGTATTGGAAAAGACTATGGCGATTTGTGTGAGCTGGTTCATCCCAATCCTGCCAGTCTATATGCCAACATTCAACCGATAACAGAGACGGAGGACCGGCTGATGATAATCGGAACAACCTCTACCAGGATAACTGAAGAAGAAGCGGAGACTGCACTAAAGATGTTGATTTCTTGGACTAACTGGCTTCTGAAAGAGGCATCTATATTGGCGTTGACCTTTGGGGCATGTGTGACCGACAACGAAGAAAGAACCTGATTCGCTAATGCATGCATATTCGAAGTTCAGAATAGGTCTAAACATTAAGGAACTAAAATAAAGGAGAATGATCTATTCCAAGATCTGAGAACCTTAGTTGAGCGGAAAAAATTCTCGTAAGGGAAGTAACACAGATGATGGTGCAAGACGTTATGCCAGTGTAATCCTTCGATACATAGTATTTTCCATACTTCATTTCATCAGATACTTGATCTTTCCGATACTTGTTGTGGGTAGTGTTCTATTTCTTATTGGGCTCACAATTAGTTTTGTCGTGTCGTCATTTCAGACCTTAAACACTAACTTTGCCTTTAACTTCAGTCTGCTTTTCTCGATCATGGTTTCAGTAGTAGTCTTCGGGCTCAAGACTATGGAGAAATTAGCCGATTTCCTTGGGAAAAATAGAAGACTCATATCTTTAAAGAAAAAACTCCCAGAAGTTAAGATATCAATAAGAACCAGACTCTCGTTGAAGCCCTACTTGTTTTCTCTAACTGTTACAGCAGCTTTATTATCGTTCAGTTTTTTCTTGATTGCTTTCAGTACCAAAAGTGATGACCCAACTTTCTTAAATTCAGGGGAGTTTCTAATCGGACTTGCTCTGTATTTCTGCATGGGTCTTTTCTGGACAGCCTATAGAGTTGTTTACGAGGAGACGCAAAAGGCAGCCTATTTTTTAAAGAAGTTTTCCAAAGATATTGACAGATACTTATTGGAGGATAATGTAAGACCAAATCTGAGAGATTTCGTGGAGGCTTTGAAATCTTATCAAAAAGCGTTACCTGCTTTCTTTATGCTCAAAGATCGTAGGAAACGGATAATGCAAATGGGTTTAATCTTGAACAGAGGCACTCGAGAAGAAATCAAAGAACTGCAAGGGTATCTCAAGAAGATTGGTGTGTCAATTCAAAACAAAGACAAACCATCAATCGATGAGCACTTCAGCAGAATGATACAATTGCTGGAAAAAGTTGAAAAAGACAAGCAAAAGATACTCGAACTTGCAGTTACTTCAAGAAGAGAAGAAACAGAAGCGCTGCTTCGGGAAATTGGGAAGCAGATCCTGTACAAAGTGGTACCTACTCTTGTCCTAATTGGGGTAGGTTTAGCTCTTTACATGTTCTTGGGTTACAAACTTGAATTTGCTTGAACAATGAGATCCCGCATCAAAAGTACGGATATTACAGCGATAATATTCGGAATAATGTATAGATTGACTTCACAAAATATGCGAATAACTGCGTTTTTGCAGTTTGTGAAAAGAGAATGTAAAACTGTGATTCACGCTTGTTTTTGGCGATTGGTAAGTGATTCATAGTTTTTCACTGTTTTGAACAGTTTTTCACCATTCAATTTTTCATGTATTCAATGTTTAAAACGTTTTTTTACATGAAATTTATGTATAATTTTTTGAAAAAAACGGTTGTTCTCTTTCTGTTCCTTCTCTATTCCTTTCTGAAAAAATCGTTGATTCCCTTTTTTAGATCCTACAAGATAGTGCGCGTTGCGAAAAACTAAATAGAACAAATCAAGAATCGATAATGGAGAGATTTCATCTGAAGAGTAGGCTTTTAGATGTTTTAGAGATATCTACCAAAGAATTCGCGATAAAAGCGAAGTTAGAAATAATAAATAGAGATTACAAAATAGACAGTCCTTTAGATGATAAAGGAGTAAAGGTTACTACAACACAAATCAAGAACGCCCTCAGAATTGTTTGCCCGGGCAACATAACTATGCTGAAAAACGATGTTATTCTTCACTTTGAAGAGGTTAGAAGCTTTATTCCTTTTTGCTCCTCTCCAAAATCCTTCAGAACTGCATGGGATCTCAGATCAGAACTTTTGAACCCTTGGGATGCAAATACCATTGTCGATCAAGGTGGACAACTCGTACCTGAAAACAAGCTTAGTCGAATCTTCCAATGTATTCAGCAAGGAGTCGAATTAGGCAGAAAAAAACGATTGATCTTTGCTGTCAGGCATTCTGAGGGGAACTATGAAGACAAAATGGACGATTTAGGAAGATTCACTTATCAACCACCAAATAATGCAACAGGAATGTTGCGTTATAGATGGTGCCAATTTCTGGCTAAATCGATGAAAATACCCTATATCCTACTTGCGGTAATGTGGTTTGAGGTTCACCAACCAATAAATGAAGAATTGAAATATGTTTTTATCATAGCTCCAGCTAAGATAATCGATTATGAAAAGGATTTGAACGATATTGGCAATTCCCTAAGCCATCCTCTTGAATTACAGATAATCAGTCGAACAGAAGCACTTTCAGCCTTAAACTTGATTTTTTCTTTAGACGAAACCGACATAGAAATAGAAACAAGATTTGAATTACCTGAGCAATTGGCAAGAGAATGGTCATACGATAAGATAAACAACACTAAAAAAGGTCGGAGAGTAAAGCGTTGGGCTCAAACAAGGGGAAAAAGATGCCCTGGAACTATGTGCAAAAAAGGAAGCAAGCCTCATATAGAATTCAAAGATCTGCAACTATCCGAAATTTCGTTTGGACACATTATCTCTAAGAATTGGGCAAAAGCCTTTACATATATGTTGGACAAGATTGACCACCCGGATAATTTGTACTTAACTTGCAAAAGTTGCAACTCGAGCTTAGGCGACGCTTTTCCGGACAAGACTTTTAGAGATAACATTGTAGCGCCTGAATTTGGAACGATAGGAGACTGGCTAAGAAAAAACGAAGAAGAAATAAGGAATTCATAGCACCAAGTGCGATTGCATGTATCTTTTTCTGAATATCTGACATGAAACACACCAAGAAGCTTGCTGTATACAACCTGTCAGAAGTTGCCATAGAATCATTAAGCATCTAATCCATTTTCGCTAAACAAAGAGTTGCATCTATCCACATTTCATACCTCTTTGAGCAAATAAAAAAAGCACGTGGGCAAATCAACAGCTCAAGAAATATCGCAGATAAATGTGAGAACGAACACAAACGGAAGAAAAAAAGAAATGGTGAGGAGGATTGGATACTTAGTTGCTTTTTGTGTTAGGTTTAGTCATTGTTATGAGTAGATCGGATATCTGCCGGATTGCTGAAAGTTTGTTTGCCCTTATGTAGACCATGCTCTCTTTGAAACAGTTAGCAGCTGACACGATTCTTTTTGCCCTTGCTTGTTCCTTCTTTAGATCCTCATCCAGTTCTGTAATCATCTCTGGCAATTTGTGTATCAACTTTACGACTTCAGGCATACTGTCATGACTATTATCCAGTTCTGATGCGCGCGTTGGTGGATTGTATTCAGATTTACTCTGCCATACCCTGTGAGCAATCTAAGCTAAAACTTTCAAATCCGATTTGTCGTAGATTCGCTTCAGTCTCAGCAAGCCTTTTCCAGTGTAATGTCTCGCTAAAACACTTCGGGGGGCTCTTCCTTGAAACATATCTATGTAACGATCCGGCACCATCAGTTCACCTAACTTGGTAGAATTCCAAACTCTCAACACTTGTGCTGTTATTCTGAATCCGGCCTTTTCACTTGCCTTATTCCACATGCGTCTGAACCTTTTGGACCCTATTACGAACAGCAAATTGCTAATATCTGTCCTTGAATGCAGATATTCTTCAAGGTATTCCGCGCATTCATCGTTATAGAAGGCTATGCCAGCTTTCTTGCTTCGAGTGTCATGTTTAGATCTCGCACATCTCATATCGAAATCGATGTCTCGATCCATATTCAGATTCAGACCCTCAGATTTCCTGAGTCCAGTGGTGGCATAGAAAAGGTATAGAGCTCTCTCCAAGGTGTCAGTTAAACCATAGAAACCCTGTTTCACTTGCTCATCCGATGGGACATTGGGATCATAGTAGGGAACATAGGCTTTCCTGAACTCTTCAATAATACCATGTCTCCGTAGGAACCTTCCTATGAACGCCCTAAGTCCTTTAAGCTGATTGTTGTAGGTTCTTGGAGCCTTGTTCAAATAAGTTGACAGATATTCTTCAACAGATTTACGTGATACTCCTCCTTCAGCAGATTCCAGAAAGCGCTTGGCAACACACTTGTAGTTTCGCCTTACGGCTTTCCCTAATCTTTCAACTACTCGGCAGTATTCATCAAACTCGAAGATTGCATTCTCAACGTTGTCAAGAAGGGAAGGCGGAGGTCTGCCACGCTGACGACCCGGGTTCAAATCTCGGCGGCCGCACCATTTTAAGCAACTGCAGATGTTTTGTGCAAGCTAAGAAAATAGCCCCTACAATTTTCTGCATGGAAATGTATTTGGAGCCAATATTATTATAGTATGTAAGAAACACCAAGTTTTTATGAACAACTAACTTACATACCGTTAATGTCCGACAAAAAAAAATTTTTAACTCGTTATGAGGAACTGGGTTGGGAATATAAGGATGTTAAGCCAAGACAAGCCATTAGAATAAACTCCATAAACGCCAAAGAAGTAGTTGTCACCAAGAGACTGCGGTCAATAGGAGTAAAGCTTGAAAAGATTCCCTTCCTAAAAAACGGCTATTGGATTCAAAAATCAAAATTTTCCGTAGGAGCAACATCAGAATACCTTCTAGGCTTGTACTCAATTCAAGAGGCAGCCGCTCAAATTCCAGCAACATTATTCACAAAACTAAAAGATAAGATAGTGTTGGATGCTTGTGCAGCTCCAGGAGGAAAAACCGTTCAACTAGCCGATTTAATGCAGAACACAGGCGCGATAATCGCTTTAGACATTAAAAAGCGAAGACTCATTGCCTCATCAAACCATCTGGAACGATGCCACGTAAAAAATACAATAGTCTATCGTATGGATGCAAGACAAGTGTCAAGGCTGAAATTGAAGTTTGATAGGATCCTTCTGGACGTTTCATGCTCAGGCAATTTCGTAACGGACAAAGACTGGTTCAAAAAAAGAACAATCAAAGATGTAGAGAGAAACGCCCGACTCCAAAGGGAAATATTGACTGAAGCAGCCAAAGTCCTAAAGGATGACGGCGAAATAGTCTACGCAACATGCTCGCTAGAGCCGGAAGAGAACGAACTAAACATTGATTGGGCAACAAAAACTTTGAACCTTAAAGTTGGAAAAATCAGCTGTTACGGAGAAAAAGCGTTAACAAATGTTTTCGGCAAAAAACTGGACAGTTCAATAGAGCACTGCAGGAGAATTTGGCCTGGACAAACCCAAGGATTCTTCGTGTGTAAACTCAAAAAACGTGGGTGTGCATAATGAAGCAGATAAAAGACTTTGTGAGTCGATTTCAGACAAGGATTAGTTTAGACAAGAATCTGATAGTGAGAAGGCGAAACAGATACTTTCTTCTGAACGATAGTTTGAAGAGGTTAATCTCAAAAGATTTCTTTTATGCGGGAACGTATCTTGGGGAAACTAGAAGGGGGAAATTCTTTCCAAGCTTCAACCTACTGATAATGATTGCGGGGAAAAAGGCAAACAAGGTGATTGTTGACAAGAAGACGGAATGGCTTTTCATCTGTGGAAGGGACATATTCAAAAAAGGAATAACTGAAGTGATGGGTTCAAAAAAGAAAGGCGATTACACATTAATCCTAAACAAACATGGCGAATGCCTAGGCTTTGGCAAAATATTGTGCAATCTGGACAAAGCAAAGGACGGAGTTGTCATAGAAAATATTTCGGACATAGGAGACTTCCTAAGAAGAGAGAAACAGCACGCTTAGAGTTATGCTTTGAGACTTTTTGCTTCAACTATATTAAAGGCTGCGTAACACGGTGATTACGTAGTTTTTCAACAATAAACCGTTCTACATATTAGAACAAAATGTTCCAAACCTTAGGTTTAAAAATAACGATGTCTTTGTTTTATTTGGAGAGGCTTTGAGAGGTTTGTTGAAATGAAGAACTCTCTACATATTTCCGCAAAAAAATTGATGGTGCTCTTGTGTATAATAGCAGTTTCAGCAGCAGGCTTTGCCTTTGCAACCGTAAGCTTCACAAATAGACCTGTTGCAAACACCACAGTGATCGAGACTGGTGAAAATGCGGCAGACAAAGTCACAATTTATGGAAACGGTATCAGCTTCATAAGCTACGAAGAAACCATCGAACTTGAGGAAGATACTCACACAATTCAGTTCTATCTTCCATCTGGTGCGTTAACTGACACACTAACGGTGTGCGGAATCAACGTTGTCAAAGTTATCACAAGCGAGGAATGTCATCCGATTATTGAAAGAGGCGATGCAATAACAGTTTACACAGAGGAAACTGTGTACACAGGTAAATTCCTCGGTTGGGACAATATGTTACTTCTCGAGGTTAACAATGGAACTACTATGATTCCAGCAGGGCGGATAACAAAAATTGTTCTCACAGAAGTCGTTCAAACCCAAGGACCAAAAATACTCGTAGAGGTTACAACAGATTCTCCGCCAGGAGAGTATCAGCTAAAAATCTCCTATCTGCTACGTGGCCCAAAATGGAAACCTACGTACTTCATCGATGTAGAGACATCCTATCTTGAATGCTGGGCTACTGTGGAAAATGTTGAAAACTGGAACAACTTTACTCTAGTGCTTGTAAGTGGTGGTCCTCACATAGTCTACAGAGGCCCAATCTTTGAACCTTATATTTTTGCTAGAGAATCATATTCGCTGTCGTCTCCTTCAATTGACTTTACGTCAACCACAATAGATGAATACCATGAATATACTTATGGCGCTAGACTATCCTTCGAAAAAGGTACAGTTGTAAAGTTACCTCTGTTCAACGGCACTGTAAATCTGCGGCAAGAATACTTCTGGATCAGCGACGAAGTGCAGAACCGCTACCACATGAATAACACTTTGAGCGAGCCACTTGCAGCAGGAATTGTGGAATTCTATCGAGGCGAAACTTGGGTGGGCGAAGACAGCATTCCCTATACGCCTATAAAGGGAGAAAGCATTGCCATAGTCAACTATGCCTACGACATCAAAGTCACTCAGACAGTGACAATATCAATAGTTGAATATCACCACGAGGTTCGAGGAATAAACGTAACAATTCGAAACTACAAAAACATGAGTATCCAAATTCTCATACAACAAAACATCAATGGCTACACTTTAGTTACGTCTACGCCCCCAGCGACTAGAGTTGGTCCCACCCTTTCGTGGGTCATAAACGTAGATGCCGATGGCACTGCAGCAATCTATTACGAATGGGAACACTGCTGGTAGCCTATTCTCCTCTTTTTTTATCCATGGAAGATAAACGAAATTCCTAAGACAGAAACAGCATGGTTAGCTCACTTTAACCTCTTATCTTTTCTACTATCTTTTCGATTTTCACGGTTTTCTGTTCTCTTTTGGCGAGATTTCGAAGTACGACTGCTTTCTCTTTCAGTTCTCTTTCTCCCACAATCACTGCATAGTCCATTTTTCTTCTGTCTGCATCTTCCAAAGCTTTTGCCACTTTTCGTCCCATAACCTCAACCTCAACTGGTATGCCCGCATCCCTCAGCATCCGCGAAATATTAAACGCTTCCCCCTTCAACCCTTCATTAACGGAAATCACCACAACCGTTTTTTCTTTCTCCGTTTTCAATGTAGTCTTCTGTTTCTGCATTGCCATCATTACCCTATCTATTCCATGGGCAACACCGACTGCCGGTGTCGGTTCACCTCCGAACATTTCAATAAGCTTGTCATATCTTCCACCGCCACCCAACGCTATATTAAGCTCTGGAACGTAAACCTCAAAAACCATACCAGTGTAATACTCAAGTCCCCTAGCAAAACCAGCCTCAACAACCATGTTGATTTTCTCTCCGCTTTCCGAAACAAACTGAAGAATCTCCTTAAGATTTCTCACAGCATCAACAGCACTTTCATAGCCTTCAGCAAGTCTTTCCATCTCACCTAGAACGTCAGAGAACTTGCTGCCCCCAACTTTCACCAGTTCTCGAAGAGACTGTGAGCATCTACTAGACACGCGTTCAGTCTCTTTAACCAGATCAATAGCCTGATCATACTCTTTTTTATCCATTAACTGCATAATTCTGTTTTGAACTTCATCTTCAACTTTTTCTTGGCTTAAAATCCCCCTCAAAACTCCGACATGCCCAACTCTGAAAACGAAATTCTTTAATCCAACAGCCTTCATCAAACTGTTCGTCAACATCATTATTTCCGCGTCCGCTTCAGGATTGCTTGAACCCATCAATTCATAATTTGACTGCCAAAACTCTCTGAAACGACCTTGTTGCGGCTCATCGTATCGATATAGGCTTCCTACAGAAAACATTCGCAAAGGCTTACGCTCATTTCTTAGAGTGGTTGCAACTAGTCTCGCCACAGAAGCCGTGAACTCCGGTCTTAAGGCAACCTTGCGTCCACCCAAATCCTCAAAAGCGTACATTCTAGAGCGAATCTCTTCACCAGCTTTTGCAGCTAAAAGCTCGTAAGATTCCAAAACAGGCGTTATTATCTCCCCATATCCATAAAGCTGAGCTGTTTTTCTAGCCTTTCCTTCAATGTACTTCATCATTTGGGCTTCTTTTGGCAGAAAATCTCTCATTCCACGAACTCTTCTAAAAGCGGGCAATTCGAACACCATTATTTTAGGGTTAACTGTGAAACCGAGTAGTAAACTATTTCGCCTCTACGGTTCATAACAGCCAAAACCAGTTCCTTCTTGAGACTTTGACATTGTCTCAGAACACGGGTTAGATCCCCCAGTGATATTGGATTTCCCTCTTGCATGCTCAAAATTAAGTATTTAGCCGTTTTTTCACCGTATCCCCCTCGTTCGTAAACTCGGAAGTCAACGCCTAAGCCGAAACCTTCGCGAACAATGTATCCGCGACTTCTCAAATCACGATATGCTAAATATTTAGCCCAAGCATTTTCATCAGCATTCTCATAGTGTTGCAGAACCCTTTGAAAATCCACCGTTTCACCTTTTCCGTTCTCGATGTCCAAGTTTCCCTTATCCAAAAGATACAGAGCCTCATAAAATGCAAGCAAAAACGCATCGTTCTCAGCTACACCGTAACCTCTTGAAGAAAGTTCATCCACACTCTCTCCTTCAGAAACTTTGACGCCATTTTCAACAAGCAAACCCCTAACCTTAAGTTCTGAACGGACAGCAGTCTTTTCCTTACTCTCGTTCATGCAAACCCTCAATCAGCATAAAACCATCTTTTCACTTATAAATTGGATTCAAACTTAACGAGATCTTCCTTACGTAGGACACCATCCTCACAAACAACAGCAGCAACATATTTTAGTGGGGTTATATCAAAAGCTGGATTCAAAACATTCACTCCCTCAGGAGCAAACCTCTGCGAACCTATGTGCGTAACCTCTTCCGACCGTCTTTGCTCAATAATAACATTTGCTGAGGTGTGCGACAAGTCAAAGGTGGATTTTGGAGCCGCAACATAAAATGGAATGTCGTGTTCTTTGGCTAGAACAGCTATGGTATATGTTCCAATCTTGTTGATTACCGCGTCTCTAACTATTCTGTCTGCTCCAACTATCACTTTGCCAACCAGCCGTTTATACATGACATAGCCAACCATGTTATCAGTAATCAACGTCACTGGTATACCATCGCGTTTAAGCTCATAAGCCGTTAACCTTGCTCCCTGCAGTTTCGGTCTTGTCTCAGTTGCAATAACCCTAATCTTTTTCCCTTGCTCCCAAGCAGCTCTTACTACGCCTAGAGCCGTGCCATAGTCAACAGTTGCTAAAGCACCAGCGTTGCAATGCGTTAAGATAACATCCCCGTCACGAACGAGTTCAGCACCGTACTTACCAATCAAATGGTTCGCTCTGGCATCTTCATCAGCAATTTTCTGCGCCTCTTCAACAACAAATGCGGCTAAACCTTTGGCGTTTCCAGAATAGTCTCTCGCCTTGGTCAGAATCCTATCTATCGCCCAGAAAAGATTGACAGCCGTCGGCCTAGTTTCCTTTAAAGTCTCTGCTGCTTTATCCAACTCGTTAATTAATTCCGCCTTCTTTTCAGCTTTTGAATGATAAGCCACCAAAGCCAATGCAAAGGCTGCAGCCGCACCTAAAAGCGGTGCCCCCCTTATTTTCATAGTTTTTATGGCATCAGCCACTTGAATAACATTTTTCATCTGCAAAAACACAGTTTCTTGCGGAAGTTTCGTCTGATCTATCGTTACAACTGTTCCATGACGCCACTCTATCGTCCTCATATTAATGCCTCAGTAAACCGTTTTATGACGTAAACAGTATAAAAATTGTGAGAAAGTGAAAACATTATGAAACGGAAAACCGTAGAAGTTCTTCCTGAAAAATTTGGAAAAAGATATTCTAAAGTTCTGGTCATAAATCTAGACAGTGGAAAGGATGAGGAGATTTTCAAATGGTTCTTGGCCTCTATACTGTTTGGTGCACCCATAACTGAAACTTCAGTCATCAAAACTTACAAATGCTTTCAAAAATATGAGGTTTTAACGCCTGAAAGAATCCTTGAAACTGGATGGGATGGCTTAGTTAGAATCCTTGATGAAGGAAGTTATACACGCTACGATTTTAAAACTGCGGACAAACTTTTGGAAGTTATGCAAAACCTCATGGAAAAATACAATGGAAGCATCAATCTTCTTCATAACAAGGCTTCCAATGCAAGAGACTTGGAAAATGGGTTGAAGGATTTAGGAAAGGGTATAGGCGACGTGACTGTAAGCATCTTTCTAAGAGAATTGCGAGAGATCTGGGAAAAAGCCAAACCAAATCCAACGAGTCTGGTGGTCTCTGCTGCCAAAAACCTTGGGATAATAAAGGATAAAACTGGTGAAAATGCTCTAAAACAACTAGAAGATTTCTGGGCTAAAAACAAAGTTGCAGGTGAATCCTTTATTAACTTTGAAACAGCCCTGCTTAGACTGGGCAAAAATTTCTGTAGAAAAGGAAAATGCGCCTCTTGCCCAGTTGAAAGAGACTGCTTAAACCCTAAGGTGCCTTAACGTAGGTTATGACTTCTATTGGGCAGCCTTCACGAAGCTTCAGCTTCTTATTCCACTTGTCTCCAACAGCTATGAGGGAGAAAATTCCTGAAATTTCAGCCTTCGCTTTCCGAACTAAATTAACTAACGCGGCTTGGGTTTCTCCAGTCTTAATCATGTCATCCACAATTAAGACGCTGTCTCTCCTTTTAATGGTGTCCTTCGGAATATAGAGCGTCATGGTTACTCCTGAATCCCTGAGGGCATAAGTTTCTTCCAGAAAAGCCTTGACTCCAACTTCCTTGTTTTTCTTCGCTATTACTAGGTTAACTCCAAGGGCGCTAGCAACCATAGTACCCAACGGAATTCCATCCACGGCTGCCGTTAAAATCGTTGTGACACGTTTTCCAGCGAAATTTGCGAGTGCATGGTTGGCTGCCTGCTGAAGGATGTTAAAGTCACCTATGATCTCAGTGTTATCAAAGTATCCTTCTTCATTGAATTTTATTCTGCTTCGAAGCTCCCTTTCCAAACCAACAAGTTTTGTCAACACTTTCCAAAGTTGCTTCGCCCTCGCAGTATTGGGCAAAACATGCCCTTTCGCGTATCTACTTAAAACAGTCACTGGCAAGCCAGTCTTAGACGACAACTCACGATAGGTAATATTTCTCTTATATTTTGCAGTTCTAAGCAACTCGATAGTCATTAAACGAAATTTCAGTTCTTCTGCATGTGTGCTCATAACCCTCCCCCTTATACATCGATAAGTTAAAGACTGAAGTATTTACCTTTTATTATTGCATTACTGATTTATAATTTCTGTTCGGAAATCGAACACGAGTGGCGGGTCCGCTGGGATTTGAACCCAGGATCTTCGGCTTAGAAGGCCGACGCGCTTTCTGGGACGATGCTATCCAAGCTGCGCCACGGACCCGTGAATTTTCATATATAATTGTTGAATATAGTTTTATCCCCTCTCCGTGGCGATGTCTCCCGCAAATTCCCTTTTTTTTTGTTTCTGTATTGGCTGATTAGATGGTTGAAGGAGGTTGGGAAGGTGGTTGTCGGTGGTTGAGGATTTGCGAGATGTGATGTGTAGGCTGGCAGTTGTTCTTGATGAGTTGTGTGTTGTTGTTTTGGATCATGAGAAACGTTTGCGGGAGCTGGAAAAGTATGACTGTGAGTGAGGTTAGCTGTTGGTGTTGTGTTACGCAGAGACAGGTGCAAGTGAAAGGCAGGATTGTTGGCAAACGTCAAGCAGATTTATTGGAAATTCTTGATTGCGAGCATAAAGATTGTCCGAAACGTTACGCAGTGGACTGTCTGATCGGTAAGTTACTAGAGGGAAGGTGGCCGTGAGATCTGTGTCAACTGGGCTTTCTGGGTGAATTTTTTGGCTGAGAGAAAACGGTTGTTGGAAGATGGTTTAAGCGAAATACCAAGCTCAGAGTTTGAAAGTTTTGTTACTAAAGTCCAAATGCATTATGTTGGCACCAAAAGAAATTATCCTCAATTTACGTTTAACGTCCCAGTTCAAATATGGCGTAAAATCGATCTAAAAAAGGGCGATATGATACTCGTTGCGTTGAAGCGAGCGTCTGAAAAAGAAATTGCAGAGTATAAAGGAGAATGATTATTTTTGGCTAAGCCTTCTGCTGGGGGTCGTGGCTCTAAGGCTTCTTCGTCTGTGGATCCTAATGATTATGATGGTTATGCTTTGAGCGTGAGGCAGCGTGTTTTCCGCGAGCTCGACAAAAATCCATTACTTACGCCTTCAACCCTACGCTCCGTTCTCAAACTTGATGATAAAACGAGCCTGCAACTCCTTGCGAACTACAAGACTCAATGGCGCCATAACTATCGAAATGAGCGAGGTTCAAAGTGTTCATTTCATGGGTGGCGTGGTTGGTGTTTTTTGCCTAAAGAAGTTAGGGGTGGGATTCGATCCCATGCTGTTGATGTTGGTTGGGTTGAGACTAGGGCTCGTAATCGTTGGTTGTTGTGGAAGGATCGGTTGGGTAGGCTGCAGTGGTTTGAGACTGGTAGGGTTAATTTGTATGTGTGTAAGCCTGCTAACTTGGGTAAAGCGTATCAGTTGATTTGTAATGGTTTTAGCTTTACTGGACTTGTTACTGATATTAAGGTGTTAGAGCAGGTCTTGTCGACTCTTCGATTTAAAGGAGCCCATTATGTTTTTGCTACGGAGCAGCGGCTGCCGAGGCTTACGATTGATTTGTTTGCTAAGAGTAATGGTGTAATCATTAAGGTTGGAGATCGGAGTCATCCGCATGCTGTTGAAGTTATTGCTTGTTATCCTGATTGGGCTGAACGTAATGAGCGGCTGTTTGAACAGTTGAATGATACTTTGAAGCGTTTGATTGCGCCTGTTGCGCCGAACAATCTGAAGAGGGATGTGGATTATGTTGCTTAAGGTTTACGAAGAGGCTCTTCGTGTTTTGGAGTGTTTTCATGTTAAATGTGGTTTTGAATGGTGTTTTGGGAGGCTTGTTTTTTGGTTGTTTTGTTGAAAGCGTTGTTTTCTAAGGGTTTCGTAAGACTGCATATTTGTGGTGATGTTTGGTCTAGGCTAATGGCTCTACGTTTGCTAGGTTCTATACATTGTTTGTGGGGGGTTTTTTGAAGTTTTGACAGTTGCTGATGCGGATAATGTTAAGAAGCGGCGTAGTCCTGAGGAAAAGTATGGTAAATACAAGTGGCAGCGCATCCTTATT
>Ga0114930_10002521_pt1 | contig 16504 bp, 14 predicted proteins | sample AnhtaG_FD_87300 | JGI IMG/M metagenome (GOLD analysis project Ga0114930, IMG submission 87300) | Deep subsurface microbial communities from Anholt, Denmark to uncover new lineages of life (NeLLi) - Anholt_01485 metaG | ecosystem: Environmental > Aquatic > Marine > Oceanic > Sediment | place... | reverse complement strand
GTTACTAAATAGTAACTATGTTACTTATATTTTTTGGTCTAAAAGTGTAATCAATAGGCGTATAGAGACTGGTTTTTTGATCAATTGCAACACATAGTTACTAAAGAAGCCGATAATCAGGTTATATCCCGCAGGTAAATCCCAAAAGTGAATCTTTTAAAATTATTTCATCCATTTCATCAGTGAACTCATCTGAGGGGATGAATTAACTGTATGGAAATAACAACTACATCACTATCTCATTCTGAATTAGTGATGGGATATTGCCGTATTACAAAAGTCAAAGTAATAGGAGCGTGGGTTCAGGTTTCTGAAAGATAAGAGCTTTCATTTTTCAGTGGTGTATTTGAAGAAGGAAAGTCGGATTGAAGCATTGGCAATAATAATGGTACTATGCTTGTTCATTTATTCTATTGCTCAATGGAAGTTGAGGAAAAGGTTGAAAGAGACTAATAAATGTGTCAGGAATCAGGTGAAAAAACTTGAACAGAATCCAACAATGAGGTGGGTGTTATTACTGTTCAGAGGGATTACAGAATTAACAATAATACTTAATGGGAATGTTGAGAAAAAAGTGGCAAATATGACTGATGAATTGTAGGAAATTTTTGGCTTGGTGGGAAAGGACTGTGGAAACTACTATATTTGATGAGAAACTTGAGTAAAGTAAGATAAATTGTACTTTTTATTAAATTCTGAATGGGGGAATAAATGGGATGTGTACAATGCAAAGTATAATTAAGAACATAGAAGGATCAGCACGTTATTTAGAATCTAATCTTTGGGACAAATGGATGAATGTCGAAACCAGACATTCAGATGGCCTTAATAAAATGACACAAGGGAAAAAAGGTGATTCCCTTCCTTTTCAAACTAGTGCACATTATACTATCCGAAAAGCCATCAAGCTTATCCAGTCAAAGTGTGATGATACTGTAATTGAGTTAGGCTGCGGTAAGGGAAGAGCTGTGTGTCATTTTGCAAGACTGAGGTTAAAAAAGGTAATTGGCATTGAGATCTCTACCGAGCTTTCGGAAATCGCTAAGAAGAATGCAAGGCAGCTAAGAGGAAGACGAGCACCTATAGAGATAAGAAATATGGATGTCTTATCGGCTGATTTCAGTGAGGGTAGTATTTTCTATATGTTCAATCCATTTGGTGAGAAAACCCTTCGTGCTGTCCTTAGCAAAATAGAGTTATCACACAAAGAGATTAGAAAGCAAGCAACGATCGTTTATATAAACCCACTATTTTCAAACATTTTTAATGATTTCCCCTGGCTTGAAAAAACACAGGATGTGAGAATTTACGGTTCCTTACGAACTATGATATACACGACAAAATATTAGAAGCCATTACAAGGTATATACTTATCAGAATTCATCGATTTGGAAATTAAAATGAACTTTGAAGAGAAGACATACAAAAAAATTAACTTATTAAAAGATTTGATTATTTTCACCCTTCTTATAATTTATTCCTTTTTTTTAATATCGACTCTAACAAATACAAACCTTGTTGCAAATCCGAGCTTTGAAAGTGGTGCCAAACACCCTTTGAACTGGGAATTTGTGGTAAATGATGGTAACTATCCTATATGGGACAACGTAAATCACAGTGGCACAAAATCAATAAAAATAAGTTTTTCAGGAAAGAGTGAGGGCGGAAGTGGATATCCAAAATCAGATCTGATAAAAGTAGAACCACAACAATTCTACACTTTCTCTACATGGGGGAAAACTGAAAATGCTAGCGAAATTGAAGGTCCTGCAGTTCGTATAGTAGAACTTGATGCCAACAAAAATTGGATCGACCAGATAAACTTAATATTCAGCAAAGGTACTAATGACTGGACACAAAAAAAAATAGATTTCAAGACTGATCCTAATACCACATATATTTATATTTATGCAAATATCTGGAGAGGTTATGGAACTTTCTGGGTGGATGATGTAGATTTAAGAAAAAACACTACAATTCTTCCAACCCTACCAAAACAAATTTCGTCCCCAACTTATTTTGTGGCCATCGATGGTAACGATTATAATCCCGGTACAGAATCACAGCCATGGCGAACAATTACAAAAGCGGTAAATGTAGCGGTTGCTGGCGATACTGTTTATGTCAAGGAAGGGAATTACAATGAAAAAATTACAGTAAATAATTCAGGAAGTCCCGGTAATTTTATTACCTTTATGGCTTATCCCGGGCACACTGTTACAATCGATGGCACGGGATTATCCATCCCTGGATGGGAGGGGCTAGTTGAAATTAGAGGAAAGAGTTATATCAATATTTCAGGATTCAGGATTGTGAACTCCACATGGGCGGGTGTTTTTGTAACTATGGGGTATTATGGTGAAAAATCCTCATATATTACTATCGAAAAGAATTATATATATAACACCTACGGTTCCGGCATTCTGATGCAGTGGGGAAATAACTACATTATAGATAATAATGAAATTGAGTTGGCTTGCAACGCCCCTTCTAATATCAGGGTTGAGGAAATTATTTCAATCCAAAATCATGTTGACACATTTGAAGTCAGGAATAATTACATTCATGATGGTGGTTTACCCCAATTTGGGGGTGAAGGTATAGATGCGAAGTGGAACGTCTCAAATGGAAAGATATACAACAATCATATTCATGATGTTAGGGGAATTGGCATTTATATTGATTCATGGGTTGGCTCATGGTATTGGGGCGACTATAGTCAGATTGGAAATGGATATGCACGTGATATTGATGTTTTCAGTAACAGGGTGTATAATGTAACATTAGGTGAATATGGGACCGGACTGGCCATATCAGCAGAAACTGGAGGTATTGTAGAAAGAATTAACGTCTACAATAATATCATATACAATAACGGTTTTAACGGAATAATGATACCAGCATATTCCGGCCTCAATTCTCCAGTTGGATTAATAACGAATGTCAGTGTTATAAATAACATCTTCTATAATAATCTAGAGGGCGGAGCAGATATAGGATATTGGCCAACTTCTCTTAATAATGTGATATTGAGGAATAATATCTTTAGCCAAAATCAACGTTGGCAGGTTAGGATTAAATCAACACCCGACATTCAGAATATTATTATGGATCATAACCTGATTGATGGTTATAGGAATTTCACACAGAATAATTACTATACAATTAAAGGCAGTAATCACATAGAAGCAAACCCACAATTCATTGATGTATCCAAAGCAGATTTTCACCTTCATTCCACATCCTTTGCAATAGACAAAGGTTCATCAACAAACGCACCTGCAACAGACTATGACGGAAATACCCGTCCAAAAGGCAATGGATATGACATTGGAGCTTACGAATATGGCCCTACCTTAATCCCGACACCTATATCCGATAATTCCTCTATTTATCAATAAGCATTTCGCCATTAAGCACGACAACATCGGAGAATGTCATGATATAACTCTTGCAACAATAGATGACATGCTATTCTCAATGTATGTGAAAACATTCGTAATGTCCAAAAAAAGTATTGTTGGTTTGATTCCATTTTGAATCATTTTTGCTGCCTATTCTTCTATTTACCGCATTGATATCAAATTGGACTGCACCCCAAAAAGTGGACAGGTAGTTAAGAAACATTCTTAGCAAACTTCTACAGAAAGGGTGCAAATATGAAGACACGGAAAAAATTCACACGAGAAGCAAAAATTGCTATTCTTCGTGAACTTGAGAATGGAAAAAGTTCAGCACAGGTATGTCGAGAAAACTGTATTCATCCCTCAATGCTCTCCAAATGGAAACGGGAATACAAAGAAAATTCAGGGACGGCATTCAGCGGCAATGGTAATATCATTAAACCAGAAGCAAAATTAGCTGAATCAGAACGTCTCATAGGTCAGCTCTATGCTGAAAATGCATTTTTAAAAAAAGTATTGACCAGCTTAGAGGCCAAGCTGCAGGAGCATCAAAAACAGAGAGAAGGGAACTGATCTATATGACAATCCAGGACATGCATAACGAGACAAAACAAATAAGCATCAGCAAAGCTTGCACAGTTCTCGGAGTCTGTAGAAGTGGATACAACAAATGGATCAAACAGAATCAGACACATAACTCAGATCCTGAAGAGATGAAACTCAAGAACGAGATACATGCTATTGCAATAGATTTTCCCAGATATGGATATCGACGGATAACAATCGAGCTGCATCGACGTGGATTTGAAACAAATCATAAGGTCGTTTATGAACTAATGAAGAGAGATAATCTTCTGTGCATAAAAAAGCAATTTGTCCCAAAAACAACTGATTCTAATCATAACCTGCCAGTCCATCCTAATCTGGCAAAGAATTATGTGGTAACTGGAATTAATCAATTATGGGCGGCTGATATAACATATATACGCCTTGTACAGGAATTCATATATCTCGCAGTTATAATCGATGTATTCAGCAGGAAGTGTATTGGATGGAAATTGGGCCGGGATATTGATGCAGAACTCGCTCTGGCAGCACTTGATATGGCTTTAGCAGATCGCAAGGATAAGGGCATTTTCAACCTCATTCATCATTCTGACCAGGGAGTTCAATATGCCTCATGGAAGTATGTTGACAGACTTAAAGAAAATGGTATCAAGATCAGCATGAGTCGAAAGGGAAATCCATATGACAATGCATTTGCTGAGAGTTTTATTAAGACTTTGAAATATGAGGAGGTATATCTCTGGGAATATGAAACCTACAGCGAAGCTCATAAGAATATCAAGAAATTCCTGGAAATAGTATATAATAAAAAGCGAGTTCATTCATCTATTGGATATATCACTCCGGAAGAATTTGAAATGTTAGAGGAGGTTTTAAGTAGGAATGTTTCTTAACTGGTTGTACACAAAACGGGGTTCACTCCAAATTAGATACCTTATATTTTTATATTATAGATATCAATGTTACCGTTTGAATAGATATTGGAAAACAAATAATTATGATCAAATTTATTTAGTGATTGTTCAGGTACTGGTGTAGAAATATTCACCTCAAACGAGGTATAGAAATAATTTTTATTCTCCGGCATAAGTTTTGAAATTCGTCTATCGATTACAATTTTAGTTATATATGATTTTTCTTCCAATATTGATGTGTTAATTGAATCCGAAAGGAAAATAATAAACGCACTATCACCTTCATCTACCTCCTGTGAACCATATTTACCAAATACAGTTCCAATTGTTTTGTCACCGAATATGGGTTGATGCTCCCCTATCCTTTCTTTGAACCAATCTGAAGCCTGAAAAACATCAATAGTTGTTGTGGAATCACCTGAAGCTAATACGCCAGAAAGTGGACTTGGCTCTCTCCAAGGCAATTTGTTGCCGATGCTTATACTTCCAATAACAAGTAGAAAAACTAGAATCAACACAACAATTTTATTTTTTTGTTTCATAAAGCTATCATTAATTATATAATTCATCGCTATTGCAGAGATGAGCGAGACTCCGACATATCCAAAACTTAAAACACGCCCTATTTCCCCAAAACCTTTCAAAGCAATTAGTGGTAAAAAAAAAGCCAGTATGGAGAAAATTACAAAAGTTTTTATTAATACCTTATTTGTAGAATTTTCAAGAAACAAATATTTCTTATGATTTTTGAATAACAGATATAAGCCAATCGTAAATAACAAAACTATCAATAAAGGATATATATATCTAGAAATCAAAAATTCATATTTTGGTATAGGGATCAGATCTATGGCATATTTCTTATTTGATTCCTCAAGATAGCGAAAATCTATGATTCTAATTACTAATTGTTTGATTGGTTCTAGAAAATATTCAACAGTAGCTTTAGCCATGTATGCTATATAAAAGAAGATAATAGCTGAAGTTAATGCGAATAATCTTATAATTTTCTCATTATTTATCATTAAAAATACTATTAACAATAAAATAAATAATAAAATATATGAACTGAAATGATGCACTATTGTCAATGAGGTAATAAATATAATTGTGACAATTGCCCACTTGCTTAATTCTTTGAGTTTAGTTACCATTAATAAAACTAAAATGAACAGAGGGAGTCCTAGAGACTCATATGCAAAGAGAGAACTGAAGAAAGTATAATTAATATTTGTCGTATAAATAAAAGCTCCTAGAAAAGCAATTGCTGGGGTGGAAATCTTCTTGAAGAGGAGATAAATGAATATTAATAACATTGAATGAATCAAAGCTATTGTGAATTTTGCAGCATAAAAAAGTGATAAACCACTAATATTTTTCAAAACTACAATCAAGAGAGGAAGACCCGGATAAAGTCTTATAATTTCCATTGGCAATGAAATACTATATCCAATTTGTGTGTTTCCATATTCATAGACAAGTTGCGAAATTTTTGCTACCATCACCTCATCAGTAAAGTGGAAAAAATTAGGGCTCCATAATAAGGATGGTAGATAAATTACAATACCATATAAGAATAAAAATACTAATTTGGCAGGTTCTGATGTTTTTGAGTCGCTAATGATAAAAAAAACGGATGCACTTGATATCAATATACTTCCCCAAAAAAGTTCATTGTAGAATGTCTCTAGGTGCCCCCAATAATATGCAACAGCCAACCCAAAGATTCCTACAAAGAATAAACACGAAAGAATAGCAATTTTATATTTGACTATATATACTCTTCTTTGCATTTCTTACCCCATATTTTCTTTAGATCTCGACAATACTCTCCCATAAATAAAGATATTATACTTTTATAATAAGCGACATGTACTCTCTCAAATAACCACTTGATGAATAATATTGATTATAGACATCTTTTATTTTATTTCGAGAGTAGTGAAATGTTTTTTTTAAAACCTTTTCCATCTCCTCCACACCATCTCCTGCAATAATAAGGTTTTTATCCACCTTTTCAATAATTTCCCCGATCCCCCCTGCATTAGTCCCAATAACAGGAATACCTACTGAAAGCGCCTCAAGCGCAACAATCGGATTATTTTCGGGCCAGATTGAGGGAACAACAAGCGCCAACGCATTATTATGAAGTGACCAGAGCATTTCATCACTCACCCAACCTAAAACATTAATCTTATTTTCAAGTTTATTTTTAGTTATATAATCTACGATTTTCACCTTGAGACTGCCTTTTCCAACGACTATAAGCTTTGCATCTATTTCTTTGCTGTGTTCTTTAAATACCTTGAGTAAATTGCAAATTCCTTTATGCCTCTCTAATACACCCACATATAAAAAGAAGTTAGAATAGCCGGAATCTTTTATGTCCCTGGGTGGGGGAGAAACAAAGTTTGGAATATGAACGATATTAGCCTTTACAGGAAGCCACTCAGAGAGCTTATTTTTCATGAAGTCACTTGGAGCAATAACAGTGTCAATATCTCTCACCACTTCTAAAAATCCTTTACTTATCCGCCATGTCTGAGGCAACCTTTTTGAGGCCAGGGTACAGGAATGGCAGCTTTTCTGCTTACATTCTCTCTTACCATTTTTCATTAAATCGAATCTCTGGCATATCAGCCAATAATCATGGGCAGTGTAAAGATTGGTATAATTTCCCTGCTTTTTCAGGATATCATAACCTAAAAAGAAGATATTATGGTGATGGACAATATCAGGTTTGATTTCGTCTAGAAGCTTGTCAAAAGTCTTTTTAACATAACCTGATCTTCCTAGAAGATATGTAAGATAAAGGTCAGCTTTCCCCAAAGGTGACTGTAATGGATGAAGAAAAACCCCATTACTTTCTTCCGTTTCTTTTAAAGACCCCTTGAAATCTGGTTTTTTGTACCTGTAACCATCAAGACTGAACATTACATGTACCTCATGTCCCATCTTCACAAGTTCTTCTGAAAGGTACCTGACATGAGTTGCATCTCCACCTAAATGGTATGGGGGATAATAGGAAGAGGTCATGAGAAAGATTTTAGTTTCCATTATTTATTCACCTTTGGTTTTTTTAATTAATCCAGTTTCAAATATTAAATTGGTTGAATATATTTTAAATAAGCCGATGCAGTATTTGTAGGCAAGACCAAAATCATCTGGATTTTTAATAACATATACAATATTCTGAATCCACCACCTTGGATTAAATAATAACGCTCTATATGCCATTTTTCTCGTTTTGGTTACATCTTCGGCTGTCAATTCCTCTGTTCCCATAATCGAACTTATCTGATTCATGGACCTGAAATCAGTTTGTTTTGTTATCCTACCCTTTTCCAGAGCGATATCATATAGTTTGGTACCAGGGTAGGGCGCTGCGACATTGAATTCAAAGCCTGTGGGAAGTGTTCGTTTGATAAAATCTATCGTTTCATTAACAGTATTTCGGTCTTCACCAGGCAATCCAAAAATAAAACTACAATATACTTTAATTCCCGCATCTTTAACCATTTGTATTGCTTTAGCTGCTTTTTCTACTGATGTTCTCTTATTCGCGCCACTTAAAATCTTCTGGCTCCCGGATTCTATGCCCATACAAACCGCTTTGCATCCAGCCTTCCTCATTTTTTTGAGAATATCCATGTCAATATTATCAACCCTGGAATTACAGTACCATTTTATATTCAACTTCTCCTCTATCATTGCCTGGGTGATCTTTTCAACCCGTTTTCTATCAAAAGTAAAAATTTCATCAAAAAACATTATAGTTTTAATATTGTAATTATTCTTAAGATACCGCAATTCTTCAAGTACACTCTCAGCAGATCTTGGTTTCCATTTTGAATTTGCAACGCTACAGTAAATACAAGAATAAGGACAACCTTTGCTTGTGTACATAATCGTGAAAGGTTGACCGTGTTTGACATCCGCATAATAATTGTAAAAGGATTTCAGTAGATCATAAGCAGGTAAAGGGATATCATCATAATTTTTTATAGGGTGAGCATCTATGTTAACTTTTATTTCGCCACCATTGCGGTATGTAATTCCCGCTACATTTGAAATATCTTCGCCAGCAGAGAGTTTATCTACAATTTCCGGCGTCACAACCTCATAATTATGCCTTATGTAAATATCAAGATTTTCTGCCTCATCCATAACACTTTCAGCAATACATTCTAGAGTATGGCAAATGCCAATTGTAGGAGCATCAGAATATTTTTTTGAAATTGCTGCAACTCTTATATCCCAGTCAAAGGCTACAGAAGTGAACCTGAAAATAATTGCCTCATAGTCCTTTTCAGAAAGGATTTTTTCAATATCTGGGTAGTCGATATTTTCCCCGTTTGCTTCAATGAGACTAACTTCATGCCCCCGATTTCGTAAAAGAGAGGCTATCTGAAGCAGGCTGTACGGGGGAAGGACAGAGTTCTCATCGATTATCTCACACCTTTCCTCTCTTGTGACATTTATTTTATTAAATCTGGGTGGGTTAACAAGTAACACTTTCATATAAAATCCACTCCTAACATTTGTTCATAAATTTTTTCTGTATTTCTACACATAATTTCAGATGTGAAATTATTCGTTATTTTTTCTCGAGCCTTTATTGAGATTCGTTCGCGTTCTAAATCATTTTCCAATAAAAACAATAATTTTTTTGCCAATATTTCCGGATTGCCGGGTTGTACCAATAATCCATCGACTTCATCATCAATAATTTCTGGAACCCCACCCACATTAGATGCTATAACAGCAGTTCCAGAACTCATTGCTTCTAAAATACTGAAAGGAAAACTTTCTGTTAAACTTGGAAGAACAAAAATAGATGAGCTGGAATATATTTCTGGCATTTCAGTATGTGGAATGTATCCCAAAAAAGAATAACTATGTGATGGGATGCCTTCCTTCTCAAACATTCTTACCCATTTCTCATTTGCTTCCGGTCCTGCAAAAGCAAAATGTACATCTTCTGTTTCATTAATGACCTGTCGCATTGCTTTTACTAAAATATTGATTCCCTTTAATGCGATAAACCTTCCTGAAAAAAGCACTATAGGTTTATTTGTATTGAGTCCCTGCAATGCACTTTTTTTTTTCCTTGGCGAAAACATTTCAGTATCAATTCCATTGTGGATCACATCCACCCCAGCAATTCTATAGTTCTGCTCCAGTAGCCCTTTCATCCAATTTGAAACAGCTATTATTGTAGGAGACCTATTCAAATAAAATCTCTGAATAAGCTTCAACATAGGAAAAAGACCAAGTGTATATCTTTCAGATGATTCCATTTCTTTGAAATGAAGTCCGGAAGCCTCAATACCCTGTTTATGTCCTTCAATAATAGTATGGACAGTGGTCACCATGTTCTTGTTTGATCTCATTAATTTCAATATCACATCAGACATATGGGGAACATCAGCATGAATGATATCAATATTATTTTTTTTGCAAATGGTTGGGAGACGCCTAAAACAAGCATATTGGAAGGATGCATTATAAAGAAATGTATCATTAGCATTAGAAATAGTATGTAATTGTATCTTATTATCAAAAAAATCTAGGATTTTTTCATCGCTATAAAATGAACCATTATCAATCTGCCTTCTTACTGTCACAACATGGACATTATGTCTTTTTGAAAGATTTTTGGCAAGCTCGATCACATACGTCCCTGCCCCCCCCCAGTTAGGCATGAATTCAGGAGCCAATAGTGCTATGTTCATCTTCTCCAACCTCCCTTGTAAGCCATATGCGTTCATATAACGGAACACACACGCTTTTGTTAGTAAATAAAAATAATAAATATTTAAATATATTATATGAGACTATCAGTTCTTTGAGATTTTTATTTTCCATTCCTAGACGTAGAGAATGTGATTTAATCAGAGTCTGGAAAATTCTGCGTGCTTGCGATTTATATAATTTTATATTTTCAATTTTATCATTAAATGTGGTTGTTATATAAATTTTCAAATGTTCAAGATTTGGATTAATGAAGTTTGCTCTTCCACTTATTTGCTTTAAAGTTAATTGCGATGCATAATGAAGATCTTCATAAAAAATTATTCTGATATTATTTTCTTTGGCAATTCTCTGGCAAATATCACATACATTGATATGGTCAATATGATTTCCAAGACCCATTGGTGAGACTATCAATTCGCATTGACCCGATTTTATTAATTTTGATAAAGCAAAATATACCTCAGTATATACTGGATCTGAATTATTATTGTTCGCAAAAATCTCCTTACGTGAGTAACCTCTAAGTTGTGGTTCTGAAAAATTTAAACTCTGTAATTTAATTTGCAATTTATCAGCAAATTCAGCATCTTCTAGACACCTTACTTTTGATATTGTTTCAGAGTTAGACATTTTAATACATGGTGAGTAATTGGATTTTGTAAAAATAGTCAACATTAGAATGGGTCTTTTAAAAAAATTTTGCAATAAAGTACCGCCAATTGAAAATGCAATATCGTCTGAATGTGGGGAGATCAATATGGTTTTAATCTTGTTATTCATGAATATCACCTAGAAGCAAAAAACAAAATCACTTTTTCCCACAGTCCTTATGTTATCATTTTCCCCATAATAGTCCAAATTTCTTTCTATTAATAATCAGTCTTAATGTGAATAATTCATTTTATTAATAATGAAATTTGTTAGTATTTTAATACTGTAATTACTGGCAAGAATAAAATCATCTGGATTCTTAATTACATATCTAATATTCTGAATCCACCATCTCGGATTAAAATACAATAACTTGTATGCTCTTTTCCTTGATATTTCCAATTCATTTGGTGATAATTCATCTGTTCTCATAACGGATACATGCTGATACATATTCCTGAAATCGATTTGTTTCGTCATCCAGCCATTCTCCAGGGCAATATTATAAAGCTTTGTCCCAGGATAGGGCGCTGCGACATTAAACTGAGCGCCGTTAGGAAGAGTTTTACTTACGAATTTTATTGTATCATTAACAGTCTCCCAGTTCTCACCCGGCAATCCAAAAATAAAGCTGCAATTTACTTTAATCCCGACTTCTTTTATCATTTTTATTGCTTCTGCTGCTATTTCAACAGACGCTTTTTTATTTGCTCCTGTTAAGATATTTTGACTCCCGGATTCTATCCCCAAGCTAATGGCTCTGCATCCAGATTGCTTCATTTTTTCAAGAAGAACTTTATCAAGAAGATCAACTCTGGAATTACAATACCATTTAATTTTCAATTTTTCATTTATAATTGCATTAGTGATCTTTTCAACTCGTTTTCTATCAACAGTGAATGTTTCATCAAAAAACGTTATAGTCTTAATATTATAAATCTTCTTAAGATGCCGTAACTCTTGAATTATGTTTTCAGCTGATCTTGCTTTCCACTTCGTATTGGCCACAGTACAAAAAATGCAGGAGTAAGGACAACCTTTGCTTGTATACATTATTGTAAAAGGTTGGCCGTGTTTTGTACTTACATAATAATAATCAAAAGATTTAAGTAAATCATAGGCTGGTAAAGGTAAATCATCATAATTTTCAATAGGCTTAGCATTTTTATTGACCTTAATCTCTCCATCACAGCGATATCCAATTCCAGCTACATCAGAGAGATCTCCATTATTAGAGAGTTTGTCTACCAAGTCCGGTGTCACAACTTCATATTCATGCCTTAGATAAACGTCAAGATATTTTGCGTTATCCAAAACAATTTTGGCAAATTCACCAAGTGTATAACAAATTCCGATTGTAGTAGCTTTTGAGTACTTTTTTGAAATTGCTGTAACTTTCATGTCTTCATCAAAAGTTGTGGGAGTGAATCTGAAAATTAATGCTTCATAATCCTTCCCAGAAAGTATCTTTTCTAAAGTTGGATAATCGATATTCTCTCCGTTAGCATCTATAAGATCAACTTTATGACCTCTATTCCGCAAAATAGAGGCAATCTGGAGAAGACTGTAAGGTTGTAAAACTGAATTTCGCTCTATAATCTCACATCTCTCCTCTCTTATTACAGACATTCTATTGACCCTTGGTGGATTCACTAGCATCACTTTCATTCGGTTCACCAGATTTTGTCAGAAGAAATCAAATTGTATCTTTTACTAAGATTTCTTGAAATATTCTCTCATTATAACATTCAAAATCTTGAATCCATCTTTCATAGAGTTTAGATTGGAGTCTCCGTTTTTCCGCTTCGCTTCAAAGGATGGAACTTCTTTTATTTTTAATCCTAGCTTTTTCATAAGTATCGATTGCTCAGTTTCGATATCAAATCCTTTTGAACTGCAGTGTATCTTTTCCAATGCCTCTCTTTTAAACGCCCGGTAACCATAGCAGAGGTCAGTGTAATTTGTACCGTACATGTTGTTCACCATTGTTACAAAGATTTTATTGCCGAATTTCCTGAATGGTGTAAAGTCATCAGACCCACCTTCTGGAAGTAACCGGGACCCCTTTGCCACGTCGTATCCGTTGAGGAGGGGGTACAGTAGTGCTGGAATTTCTCTGGGATTATGACTACCATCCCCATCCATCATTACAACTAAGTCACCAGTTGCATTTTCAAAACCGGTTTTCATTGCAGCGCCTTTTCCGGAAGGTTTTTCCACAATGATTTTCGTATTTTTTTGATATTTTCTTATCTCTTTTCTTGTTCCATCGGTTGAGTTCCCATCCACAACAATAATTTCATCAACAAATTCAGGAATATTTGGAAATACCTCCTTAATGTTCTCAGATTCATTTAAAGTAGGTATCACCACAGTAATTTCTTTTTTTTCATCATACTTATCGTTCAGACTCATATCAGAACCCCCAGTTTACAAAGAATAATAAATAAAATTTTATACAAATTATCTATGGATTACATTCCATTACTGAATTGAAATTCATAGTATTTATACATCTACAATAAAATTATATTAATATATCAAGAATTTAAACTATTACTGAAAAATTGGATTTTTTTAATATTAATATTTTAATTTTCATAATATATTTTTAAATAATGTAACTATAATTATTAAAATTAATTAAATAATTATAAATAACTAATTAAAAATAATAAAAAATATTATATTATATTTATATATAATCAATTTACCATTATAAAATCTGTGAACATATATTTTTCAGAGATGCAACCCGAGCACTTGCAAAAATTACTTTATTTTCAATCAATTTCTTATTCTGAAAATTTATTGAGTATAAAAATAATCGTTTAACCGATATTTTTTTTGTTAACCAGATCAGTAAGTAATCATGAATATCCAAATCATAAGTGGTACAATCAGAATCCCGGACCTCAATCAGTTCCTTGTAAAGTTATCAAATTTTGCCATAGCTTATAATATTACCATCCAAGCTATGAATGCAGACCTTTTGTCAGGCCTTAAACATATCTTGTTTGCAGTAGAGAAAGCAATACGCTCATTTGAATCTGGATGTAACACAGCGAATAATCTTGGTATGGAAATCATGCTCTACACATCAGGACGGCGCCAGATAGAACGAGCTCTTGATTTAGGTGTAAGACCCGGTGAGAACAATGCCGCTATTGTCTTGGTTGGGGAAAACGGGACTGGTGAGGCAGCCAATAAAATAAAAAACCTTTTCTTTTCAACATCACCAAGGACGAGTTGGAAGCTGTGGGTGAAGACAAGATACCTCAACTTGTCCTGGAAAGGGTTGCGCTGGTTGATGTAATGAAATAAAGTGGGTGATTATGGAAATCATATGGAGTTTGTTAAAAAAAGTCAAAATCAGGGTTTATATAGTTTTTTAAATGGAATATAATCACTCTAAATATGTATTATTATTGGATTATAATCTATATAAAAATAAAATTAAAGTAAGATTATAATCAATATATTTTTGTGAATATCAATGGATGAGACATTAAATGTCCTGGCAAAACTGAACCCGTGGTGGAGTCATAAAAATTTTGATATTGGGATTTCCAGAGACAGATATATTTCAAAAATAAAAAAATACATAGCCACCAGGGAAATAGTGGTCTTAAGTGGAGTGAGAAGGGCAGGAAAAACCACTTTGATTTACCAGCTAATCGATGACCTGATAAATAACCAAAATGTCGGATCTGAAAAAATACTTTTTGTGAATTGCGATGAACCAGAATTGAATGCAACAGAAAATCTTCTTAAAAAGGTCATGGACACATACAGACAGGATATATGTTCTGAAGACTACACATACCTGATATTTGATGAGATACAAAATGTTGCAGGATGGGAAAAATGGATCAAGTCATTATACGATACAAAAAAATATCATATAGTAATATCTGGCTCATCGCAACTTCTGGACAGTAATCTGTCGCATTTGATTAGCGGGCGGTATCTCAATATAAACGTGTTTCCTCTTGATTTTTCAGAATATCTGCAATTTATTGATATCAACATTAAAACGGATCGGGTTTTTGCAGCTGCGAACAAGGATAAGATCCTGAACATGCTGAAACATTACCTGCAAGAAGGTGGATTTCCGAGGGTCACGCTGGAAAAGGATGTAGAACTTAAAAAAGAGTATCTGAAATTATATTATGACAGTGTGGTCTATAAGGACATAGTACTGCTGTATAAAATTAGAAATGTGATAATCCTCAGAGATCTTATATATTACCTTTGTACAAATTTCACAAGCCATTATTCATATAAAAAACTGACAGAACTGCTTAAAATTGATTACGCAACATTAAGGGAATATCTCTATTACATTGAACAGGCAAAAATGTTATTTGAGGTGCATTATTTCAGTTATTCTGTGAAAGCCCAGAGCAGGAACAATAAAAAGATTTACTGTATCGACAATGGTCTGCGCAATTCTGTGTCATTCAAATTCTCAGAAGATGAAGGTCGTCTTGCAGAAAACCTGGTTTTTGTAGAATTTATGCGAAGAGAAAGGGAGGTTTATTACTGGAAAGGGAATGGTGAAGTTGACTTTGTGGTCAGAAATGAGGATGGTTCCTTAAGTGCAATAAATGTGGCATATACAAATGATGTTGAGGTAAGAGAAGTTTCAGGACTTGTGGAATTCAAATACGAGTTCGCTGACAAGGTGGGAGAATTGATTATTCTTACAAAGGATGTGGCAAAGACTGAAGGTGGGGTAAAGTTCGTACCATTATGGAAATGGATACTTGGGATTGAAAGTTAAGAATTGGAATAGAGGACCTATCAAGCATAATCTCTTAAACCCAATATTTCTAACCATGCATCATCTTCGTATAGTTCAGCAGCCCACCTGAAAGTATAATGTCCCGCTGCCGGTCTGAAATATCCAGGGTGCACTCAAAAGTATTAGACCCTACCTGCACAGGTATGCTGGTGGCACCTTCCGCTATCAATTCCCTTACACTGCTGAATGTTAAGGTATCGCCTTGCTTCACTGCATCATAACCTGCAGGGTCAGTAAATTCTAATGGCAGTATGCCAAAATTTACAAGATTAGCTTTATGGATTCTGGCAAAGGATCTGGTAATGACTGCTTTCACGCCCAGGTACATGGGTGCCAGTGCTGCATGTTCCCTGCTGGAACCCTGGCCGTAGTTAAGGCCACCAATGATGAAACCACCCTGATGC
>Ga0114930_10002520_pt1 | contig 16505 bp, 9 predicted proteins | sample AnhtaG_FD_87300 | JGI IMG/M metagenome (GOLD analysis project Ga0114930, IMG submission 87300) | Deep subsurface microbial communities from Anholt, Denmark to uncover new lineages of life (NeLLi) - Anholt_01485 metaG | ecosystem: Environmental > Aquatic > Marine > Oceanic > Sediment | place... | reverse complement strand
CGTTGGCCACCTCGAACCCCGTTTGTTCATAGAAACGCACGGCCTTGTCCCGGTCTTGCCACACGAAGAGACAAACCGAGTCGAACCCGCCTGCCCCGGCGGCCTCGACCGCGCGCTGCACCAGCCGTCTGCCGATGCCCATCCCCTGATACGGTGGGAAGACGGCCAGGTTGCCGATGAGCAGGCAGTTGTCCGGCAGGGCCATCGCCTTCGACCGGCTTGCCAAGCGCAGCCGTCGCACGAACCATCGAAGGACGGCAAAGGTCCCAAGCCCGAGTCCGTGCAGTGCGGTGGCGAGATTCTCATCCAGGCGGCGCGCCTCGGAAGAGGGAATCGCGCTGAATCCCCCCACGACCCGGCCATCGTCCACGGCGACCGTGAAGTGCCGGTACGAATACGCCGTGTGGTCCGTCCGGCAAAGCAGCGTCATGAGGTCCTTCACCGGCGTGTCCGGCCGAAGCCCATCCAGCAGGAAGCAGAACGTGTCGCGGTCGGCGAGCAGGCAGACTTCCGCCAAACAGGGAGCATCCGCAACCTGCGCCTTTCTCAGATGCACTTCCATGTTGACTCGCAGGATACCTGGCCAGAACGAAACGATAGCGGTTGAGCACCCATGCCGCATCATACCGGATCGCGCGCGCTCTGCCGCGCTTCAGCGTCGTCTCTCGAACGGGCTTCAGCCATTCCCCGGGCCTGCCGGTTGATCTCGCCGCCCCTGCTGTATCACCATGGGGCCGGCAACCATGAGGGCGGACCCCATGAAACACAACGACGAACCCACCCTCCACGACCTCATCGAGCGGCAACGACTCGTCAAAGAGGTCGGCGACCAAGTCGCCGACTGCACGCCGCCCCAGGTCTTCGGCATCCACGGCGACTGGGGCTGCGGCAAGACCAGCTTCCTCCACCAACTCCACTGGTACCTCGCCGGCGAGTGCCCCGAGTCGCAGGACTGGCAGAAGGACGCCAAGCCGACCGAAGTTGAGGCATGGCAGCCGTGGCAGGCCAAACCCGGCGTTACGGTTGTCTGGTTCGAAGCGTGGCGTTACCAGAACGAGCCCAATCCCATCGTCGCCCTCCTCCAGGAGATCCGCACGCAACTCCAGTGGTCCAAGAAGTTTTGGAACTATGTGAAGAAGGAAACGGAGGTCGCCGCTTACGGCGCGCTCTTTGGACTAGAAAACCTGACCAAGTACCTCCAGGTCGACCCGGCCAAGGTCCAAGAAGCCGGCGAGAAGTGGGAGCGAGAGGATTACGCCGTCAAGCTGCCAACCCACGTCATCCGTGCCATGCTGGAACAGGTCGTTAGCCAACTCCTCGGCGTTCGCGGGAAGGCCAAGAGCGACGCCCGCCTCGTCGTCCTCATCGACGATCTCGACCGCTGCGAAAGCGAGACCGCCTACCGCCTGCTGGAAGGCATCAAGATCTACCTCAACGTTCCCAACTGCCTCTTTGTCCTCGGCATGGACCAGAAGGTCATCCAACTCGGGGTAGAGCAACATCTCCCCGCGGGCAACGAGGCGGACCGTGCCGTTCTGGCCGCCGAGTACATCGACAAGATCTGCCGGCGCATTTGGAACCTGCCCCAGTTGCCCGACTGCCCCGGGCTGCTCGCCCAGTTCCTCGACGGTGTTCCGGGCAACAAGGCGATCTGCGACATCGTCAGGGCCTATCACTGCCTGCCGGCCAACCCGAGGAAGATCAAGGCATTTGCCGATGTCGTCGAGCGCTTCGCCAGGCATGTGGTCCCCGATCCAGCCGTCCCGCCGGACATGGGCCCGCTGTCCGACCTACGCGATGTTACACTTCCAAGAGGACACGAGGGCCGGGCGCTCGATGCCCGCGCCGGACTGATCGTCCTCTTTTCCGTCCTCTATCAGTCCCACTATCCGCTCTACCGAGCCATCGAAGGCGACCCCCGCTTCTACCATACGGTCCGCGATTGGGCGCAGGGCATCGGGAAGCACGAGTTGCTCAAGGGCATCCGGCTGCCTCAAGCCCTGGTAGCCGGCGACGAACGCGAGATGCCCGGCGTACCCGAGTTCCGGACCACTTTCGCGGACCCCATGAGGGGCAACGTCTTCCGCGTTCAGGACCTCATCATAGACCTGGGCGAAGTCGCCGAGAACAGCATCCTGGCGTGCATTCTCGGCAGGACGTAGCGCATGACCGAACCGAACGATAGAGACACCCGAGGTGTACAAGCCGAGGGGGGGCCTGACGGGACCGACTTCCTCAATCCCTGGAACAGCCGGCCCCTCATGCGCTACTTCGACTCCGTGCGGGACTGGCACGGCTACATCCGGTTCCTCGGGCTGCCCCACCTGCGCGACAACCCGGACGTCCCCATCGAGAATCTGTTCGTCGAGCCCCGCGTCAGCCGGCGACACATCCATCCTGACACGCCGCCGAAACGATGGCCCAAGACCCAGCGCGCCATCGACGCCTTCGCCGAGAACCGGCGCCTCGTTCTCCTCGGCGACCCCGGCTCGGGCAAGTCCACGCTGGTGAGCTGGATCGCCTGGCAGTTCGCCCGGCCCGAACGCAACGACTGGACCCGCCGCTTCGGACCCCTCGTCCCCCTCCCCATGGTCCTCCGCGAACTCCGCATCGACGAAAGCATCACGTGGGACACCCTCCTCGATCGCTTCCTCGAGCACGCGATGGCTGAGCCGCTCCGCGAGAAGCGCGACGTCCTCGCTGACCTCCTGGCTCGCGGCCAGGCCTTCATCATGCTCGACGGTGTGGATGAGATAACCAGTGTCGATGTGAGGAAGGCGCTGCGCAAGGCAGTTCTGGGAGGCATCGGGAGCAACTTCCTGTGCCCCTTATTGCTTACCTCCCGGATTGTCGGTTACGAGGAGGTTCCTTTCGGTTTGGCTGGGGGCCTTCATGGCCCTGGCGCACAGATCAGGCGAATGCAGGAGTCTGTACTCGACAAAGCAGTTCTTGGGCAGGCACTCGGCGGAACTGAGCTCGATGAGGAATCCATGCGTGCCGCATTGGACGACGCGCTGACCCGGCCTGCGGGCCAGCAACGACTATCCTCCCTGCTCTCTGCCGCCGCGTTGCGCGGGGAAGCCGTTCGAATTGCTGACGTGCTGACTAGGTCGTTCACCACGATTGCTGAGGCGCTGGCGCCTGCTACCATTCCAATTGGGGAAGCACTAAGGCGTGTCGGCGAGGCGCTTCTCCAAACGTCAGTGAACTACCTCGTTCCCTTCGACGACAACCACATCGAGCGCTTCGCCCGCAACTGGTGCTACCAGCACGTCACCGAAAAGGCCATGCGCGATGAACGCGCCGCGAGCCTCGTCACGGCCATCCGGCGCAACGAGGGGACCCAGCGCCTGGCTCGCATCCCCAACCTCCTCACCATGATGGCCCTCATCCACCGCGTCCGCGCCGACCTCCCCTACGGCCGCGGCAACCTCTACAATGACATCGCCGAGGCCTACCTCCACTCCATCGACGAGTTCCGCCAGATCCGCGAGCACGAGTACACCCTCGACGAGAAGAAGTGCTGGCTCGCCAAGGTCGGCTACGAAATGCAGGTCCGGCGCGGCGAGACTGCCCCGGCGCATGAAGAGGATATCCCCCGACGCGGCGGCGTGCTCGTGGACGAGGCGCGGGTGCTCGCATGGGTCATCGACGCCATGGAAGACATGGGCCACCGGCGCGACAAGGCCGAGGTAGAGGCCAGGCAGTTGGTCGACTACATTGCCCGCCGCAGTGGCCTCCTCATCCCTCGTGGCGAGGGGCAGTTCGCCTTCGTCCACCTCTCCTTCCAGGAGTACTTCGCCGCCGGTTTCCTGCTCGACCAGGTGATGGAGGCCCACTGGCTCCCGGAGTACAACAAGGAAGACGCGGAACGCGAGCCGGACGGACACGAACTCACTCCCGAGCGGCTCGTGCACTTCGCGCAAGACCCGATCTGGCGCGAGACCTTCTGCCTCCTATTCGAACTCCTGCCCAAACGCCGGCGCTGGCCCGACCAACTCGCCCACTGGCTCTTCGGCGGCGACCAGTTCGACCGCCTGTTCGAAGAGGCCCGAGTGAGGAGCGACGACTCCAGGGGGACGCAACTGCTGGCCGAACTGGCCGTCGACCCGTACTCCGGCCTCTCCGACGACTTCCGTGAGGAGGCCCTCGCGGCCTGCTGGCGTTGGGAACTCAGCGTCCAGCAAGAAGGGCGTGGGTTCGGCGTTAAGCGCCCAGTCGCCGCCACGCTCACGGGCGCAACCGCCGGCATGGCCCGCTTGGCCTTGAGAGCGTTCGAGGTCTGCCTGTCACAGTCAAGCCTGCGACGACTGGTGCTTGGCGACTGCGCCGGCTTGACTGACCTGTCTCCCGTTGCAGCTAAGAGCGACTTGCAGGAACTGTTCCTCTTGGGCTGCACGGGCCTGAGCGAGCTGCAACCCCTCGCCCCGCTCACCGCCCTGCAAGAGCTCGACCTCAGAGGCTGCACGGGCCTGACCCAGCTCGGCCCGGTCGCCGGGCTCACCAGCCTGCAGTACCTTCACCTGTCCGGCTGCACGGGTCTGAGCGACCTTGGCCCGCTCGCCGGCCTCACCAGCCTGCAGGGCCTCGACCTGTCCGGCTGGACGGGTCTGAGCGACCTTGGCCCGCTCGCCGGCCTCACCAGCCTGCGGCGCCTATTCCTCTCCCGCTGCACGCGCCTGAGCGACCTGGCACCGCTCGCCGGCCTCACCAGCCTGCAGCGCCTCGACCTGTCCGGCTGCACGGGGCTGATCGATCTTTCCCCGCTCGCCGGCCTCGCCAGCCTGCAGGGCCTCGATCTGTCCGGCTGCACGGGGCTGAGCGATCTTGGCCCGGTCGCCGGCCTCACCAACCTGCAAGACCTCCACCTCAACGGCTGCACGGGGTTGAGCGATCTTGGCCCGGTCGCCGGCCTCACCAGCCTGCAGCGCCTCTACCTCGACGGCTGCATGGGGCTGAGCGACCTCGGCCCGCTCGGCAGCCTCACCAGCCTGCAGGGCCTTAACCTGTCCGGCTGCACGGATCTGAGCGAGCTTGGCCCGCTCGGCGGCCTCACGAACCTGCAACACCTCCTCCTGTCCGGCTGCACGGGGCTGAGCGATCTTGGCCCGGTCGCTGGCCTCACAAACCTGAAAGACCTCTCCCTCTACGGCTGCACGCGCGTGAGCGACCTTGGCCCGCTCGCCGGCCTCACCAGCCTGGAGACCCTCAACCTGACAGACTGCACGGGGCTGAGCGACCTTGCCCCGCTCGCCGGCCTCACCACCCTGCAGAGCCTCAATTTCTACGGTTGCACGGGCATTCGGTCGTTGCCCAAGGAACTGCGCGAGTCGCCTCACCTCGACATCCAGGGCTTCCCCTCATCCGACGCGAGCCGCGGCTGAGGTCCGCCCCAGTCAACGCGAGGACTGAGCACCGCCCCCGGCGTCCAAGGCGCGCTGGACGGCGTCCCCGCCCAGCGCATCAACGAGATCGTCCACGGCAAACGCGCCGTTACCCGCGACACCGCCCTCCGATTGTCGCGTTACTTCGGCCTCTCGGAGCGCTTCTGGATCAACCTCCAGGCACGCTACGACCTCGAAGTCGAGAAGGACCGTCTCCGCGACAGGCTCGACACCGAAGTCGTCGCCTACGCGACAACGCGCTGACACGCCCTCCCTCCCCGATACCCGAAACCCGAAACCCGAAACCCGAAACCCGAAACCCATTGATTCCCCTCGGTGCGCTTGCTAGACTCGGCGGCGACATTCGGGGAACGGGACGTGGAGGCGATGGACACACGCCGTGTCGGCATCGGCCTTCCGTGAATCGACCGCGGCGGATGTCCGTTTCCCGTCCCGCGGGGTTGGGAGAGGACTACGCCTCAGGGGGGAAAGGGCGAACGGAGATGGACGTGGTCGCGCCGGAGCAGTTCAGGGCGGGCGACATGTTGGCGGACCGGTTTCGGCTGGTGCGCACGCTGGGCCAGGGCGCCATGGGCACGGTCTGGCTGACCCAGGACACCCACCTGAACGACGAGCCGGTGGCGTGCAAGCTGCTCAGCGGCGCGCTGACCCACGAGCGGCGCGCGGTCGCGTACCTCAAGCGCGAAGTGCTGCTGACCCGCCGCCTGCGCCACCCCCACATCCTGGCCGTGTACACGTTTTGGGACGCGGCAGGGCTGTACTTCATCACCATGGAATACGTCCCCGGCGAGAACCTGTCCAACATCCTCGCCGAGCGGGACGCGCCGCTTTCGCTCGATGAGTCGCTGCCGTGGATCCACCAGGTCTGCCAGGCCCTGGACTATGCCCACGACCAGGACGTGCTGCACCGCGACGTCAAACCCGCGAACGTGCTCATCGACACGGCCGGGGCCGCCCGCCTCGCCGATTTCGGCATCGCGCGCACGCTGAGCGATATGCACAACCGGATCAGCGGCGGCGTGACCTGCGGCACCGTGATGTTCATGAGCCCCGAACAGCTCATGGGCGAGCGCGTCGACCGGCGCAGCGACCTGTACAGTCTCGCCGCCAGCGTCTACGAGCTGCTCGCCGGCCGGCCCCCCTTCCACAGCGGCTCGATCGTCGCACAGATTCAGTCCCTGCCGGCCCCGCCCGTGGACCACCTGCCCCGCGCGATCAACGCCGTGCTCCTGCGCGCCCTGTCCAAGAAGCCCGACGAACGCCACCCCTCGTGCATCGCCTTCTACGATGATCTCGCGGCCACGGCGCGCGAACACGGCGGCGGCGCGCTCGCTGCCGGACTGGCCGACCGGCGACGCAGCGACCCGGACAGCGACACCGTCAAGCTGGACCCGGCAGACCTCGAATCGTTCCCGGACCGGCTCGGGGCGCTGTTGGTCGAGGCCGGGGCCGCGACCCTCGGGCAAGTCGAGGAGGCCCTGCGCATCCAAATGCGGACCGACGAACGGCTCGGCGAGATCCTCGTGCGTTTGGGCTACGTGGATGAGGCCGAGATGGCGTTGGCCCTCGAGCGCCAACTGCACGTGCCGTTCATGTCTCTCGAGCACGAGCGCTTCGACCCCGAAGTGACCGCCCTGATCGGGCGCGCGTTCGCCGAGGCCCGACGCTGCATCCCCGTGCGCCGGATCGACGACCGCGTGCTCGTAGTCATGGCCGACCCGCTCGACTTCGCCACCCTCAACGTGCTCGAGGAGACCTGCGGCGGCCAAGTCATTCTCCGCATCGCCACCATCAGCGACGTGCTCGAGGCCGTCCGCCGCGCCTACGGATGAGCCTGGGAAAGCGGCGCGGATACGGACGGCCCGTCGTCCGTAACACTCGATAGCGAGGACCCGTGGGCGCCCTGCGACGGCTGCGCTCTCGAGGCTATCCCGCGCATCTCACACCCTCCGTGTCATTGCGAGCGAAGCGAAGCAATCCCCCGGGTCAACGCCAGGATCATCTCCCACACGGCATCCCAGGGGATTGCTTCGCTTCGCTCGCAATGACACGGAGAAACGCGCTGTCTGTACGTCAGTATCGCTCTCGCGCTGGCAGGGCATTTCGTTTGCCGACGATTGCTCCGCTCTGCCGGCTATGCCTCGACGCGGACGGTCGCCACCTCTTGGGCCGCCATCTCGAGGGTGAAGGCGTGCCCCTCGTGATCGAGCCCCTCGTTGCTGTCCTCCTCGGCGAAACTCGTGCGCGCCACGCGGCCAAGCGCCACGTGCGGCAACTCGACCCGCGCCGCAACGGACTCGGCGGCCATGTTCCACAGCCTCAGGATAAGGCCGCGGCCGTCTTCAGCGCGTTTGCAGGCGACCAGGAATACGGCGGGAGGCTCCAGCTTCAGGAAGGCGCCGCTCACGGGCAGTGTGCGGTCGCGCTCGTGTTCGGTGAAGATGGTCTCGATCGGGGTCGTCGCCTGCCACCCGAAGGCCGCGGCTTCGGCGTCGGCGAAGTCGGCCGCCCGCGACGTCATCACGTATCGGAACAGCACGGTGCCGGTCTGCGATATGGCGAAGTTGGTCTGGAAGTTGTTGTTGAATAGGTTCGAGTAGACCCAGCCTTTGGCGAGGTCCTCCGTTTTGAGCGGGAAATGGCGGCGGTCGTCCCCGCGCACGCACCGGTGGGCCGGCGACACGTAGCCGGGCCAGAGCTTCCCGAGGCTGACGACGGGCGCGTCGAGGCTGGACCACAGCACGGTCCGGTCCTTGCCGCGGACCTTGACCCAGTTTTGCACGGTGATGCGGTCGGACTGCGCGCCGGGAAGGTAGTCGTCGATGGGGTTCATGACGCTGAGCGCGCCCTCGTAGCGGAACCGGGGCGCCTCGAGGACGAAGGGGAAGGCCAGGTGCACGTCCAGCAGCGGCGTGGGGTCTTTGAGGACGCGCACGGCGAACTCGATGCGCTTGAGGCCGCGGTACAGCGTCAGCGTGCGGCGCACCCGCGGGTGGCCGTGGGCCACGGCGTCCCAGCCCAGCGACACGGACAGCGGGCCGCTCGTCGAGGGGTTGGCGCGGAAGTTCGTCAGCACGTACTCTTCGTCGCGGTTCGGGTCGCGGACCACGATCTCCCCGAAGGCGTGGGGGGCGTCGGCGTCGATCAGGTCGCGGTCCATCTCCTTGTCGCGGATCTGGAGTATGCGGCCGATGCGCGGGTCCGTGTCGATGCGGTAGTAGTCGTTTTCGAGGACGGTCTCGCCGGCTTCTGCGGCGAAGACGTTGGGCGGTGGCGTTTCGCGCGGCGCCAGGCGGTAGGTCTTGTAGCCCATGGCCGGCACGTTCTCGGCCATGAACCGGAGATGGCGGCGCAGGCCCAGCGGCAACTCGAAGAAGCCGTATCGTTTCCCGCCGTAGGACGTGCCCAGCAGCTCCGGCGCGTAAGGCACGGTGTCGTCGGGCGACGTGACCTCGTCGATCTGGAAAGGCACGGTTTTCCCGGTCGCGACGTCGATGAGGTCGAAGCCGCCGGCGGCGATTTCCGGGGGCGGGTTGACGTGCCAGCGGTCGGTCAGCGGCACGACGCGCAAATGGCCGCCGCCCTCGGGGTCGTCCTCCGGCATGACACGAGACACCTCGCCGCCGCAGTTGTCCCACTCGCGCAACGGCGCGCTGACGACCTCCGACCTGGCCATGGCCAGCGGGTTGAACACAACGAGGTGCAGGCCCGGCGTATCGAGCCGTACGCGGTCGGCGATGCGGGCCAGGGCCTTGCTGGCCACGTCGTGGGCCAGTCCCGCGGCCCGGTGCGCGTGGACGGCCTTCTCCAGCTTCGCCGCGGTCGCCACGGGCCCACAGCAGGGAAAGTGGTAGCCCCAGGTATGCTCGTCGTGCCACAGCGTGTCCTCGTAGGCCTGGTCGATCGTCGCGCGCGGATAGCGCAGATCCGTCATCGACGAGGCGACCGCGGCCATGGCCTCGGCCGCGGGCAGGCGCGCGTGGTTGTTGCGGTTGACGGCCGTGGCGAACGACGTGGACATGGCGCCCACGGGGTAGTCCTGACCCGGCAACTCGCCGCGATGGACGGGGAGGTCCTCGGGCAGGTGCGGCCCGATCTCGTCGAAGAAGCGCGCGCTCGTGCTGCAAACGAGACGCGGGTAAGCCCAGCGCTCGTTCCATTCGCGTACGGTGTGCGCGTAGTCCGCGATATAGGGGCTGTTGTCGCGCGCGGCCCCGATGACGGGCCATCGGACCACGTCGTACGGGTAGTCCTGGTCCGCCAGCTCCTGCAGCCGGCCGGGAAGCCTGGGCAGGGCGGGACGACAGTCGCCGCCGCATCCGGTCCGGTTGTGCCAGAACAGCAGCCGCTTGCCCGTGGGCGCCTCCCACCAGAAGCCCCCGGGCCCCGGATGCGGGAGGATGGCGTCTTCATCCCAGAACGACGGCAGGTCCTCGCCGCTCCACTGGTAGTAGGACGGCAGGCCCGGGCAGAAGTAGCGAATCCCGGCCTCCGTCAGCACCCGGCACAAGCCCCAGCTTATGCCCGGGATATCGTTGTGCTCAGCGGACACGACGGGCACGCCGTGTTCCCGCTTGAGGCGGAAAGCGGGATAGAGGATCCGCGCCAGCACCTCGTGCCCGCACAGTTCCGTGATCACGTTCCCAAACAGGGCCGCGGCCTCGAACCGGCCCTCACGGAGCAACTTCAGCATCAGGCCGGCCCGTTCCGGCGGCGCGGTACGCAAGAAATGCACCAGTGACCACGTGGTCTCGATAAGGAGACGGAACCGGGCGTCCTCGTCAAAGTCATTGGTCTGCTCCGCCATGTCGATGGCCGCCTCGAGCATGGCGGCGTGCTGGGGCAGCACGCGCGACGCGAAGTCCGTGTAGCCCACGTCGTGGTGCGACGTCTGAATGACGTGCACCCGCCATTGCCGCGGCGGCCGCCAGTCGACCGTCGTCTTAGACGCCTCGGCGTCTTCCCCGGCCGCGATGACCCTGAACGAGGCCGGGCACGGCGCCGCGACGGCGGGGAGGAAGACGTCGTGAACGGACTCGCCAGGCGCGATATGCTCGAGCGCCGTCTCGATGCACGTCCCCTCGGCCTCGGCAGCAACGGCGCCCGCGGCCCCGGGCCCATCGTTTTCGATGGTGACGCGGCAGCGCTGCTGCAGCGCGTCGCCCTCGCGTTTGAGAAACACCGTCGGCTCGACCTGTCGAATTTTCACGGCGCGGCTCCTTTACGAACGGTCAAGGGCGTCAGCTCCGGACCACGCCCCCTCGAAGGAGACGAGGCCGCCATCGCAGACTTGGCCGTTCTTCGAGTCACCATGGTAGGACGCCGTCATCAAGCGTGTCCACCTCGGGCCGTTCTGGCGTTCGACAGTCAAGACCTGCTACCATTGGCGCGTTCTGGAGCGTAAGGGGCCGAATCCGAAGCACATACTATGCGGTGGACCATATTCAATACGCCCGTCGTCAGCACGCTGCTCCACGGCGTCGCCGTCCTTTTGTTGCGGCTGTTTGGGTGGCGTACAGACGGCGTGGTGCCGGACGAACCCAAGTTCGTGGTGGTGAGCGGTCCGCACACGAGCAACTGGGACTTGCCCCTCACCGTGATGTTGGCCTTCGCCTACGACCGCAAGATCTTCTGGCTCGGCAAGGAGGCGCTCTTCCGCCCGCTCTATGGCTGGTTCTTCCGGTGGCTGGGCGGCATCCGCGTGGATCGAAGCCAGCGGCAGGGCGCCGTGGCGCAGGCCGTCAAGACCTTCAACGAGAGCGACGAGCTCATCCTCGTCATTGCCCCGGAAGGCACACGCAAGCGCGTCAAGCACTGGAAAAGCGGCTTCTACCACATCGCCCTCGGCGCCGAGGCGCCCATCCTCCTGGCGTGTCTCGACTACCGCCGCAAGGTCGGTGCCCTCGGCCCCCTCATCACGCCCACGGGGGACTTCGCGGCGGACATGAGGCGCATCCGGGACTACTACGCCAACGTCACCCCGAAGAACCCCGATCTCGCCGGACTGCCCGAGATACCGCCCGAGGAGTGACATGAACATCGGCGGGCGCGACGAGGCCCTTCGGGGGATCGTGTTCGACGTCCAACGCACGTCGATCCACGACGGCCCCGGCATACGCACCACCGTCTTTCTCAAGGGCTGCCCGCTCTCGTGCCTGTGGTGCCACAACCCCGAGGGCCGCGAGGCCCGCCCCGAACTCGCCTTCACGCCGGCCCTGTGCATCGGCTGCGGCTTCTGCTTCGAGCGTTGCCCCCAAGGCGCGCACGTCATGGTGGACAACGCGCACCACGTCGACCGCACCCGATGCGTCGCGTGCTTCGCATGCGTCGAGGAATGCTACAGCAACGCCCTCGAGATCGTCGGGAAAGAACAGTCCGTCGCCGAGGTCCTGGCCGAGGTGGTGAAAGACAGGCCGTTCTATGAGGAGTCCGGGGGCGGCATGACGTTGAGCGGCGGCGAGCCCCTCATGCAGTTCGAGTTCGCCCGGGCGCTCCTCGTCGGGGCCAAGGCGCGCGCCGTCGATACCTGCGTCGAGACCTGCGGCTTCGTGTCCGCTGAGCGTCTGGCCGCGCTCGTGCCGCACGTGGACCTGTTTCTATTTGACTACAAAGAGACCGACCCCGAGCGCCATCGCGAATTCACCGGGCATACCAACGAGCGTATCCTGGCCAACCTCCGCGTGCTCGACGACCACGGCGCGGCCATTGTCCTGCGCTGCCCCATCGTCCCCGGACTGAACCTGCGCGACGACCACCTGCGCGGCATTGCGGCCGTCGCCCGTTCGCTCGGGCACTGCCGGGGCATTCACATCATGGGCCACCACGCCCTCGGCGAGGCCAAACGCCACCGCCTCGGGACGGCACAAGGTCAACCCCGCTTCCCCGACATGTCCCGCGAAGAAGTCCAAGCCGTCGTCGCCAAGGTCCGCGACTTCGGCGGAAAGCGTGTGACGCCGGGCTAACCCGCAATACCGTTCACTCAAGGGCCTGCCGACGGTTCTACTCGTCATCGTCATCGTCATTCGTCATCGTCATCGTCATCGTGCTCGTGCTCGTCACTCGTCATCGTCATCGTCATCGTCATTCGTCATCGTGCTCGTGCTCGCAATCGTAATCGTAATCGTAATGGTCACTCGTCATCGTCACTCGTCATCGTGATCATCATCGTACTCGTCATTCGTCATCGCCATCGTCATTGGTACCCAGAGCGTGGGCATCGATTACGATTACGATTACGATTACGAGCACGAGCACGAGCACGAGCACGAGCACGATGACGATTACGATTACGAATGACGAGCAAGACTGCGGGAAAGGCGCTCATGTGAACGGTATTGGGCTAACCCGAGTTCGTGGACCCGGCAAGGAAGAGGCGACGCCTTCCCTTTCTCGGACACCCCGTGCTATCGTGCCGCCGGAACCAGGGGCGTGGATGAACCGCCCCGGCTGGTGCGCTGATGTCGCTATTGGTCTTGATAGTCGCAGGACTGGTGTTGGGCACGTGGGTGTTGCGCCCATTGCGACTGCAAGGCGGGGTCGAGGGCGCGGCGTTGCGGGTGTTGGTGGGTCTGATCCTGTGCGCGGTGCTGATTCTGGTGGTCGGCAGCGTCTCGTTGCGTGCCTCGCGACTCGTGTTGATCGGTCTGGCGATCGCCGGCCTGGCACTCGAGCTGCTCTACTCGCGGCGCGGCGTCAAGGCGGCGCAGACGGAGCCGCGGCCGCGTTGCCGGCGCGACGTGCTCGAGTGGATCTGCCTGGCCGCGGTGGCCGGGGGGCTGGGGCTGTCCCTGATCGGGGCCATCGCCCCCGCGACGGACTGGGACGCCTGCGTGGCCCACCTGGCGCTGCCCATGGACTACGCCCGCGAGGGCCGGATACTGCTCGTGCCGGGCAACGAATACGCCGCGTATCCGCATCTGGTCCACAGCCTGTTTGCGCAGGTCTACTTCACGCTGGGCGAACTGGGCGCGAACCTGCTCAACTGGGTATTCGGCGCGCTGGCGTGTGCGGCGGCGTACGGCCTCGGGCGGCGCGTACAAGGGCGCCGTTGCGGCGTGATTGCGGCGGCGATCCTGGCCACCGCCCCCGTCTTCCTGGACCAGGCCGCGGCCGCCTCGGTGGACTTGGCCTTTTGCGGGCTCACGTTGGCCGCCCTGCTCGGCTTGATGGCGTGGCGGGACGAGGGCCGGACCGGCCTGCTGCTGCTGGCCGCGTTCCTGGCGGGCGGCTCGTGCGGCGTCCGGCACACGGGCTATCTCGTGTGCGCGTTTTTGGCGGTCGGCGTGTTCGCCGTGGCTCGGGGGCGCCGCCTGCGCGACGCGGGGGCCTTCGCCGTGGCGGCCCTGGTGGGCGCCGCGCCATGGCTGCTGCGCAGCGCCGTGCTCGTCGGCAACCCCGTGTACCCCTTCTTCATCTCCCTGTTCGGACCCCACGACGCCGCCCATTGGAACGTCACGGCGCTGGCGGCCCACGGAACCATCCGGGGCACGGGCCTCGGGGATTTGCTCCTGTTCCCGTGGGACATCGTCATGCGGCCGGAACAGTTTGACGGGTGGACCAAGTCGCCGGGGGGGCTGGTGCTGTTCCTGGGCATTCCCGGGCTTGTCGTGGGAGGCCGGCGGGCGCGCGCACTCGGGGCCTTCGCGGGAGCGGGCCTGGTGTCGTTTTTCTATTTCCAGCGCTTTGCCCGGTACCTGCTGCCGTTCCTGGCGCCCATGATGGTGGTGGCGGGGGCCGCGGTCTGTCGCCTGACCACGTTGCGCCACGCGGTTGCCGGGGTGTTGGTGGCTGCGTTGGGCTTCGGCCTGGCGCTGGATGCGGCCGCCGTGCACTTCAAAGTCCCCGTGATCCTCGGGCTCGAGTCCCGAACCGACTACCTCACCCGGCGCGTCGAGCGCTATCCCGCGTTCAAGTGGGCCAGCGAGAACCTGCCTTCCGACGAGGTGGTGCTCAGCTTCGACCGGCGCACGTACTACCTGGGAGGCCGGACGTGGCAGAACGACGTGCCGTTTCAGACGTTGTGCGACCAGTCCTTGCCCGAACAGATCGCCTGGATGAAGGCCCACGATATCCAGTGGGTGTTCCTGCCGGTGACCTATGTGGAAGAGTCGCGGGCGTACCGTGGGTCCATGCTCGAGATGCTGCGCAAGTGGCGGATTAGCCGCCAACACTTCACCCCCGTGTACGAAGCGGATCTCCCCCGGCCGCGGGCTCCCGGCACCGAGCGCGTCGAAGTCTACGAAGTGCGCTATGACTAGGTACTCCGCAACTCGCACGTACGGTCGCGCATTCGGCGCCGTTTGGCGTGCGGCACCGCGACGAACGGGGTGTTGCCATGTCCGTCCGTAGGACCATCACGCGCAACACGGCGTTCAACGGCCTCGGGCGTCTGTGGGAAGCGGCGGCGAACCTGGTCTTGACGGCCTACATCGTGCCGCGGGTGGGGCTGGCGGCGTGGGGGCTGTGGGCCTTGGTGAGCGTGTTCACGAGCTACGTGGCGCTGCTCGATTTCGGGATCGGCAGCGGGTTCGCCAAGTACATCGCCGAGCACGCCGCGCGCGACGAAGAAGACGAGCTGTCGTCCGTGGTCAGCACGGGGCTGTGCTTCTACCTCCTGTTGGGGGTCATGGTCGTGGCCGTGGGATGGCCGTGTATCGACCCACTGATCGCGCTGTTTGCGCGGCTCGATCCCGCGCGCACCCAGGGCCTGGCCCACACCGCCTTCCTGGCGGACGTGCGCTTTCTGCTACGGTGGGGGCTGGTGCTGTTCGCCGTGTCCAATTGCGTAGCCGCCTTCACCGCGGTCCAGACGGGCCTCCAGCGCATGGGGATCACCAACGTCGTGGCCTTCGTGGCGTCGATCATCAAGGTGGTCGCGACCGTCGCCTTCCTCGAAGCCGGACACGGCGTGCGCGGCCTTCTGTTCGCCAACGCGGCGGTGATGGTGTTCTTCGCCGCGGCCAGCGTCGCGATCGCGTTCCGGCTCGCGCCGTCGTTGCGCGTCAGGCCCGGCTGCGTGAACCGCGAGACCATGCGGCGGCTGTTCTCCTACGGCTGGCGCACGCAGGTCTCGAGGCTCTCGAACATCCTGACCTTCCAGACCGACAGGGCCATCGTGGGGCTCGTCTACCGGCAGTTCGGCCTCATCGGCGTGTACCGCATCGGCGAGGAGTTCGCCGGGAAGATGCGCCAGGCCCCCGCCTTGCTCCTGAGCGCCATCATTCCCGCGGCATCGGACCTGGACGCGCGGGGGGACGAGGACCGGCTGCGGCGCCTGTACCTCCTATCGTCGAAATACGTGTGCGCGGTGACGATTCCGTTGGTCGCGTTCTGCGCCGGGAGCGCGGGGGCGCTGGTCCGCACCTGGATGGGCGCGCTGCCCCAACTCGACGTGTCGGCGTGGGTGCTGCGCATCTTGGTCGTGGGCTACCTGGCCAACGTCATCCCGGGAGCGGCCGCCAGCATCGCGCTGGGCAAAGGGCGGCCGGACGTGCAGATGAAGGCCGGCATCATCGCCATGGTGTCCAACCTCCTCCTGACCGTGGCGCTCGTACTCTCGATAGGGTTCTACGGGATTCCGCTGGCCACGGCCCTGTCCATGTTCCTGTCCTGCGCGTGGTTCCTGGCGGCCATGCGCCCGTTGGTCGGGGTGGGTTTGACGGAGTTGGTGCGCGTGTCCATGCTGTGGCCCGCGGTGGCCTCGCTACCGGGGTTGGCCGCGTGCGCGGCCGGGGACTGGCTGGCCGCGGACTTGGCCGGCCGGTTGCCGAACGGGGCGCTGGTCGCGGTGTGCGCCGTGGCGTTTGCAGCGATGTACCTGGCCGTCATCCGTTGCACGACCTTTCTCGATGCCTTTGACCTCGACTTTCTGGGCAACACCCTGCGCCTGAACCGGGTCCCCGGATTTCGCGCATGGGCCAGGCACGGCTGACCTGCAAACGTTCTCAGTCCCGTGCAGACAAAGGCCCGAGCACGATTACGGGCATGAGCACGATAGGGAGCGCGTCCTCCGGTCAGCCCCGTTGACGGGGCGCCCCCCTTGCCCCCGGCTTCAGCCCTGACAATTATACACATATTCTGTGAGCAGGAGGGGCCGAGAGG
>Ga0114930_10002518_pt1 | contig 16509 bp, 16 predicted proteins | sample AnhtaG_FD_87300 | JGI IMG/M metagenome (GOLD analysis project Ga0114930, IMG submission 87300) | Deep subsurface microbial communities from Anholt, Denmark to uncover new lineages of life (NeLLi) - Anholt_01485 metaG | ecosystem: Environmental > Aquatic > Marine > Oceanic > Sediment | place... | reverse complement strand
TCGCCCTTAGACTAGGCATGGCTCCGGGTGATTTGAAGATGATTACCGCGATGCTGGTGATTATAGCCCTGGCAATCCCATACATACAGAAGAAGTTGCGGCACGAATGGGTGCCGCCGGCGGTAAGGTGGTAAAAGGAGGCATTAGAATGAGTAAGGATAACAAGATACTGCAACTTAAAGGAATAACCAAGGTATTCTCTAGGGGCACTGTAGATGAGGTTAAGGCTCTAGATAATATCAAGCTTGATGTTAATGCTGAGGACTATATCACCATTATTGGCAGCAATGGCGCTGGAAAAACTACTATGCTTAATGCTGTTGCCGGCGTCTTCCCTCCGGAAAGGGGTGGCAAGGTTATCATTAATGGTAATGATATTACGGGCTTGAGTGAATATAAGCATGCGGCATATGTTGGCCGGGTATATCAGGACCCTAATATAGGCACTGCGGCCAAGATGACTATAGAGGAGAACCTGGCTATGGCTGTGCTGCGTGGGCAACCAAGGAGGCTAAGGGCAGCCAGTAATAAACAGCGCCGAGAGCTATTCCGCTCGGCTTTAGCTCCTCTAGGGTTAGGATTGGAAGACAGATTAAATGCTTTCGTGGGCACGCTCTCAAGTGGACAAAGGCAGGCGGTAGCTCTGGTCATGGCTACTATAAGTAAGCCAGCACTGCTACTACTTGATGAGCATATAGCCAATTTAGACCCAAAGACGGCTCAGATTGTGCTTGAGTTAACCGAGATGATTGTGAAGAAGGAAAAGATGACCACCATGATGGTTACCCACAATATGGAGCTTGCTTTGCGCTACGGCAGCAGGCTGATTATGATGCATGAGGGCAAGATTGTAGTTGACTTAAATCAGGAGCAAAAGGCTGGGCTCACTATTAATGACCTGGTAACCGCCTTTGAAAAAGCCAGCGGTAGAAGATTTATTGAAGATAAAATATTGCTTAGGCGTTGAGCAGGAAGCCACTGGGAGGCTTATCGCCAAAGCTACTGGGACAGCAATTACCAAACAGAATAACAACCTACGTGATGTATCGTTCCCGTAATACAATCTGAAGAACCTTGCCAGTTGACGTCTTGGGCAAGCTACCTCAGCTAGGCATCCACTGCTTGAGCTGAGCGACGAGGAAAAGAGGGAAGCATCTGTTTTACTTCTTGTATTTTTGTCAACCCCTTTAGCGTTGCTTGGGCAGCTTGAGAAAATAGATATAAGGAGGAGTATCCATGGGTAAATGGTTAAATGCGGGAGATATGTTAAGGAACAACGCTTACCTGCATCCCGACAAAATGGGAGCGAAGGATCTTAGCCGTTCTCTAACCTTTAAGCAATGGAATGAACGGTCTAACAGGCTAGCCAATACGCTGCTGGGTTTGGGCTTACAGCCCGGGGATAGGTTTGCAGCTATTGCGTATAATTGTGTGGAGTGGATGGAGATGTACGGGGCGGCAGCCAAAGCGGGACTGACGATAATACCTATCTTGTTCCGATTGTCGCCTTCAGAATATCAATACATATGTGAACACGGGGAAGCCAAGGTCTTCATAGTAGCAAAGGAGTTCGCGGAAGGAGTGGACTCCATTCGCGACCAATTGCCCATCCCTCGTGATAACTACCTCTTCTTCGGGGATGAGAAGGCTCCTGAGGGATATCAGCACTATGAGAAAGTCATTGAGAAAGGGTCTCCAAAGGAGCCGGGGATAGAGGTAGATGAAGAATCGCCTTGGACCATTACCTATACATCCGGGACCACGGGGAAGCCCAAGGGGGTGGTGCGCTCGCATAAAAGCTTCATCGCCTATAATTGGTTACATGTAGCTAATTTTGGCTTTGCCAACGACGACATAGCTCTACTTGTAATGCCCACAAGCCATATAAACTCTATCTTCTTTTCGTGGACTTTTACCTGGACTGGTGCAGGAGTGTGCATATATAACCGGGCAAGCTTTGACCCGGAGCATTATATAAAAACCATGCAGGACGAAGCGGTTACTTTTACTTCATTAGTGCCTACACACTACGTAATGATGCTTGACCTGCCCGACGAGGTGAAAGCAAAATATGATGTTTCCTCTATGAGGAAGCTTCTGTGCTCCTCCGCACCCGTGAGAAAGGAGACCAAGCTGCAAGCTGTGGAGTATTGGAAGAACGCTGGCTTATATGAGGAGTATGGAACTACTGAGGCAGGCGGGACAACTTTGCTACGGCCCAATGAGCAGCTAAAGAAGCTAGGGAGTATTGGAAGAGAATTATACGGGCTCGAAAAGATAAGACTTCTGGATGAGGAGGGAAGCGAGGTTCCCGAGGGCGAGGTAGGTGAGATATGTGTCCGCGCTCCCTCTATGTTCACCGAGTACCTCAAAGACCCCGAAAAGACCCGGGAGGCTTTCAAATTTGGCGAGGAATATTTCCGGACCGGCGACATGGCCCTTCGTGACGAAGACGGGTATTACGTTTTGGTAGATCGAAAGGCGGACATGATAATCACCGGCGGCGAAAACGTATTTCCATCTGAGATAGAGCAACTTGTAGCCAGCCACCCGAAGGTAAAGGAGGTGGGAGTGGTTGGGGTACCCGACCGGAAGTGGGGAGAGGCGATCAAGGCAGTGGTTGTTCTGGTTGAGGGCGTGGAACCGTCCAAGGAAGTGGAACAGGAGATCATAGAGCACTGTCGAGGTAAGATAGCCAGCTACAAACGGCCTAAGTCGGTGGACTTTATTAAGGCGGAGGATATGCCGAGAACAGCCACTGGAAAGATCGTGCGCCGAGAAATACGGTCAAGGTACTCGTCTTTTCCAAATTCCCGCCAGTCTACGCTGACAACCGCTCCGTGAGTGCTGCTCTCATTCTTCGTGACCACCTCGACAAGGTTACCCAGCTTATGGGCTGCGAATCTTCCTACCCCCTTTTCACCGAGAGGAAGCCGCCCGAATCTGGCTGTCCTTTTTTGATAATTCAAGATTGATGAAGAAAAGGACGCGACCACGTCCTTTTCGTGATGTCCTTAAGAGCTTGCACGTAGAGGAATAATGTAAGTACAAGAAACACGATATCTTGGCTCTGTTTAGAAATATTTATTATTGATATCGAAACTGAGAAGGGTATAGAATAAATCATACGCGTTGTTTGATAAACATCCCGAAGTTTCTTTTTCCTAACTGGACGTCCAAAAACTCACCAAAATAGTAAATTGAGACCTCATCGCAGATTGTTTCTTAACACAACAAAATAGCGAAAAGTTCAATCCTGTCATGTTATAGGTTCGAATAGTCCTTCCGAAACCAGCGTATCCGTCACCTGGTGACTTTAGCAGGACACACTTTTATTGATATTGCAAAGTAACAGGCTTTCCACAAGCTCAGAGAGTTTTATGGTAGCCACCCCGATTACCTCATCCGCCCCCCCGTAGTAGACAAACAGCCGGTCATCGATAACTACGGCACCACAGGGGAAGACGACATTAGCTACCTGCCCTTCCCTTTCGTATGACGTCTCCGGCTCAAGCAGAGGCGTTCGCCGGCGAGCGATAACCCGCGTTGGGTCATTGATATCGAGCAGGGCGGCACTTACGTCATAATGTAATTGAGGATCGTCCGATTCTCTTCTTGAGACGATATGATAAAGTAACAGCCACCCCTCTTTTGTTTCAATGGGCGGCGCCGATATGCCGATTTTTTCCACCGGTATTGGCTCCTGCTTCGAGCTCATGATAACGGTTCCTCTTAGCCACTCATCCTTGCCGAAGCTCAAACTATCCTTAAAGTCCAGCCAGATACTGGTGCCAAGACGGTGGAGGAAAGCATACCTACCCTTGATTTTTCGGGGGAAGAGAGCGGCATTTTTATCCATAGTACGGGGGCGTGAAATCAGGACCGGTCTGGCCCACTTCCAGTTCTTAGCCAGGAAATCATCTAGCGCAATGGAGGTCAGCGCCACCCGGGGCATATTCTTACCGTTAAAGGCAGTGTAGCACATATAAATGGTGTCATCGAGCCTGGTGAGCCTGGGGTCTTCGCACCCTGAATTGCCGCCGGGTACCAGCTTTTGCTCGAAATCTTCCCGGGGTACGTAAATCGGTTCGTCATATCGCTCATCGAAGGTAACCCCATCCTTACTGGCGGCATACCCCATCACCGAGGTATTATCTTCTGACATCGCTCGGTAGACCAGGTGGGCCTTACCGCCTTCATAGAGAGCGCCGGGATTGAAAACTGCCTTAGCCTCCCAGGGGTGCTCCGGTTCTGGCTGAATAACGGGGTTGCCAGAGAAACGCTCCAGTTTTACCGCTTCCATCTTTGTCAAAAGCACATCTTGAATAAGCGTACTCAACCTGGCAGTGGCTAAGGCACAGGTGGTGTCAGCGGCACCATAGTACAGGTGTAAGGTTCTGCCTCTCAGCAAAGCCCCTGAGGGGAAGATGATATTGGGCACCTTGCCGTATGTCTCGTATACTTCCTGTGGCACTAACCACGGCTTTTCGGTTCGTGCCACAATCCGGCTAGGATTTTCCAGGTCAAGCAGAACCCCCTCAATGCCAAAAGTAGCTGGTGGCGAAAGGTAATTCTGGATGTAGGAATAAATTAAAAGCCAGCCGTGCGGGGTGCGAATGGGTGGGGCGCCGACTTCAATCTGGTCCTGGGGTGAGCGCTGTAACGGTAGAACATGGTCATCCAGAAAAGAGTACCAGCCCTCCCAGTACTCAGGAGCCCAGATCTGGTCTTCACGGTCAAAAAAGGCGAGTCCGATTTTGGCTGGGGGTTTGTCCGTGTTGACCGAAAGTACGGCGGCGAGCTTACCCCCGATTTTACCCGGGAAAAGCGCCATGGCTTTGGAGTTGAAAGTGGTAACGGGATATTTAGCCTCGATTTGCCGGCAATCCTGGGTAATGGCCAGGCCAATCTTGATACCATCGGCAGTGAAGGGATAAGTCGAGAGCGCGGTATAAAAAATATAGAATTTACGGCCGACCCTGGTCACCCGTGGGTCTTCACAGCCGAAAAGCTCCCACTCATACTCCGGCTTGATGAACTGCCTTCGATGTTTAAAATGGGTACCATCAGTACTCAGGGCATGGCCAATGGTAGAGAGGTTCATCTTTATACCCTGGACTATCTGGCGTGATGAAACGGCGCGATAGAAGAAATGGATGCGCTCACTGTGGACAATGGGGCAACCGTTGAACGTCGCCTCAGCTTCCCAGGCACTCTCCTTATTGGGCATGAGGACAGGATTCTCTTCAGAACGTCTAAATTCACTCATAGATATTGATATTACCTTTTATCTACTTGTCCTCCTTTTTCGGCGGTGGTCCTGGGAGTGACCTCTTCTGGAGGGTGATGGGATACCAGCCGTCGCCTTGGTGCTGACAAGCTGCTCTAATAACCCATCCAGATTCACTGAGGCGGCGCAGACCACTCTATCGGCAGCTCCGTAATAGATGAAAAGGCGCTCCCCGATCACTACGGCGCCGCAGGGGTAGATCACATTTGGCTTAAAGCCCTCGGTTTCATACCACGCCTGAGGCTCCAGAATCGGCTCAGGCGACCGCGCTAGGACTCGAGTCGGGTCTTTTTGGTCAAGGAGCATAGCTCCTACCTTGTACCTATCTGGGGCCCGCTTACCAACGGCATGGTAGATAAGCAGCCACCCCTCCCCAGTCTTAATCGGAGGCGGCCCGGCGCCTATCTTCCGGCTGTCCCAGTAGTCTGCCCGCGTCCGTATCCTGAATTCCCCTTTTAACCATTTCGTTTTGCCATCAAAGTCCAGGTCATCCAGAAAATCAATCAGGATATCAGGGAAAACGCGGTGGAAGATAACATATTTACCGTTTACCTTCTCCGGCAGGATACAGGCGTTCTTATCAATAACCCCTGGTGGTGAGATGAGTACAGGCTTTTGCCACCTCCACTTCTTAGCCAGAAAATCATCGAAAGCTATCGAGCTCAGGGCTACGCGGGGAGGGCTATAGCCGTCAAAAGCAACATAGGTCATAAAAACTCTATCCTGAATTCTGGTCAGTCTCGGGTCTTCGCATCCCCCCATCCCCCCTCCGCCCGACACATAACTACTGCCATAAGAGCCAGAGCTTGGTGAGACCGAGCCAGCGCCTTCAAAAGGCTCTCTGGGTACATAAGTTGGTTCCTCAAGTCGTTCGTTGAAATGAAGACCGTCGGGACTTGAAGCATAGCCCAGAACCGAGGTATCCGTATCGCCGATGGCCCGGTATACCAGATGCACCCTGCCCGCCTCATAGAGAGCACCTGGGTTAAAGACAGCTTTAGACTCCCACCAGTGCTTAGATTCCGGTTCAAGGATGGGGTTGCCATCAAACCTTTCCACAGCCCAACTAGGTCGTGCCATTTCCACACCTCTTAGCGCGGTTGCCGCCTGTTAAATATGGTAATATCCTAAAGGGTATTTGTCAATAGTTCTATATTCTTGGCCCGTTAATCTGCGGGAGGCAGCCTATCACTCACCCCAGCGGGGGTCACTCTGCCCGCAGAGACGATCATTTTGAGGGCTTCATCCACCGATACTTTAGTTCGGACTACTTCCTCCTCTTTAACTATCTGCAAGAAGCCGCTCATTGGGTTAGGGGCATTAGGTATCAGAATATTGAGGAGTTTCTGCCCCGACTTATCGGTCAACTCGTTAGTCACAAAGCCTATTGCCCTCATGCCTTTTCTGGGGAACTCTACCAGGACTACCTGCATGAAACCAGTCTTATCCGGAGCGGAGAAACTGTCCACTATTTGTTTGATACCGGTGTAGAGTTGTTGAAATACCGGGACCCTGGCTATAAGAGAGTTACCGTAGCGAATGAGCCTTCTCCCCAGAACATTGCTGGCGATAACGCCGGCAATGTAAATCAGTACTACTGTCACACCGAAGCCCACCCCTGGAATGGTGTGCCCCCAGATATTGGTGACTATCGGCTGTAAGAGGTTATCGATGGCATTAAAGATCCAGACTAATATTAGTATGGTGGCGCCGAGGGGTACGACAACGATAATGCCAGCTATGAATTGTCTCCTCAGTGTCTTACCTAGTCCATCTCTAGATACTTTGTCACTGGTCTTCACCATTTTGTTTGTCTCCCCCCTTAATCAGCGTTTTGTTTGGGGTCCTGTTATGTGATTACTCACTTGTTTATTTGGGAGTGCGCCCGATGAGCACCGAGCAATTGGCATATCTGGCTACTCTCTCGGCTACACCGCCTAGAAAGAGTGACTCAATTCCACTTAGGCCTCTACTTCCAAGTGCAATAATATCCGGTTTGTATTCCTTGGCTACCGTCAGTATGGACTCAGCAGCCCCTCCTTCTATCACCACGGATGCCGTCCGGTAACCTTTGGTTTGGAATTGTTTCTCGGCTTTAGTGGTTATCTTCTGTGCCTCATTTTTTTCAGCTTCTTGAAGCCTGGACAGTAACTCCTGGTTGGTTTGAAAATCAAGCGTTGGTGTCTTTACCCACGCTGCCAGGTGTGACTGGAGAGCAGTCATCACAATAACCTCACACTGCCGTGGCAGTGGCAAATCTAACAGGACCTGGACTGTGGCCTCCGAGTATCTGGAGCCATCAGTAGCCAGCAGGACCCGTTTAATGGTAGCACTCTTCTCCTGGGTAGGCGTGGCTTCTGTTAGAGCGGCTTTTCCCCTTACCAGCAAGACACTAGCTTTTGCGTGCTTCATCACGGTTTGGGCAACGCTGCCGAGCCAAAAAGGGAGGGGGTCAGTCAAACCCTTGGCGCCCATTACCACTAGGGAAACACCGCTCTCATTGGTCACTTTTAGGATTTCTGCTGCTGGGTTTCCCCACCTCACCAAGCTATCCACTTTAAGCTTACCCGCAGTGAGTGCCTGAACCGGCTCCCGGAGGAGTTTGAGCGCCTTTTGCCGCTGCGTTTTCTTCCTGGCGGAGGCACCGCTGAGCTTGCTCAGGGTAATTCCTCCGAGGAAGGTATGCTCAGGCACGACCGTCATTACCATAATCTCCGTCCGTGGGGGAAGACGAAGCGCTTCAAGCATCTTTGTTGCCAGCTCAGAATGTGATGAACCATCAACGACGAGCAGTATTTTCATCTTTGGCCTCCTTACTTTCCCATCCTAGTGTGCCTCACTCTTTACTCGCTGGCGTCGCTTTTCCCATCCCAGCAATTCCAGAAGGTCACCCACCGCCTTATCCTCCTGCATTTTGTGCCGGAGCGGTAGCTCCGAATCGATGCCGTACCTGATGCGCCTTCCCTCTCTTGCCTTGGTGACGTACCCAGCAGCCTCAAGGTCATTGATGATATTGCGCGTTGTCTTCTCGGTAATACCTACCGTCGAGGCGATGTCCCGGGCGGTGATTCGCGACTGCTGGGCAATCAGGCAAAGCACTAGAGCATGATTGGTCACAAACTTCCATCCTCCCATGCTGGCACCTCCTGGCGAAAATATTTTTAATGAAAAGACCAAAAACCTATTGACAATTGTTAAAAATAGTGTATAATTTATTTATGAAATATAATTCCTGTATATTATAACATGAAAATTATGTTAGGGCAAGTATATCCTAACTATTTTGGGGGGAAAGAACAAAAATGTAACTTCATCAGCCAGCCCGATATACAAAAATTTAACTCTAGAGGAGATAAAAGCAAGGTGAAAGCGCCTTTAAACATGAAAAGTCAATCTGCCCCCAGGGCAGAAAAATATTATATTGAAAACTGCGGTAACAGTGAGGCCGAAGAGGAACCTCCTGGTGCCACCGTCATAGTCAGCAGTCTTGAAGAAGAACCTCCAAGTACCAGCGCCCAGAGACGACGGTTCTTTGGGCATATACCCGATAGCCTCTGGAACGACTGGAAGTGGCATTTCCGCCACCGGATTACCACTGTTGACCAGCTAAGTAAATTCATACCCTTAACCCCTGAAGAGCAGGCACAACTTAGACTGGTAACCAAACGCTATCCCATCTCGGTAACTCCCTATTACCTTTCCCTGATTGACCCTGATGACCCGGAAGACCCCATCAGGAAGCAGGCAGTACCCTCGTTTGACGAGATATCTCTGGCCGGCATCGGCACCGAAGACCCCCTTGAAGAGAGGAGGGACTCGGTAGTGCCGGGGCTGGTTCACCGCTACCCGGACCGCGTCTTAATGGTGCTTACCGATATCTGCCCTATGCTCTGCCGCCACTGCACACGTAAGAGGGAGTGGCGCCACGGGGGTTGGGTGCGCACTGCCAGTGAAGTCGAAGCCATGCTGGACTACATACGCCAGCACCAGGCCATCAGGGATGTTGTCATCTCCGGTGGTGACCCCTTAACACTTTCTACTCCCCACCTGGAGAGCATTATCTCCAGGCTCAGAAGGATACCGCATGTGGAAATCATCCGTATCGGCACCCGGTTTCCGGTGGTGTTGCCCCAGCGTATAGATAACGAACTGTGCGCCATGCTATCCAGGTACGGCCCCATATGGCTCAACACTCACTTCAACCACTACCGCGAGATAACTCCTGAGGCGGCGGTCGCCTGTGACAGGCTGCTGCGGGGCGGCGTTCCGGTAAACAACCAGAGTGTTCTCCTGCGCGGTGTAAATGATACCGTGGAGATACAGGCCAGGCTGTGTCAGGGCCTGCTCAAGATTAAGGTGCGCCCTTACTATCTCTTTCAGTGTGACGAAGTGGAGGGGACGGAGCACCTGCGCACCCCGGTAGAGACGGGCTTGAAGATAATTGAGGGCATGCGCGGCTATACCTCGGGGCTGGCGGTGCCCACCTTTGTCATCGACCTGCCCCAGGGTGGGGGCAAGGTTCCCTTGCAGCCGAACTATGTATTGGCACAGACCGGAGACGAACTTTTGGTGAGGAACTACCGTGGTCACCTCTACCACTGCCGAAATCCTAAAAACGGGGCACACCCGGAATTACCATTGGAGCCGGAAGGAGTCAGGGATGCGGATAGGGTTATCGTACGATCTTAAAGCCGCCGTGCCCCTGGATGAAGTCGGCCCTGAGGATGCCCTTGAGGAGTATGATTCCAGAGAGACGGTAGAGCTTATTGCCGCCGCCTTTGAGGCGGGAGGGCACTCGGTGGTGATGCTGGGTGGGGGCAGGGAATTCCTGGAAAACATTCTCCGGGAGAAGGTTGACATTGTCTTTAATATCGCCGAGGGACGGGGGAACTCTCGCAGCCGTGAGTCTCAGGTGCCCAGCGTCCTGGAGATGCTGGGTATACCCTATACCGGCTCCGACTCTCAGTGCCTGGCGATTTGCCTTGATAAACCCTTAGCCAAAAAGCTGGTAGCCGCCGAGGGTGTCTCTACCCCAAGGTGGCAGGTAATAACTGATGAGGAAGACCTCGCTCAAATACCCTGGGAGCAATTCCCACTCCCGGCCATCGTCAAGCCAGCCTTTGAAGGCTCAAGCAAGGGCATTCGCCTGACTTCAGCGGTAGACAGCTTAGGACGGATGCAGGAGGAGGTAATCAGGCTCTTAGACAGTTACCGACAGCCGGTGATGGTGGAGCGATTTATCGCTGGTGACGAGGTTACAGTAGGCATCATCGGCAATTCCCCGCCCCGGGTGATAGGCATGATGCGCATCCTCCCCAGAAGAAGGGAGAAGCACTTTGTCTACTCCCTTGAAGTAAAACGCGATTACCTCAACCTGGTCGACTATGAATGCCCCCCTAAGCTTGAGGATGGAGTTTTGGCCAGGATAGCCCTCGCCAGCCTCAAGGCGTTCGGGGTTCTGGGGTGCCGGGACTTTGCCCGGCTCGACTTCAGGATCAGCCCTGAGGGGGTGCCCTACTTTCTGGAGATAAATCCTCTGCCGGGGCTGGGCAGCTATAGTGACCTGGTCATCATAGCCAATAAATCAGGCTGGACTCATCAGGAGCTGATAAAGGCTGTCCTCGATGCCGCGCTGAAGAGGTATCCGCAGTGTGTGCCCGTGTAGCCATCGTCTATAATGAGCCCCTCAACAGCCGCTATGATGCCCGGGGTGAACAGACAGCAGTAATTGGCGTGCTTGACGCCGTGGAAGCGGTACATCACGCCCTGCTCGAACTGGGCTATGAGGCGGTTCGATTACCGCTAGCGCCGCCTCTTCGCCAAGCAAAGAAAAGGCTCGGCGAACTGGAGGCGGACCTGGTCTTCAACCTCTTTGAGGGTTTTGGCGGCTACCCGGAGACGGAAGCCGAGATGGCCGATATCCTATCGGCGCTGGGGATACCCTATACTGGCTGTCCCGCCGGGGCGCTTAAGTTAGCCCTGGATAAGGCTAAAGCCAAGGCGATTTTGAGAACTGCCGGCATCAAAACCCCTGATTTCCAGCTGCTCAAACCGGAGACGCTGTCCAGCTTCCGGCTGAGTTACCCCTGTATTGTCAAGCCCTGTAGAGAGGACGCCAGCCACGGGTTGTCACCGGAAAGCGTGGTCTATGATTTCGCCTCGCTTGGGAAGCAGGTAGCTAATGTAAGCAACTTCTACGGCGGGCAAGCCCTGGTGGAGCATTTTATAAACGGGCGCGAGTTTAACGTTACCGTGCTGGGTAATAATAGTTACACCGCCCTTCCCATCTCGGAGATAGATTACTCTCTGCCTCAGGGGGTGCCCCCGATTCTCACCTTTGATGCCAAGTGGCAGCCCAATAGCCTCTGCTTTCAGGGCACAAAGGTAGTCTGTCCGGCTGAAATCGGAACCAGAGAGCGAGAACGTATTGCCCGAACCGCGCTCAACGCTTTTCGTTTGCTCGGCTGCCGTGGCTATGCTAGAGTAGACATGAGGCAGGATGAGGCGGGACGGCTCAATGTTATTGAGGTCAACCCCAACCCCGATATTTCCCCCGGCTCAGGTGCGGTACGTCAGGCTGAAGCCGCTGGCATGGCTTACCCCCAATTCATTGAGAAGATTTTGCAGTTAGCGCTGGAGAAGGAAAACGATGACGGTCAAGATACGCCCGATGGTGAAAAGGGACAAGCCAGCCCTGATGAAAATACTGCGGGATACCCCCGAGTTCAAGCCGGCTGAGGTGGTGGTGGCTGAGGAGGTCATTGACAGCTACCTACGTGACCCTGATGGCTCAGGCTATCATGCCTTTGTCGCTGAACTGGATTCAGCTATTGGCGGCTATATCTGCTACGGACCAACGCCGCTGACAAAAGGTACCTGGGACATCTACTGGATGGCGGTGTCGGTGGAGAAGCGGGACAGAGGTATGGGTGGGGCTTTACTATCCTATGCCGAGGACAGAATCAGGGAGGCTCGGGGGAGGCTGCTCGTCATTGAGACATCGTCCCAAGCGGGGTACGAAAAGACGAGGCGCTTTTACCTGAGTCACGGTCATCAGGTAATCGGCCGCCTCCCCGACTTCTATGCCCCCGGCGATGATAAACTGATATTGCAAAAGCGGCTGAGGGGATAGGGCATATAATGAGCACCCATTTACAAGACTTCGTACTAACCTTCGTCCCCCTGTTCATCGTTATTGACGCCCTGGGCAATCTGCCCTTCGTTCTTTCCCTGAGTGAAGGAATGTCGAGGCCAGAGCGCCGCCGGGTGGTTCATGTTGCTATCATAACCGCCACCACTGTTGGTCTGGTATTCCTTTTCTTCGGGCGGTTCATTCTGGAAGTGATGGGAATTTCTGTAGGCTCATTTGCTATTGCCGGGGGGCTAATACTGCTGGCGTTTGCCATCAAGTACATGACCACCGGTCATATGGTGACAGCCGTCAAAGAGGAGCTGGTGGCGGTGGTGCCCATCGGTACCCCGCTGACGGTAGGACCGGCGACAATAACCACCCTGTTGCTTCTGGCGACGCAATTCCCCCTTTATATGGTTCTTCTCTCCTTTGCCCTGAATATGGTTATCACCTGGGTTATCTTCCTGGGGGGAGAACAGGTGGCCCGTTTTCTGGGGCAGGGCGGGCTCAAGGCAATTTCCAGGGTATTTAGCCTGCTGCTGGCAGCCATTGCGGTGAGCATGATTATACATGGACTGGAGCTACTTGGTATAATCAAAGGTGTGGTAGGCTGAAGTCTTAAGGGATAGTCTATGTTTCGTATTCGTCGGGTTTATGATGATATAACTCCAGCCAATAAAGAGGCCATAGCTCAGGTTCAGGAGATTCTGCGCACTCAGTTCCCCCTCCTGTCCAGGAGGGACATAGCCAAATTGCCCGAGCAATTGCGCAACCCCTTGAAGTACCGTTTTCGCTCCATTCTCTTTGTCGCCGAGGGGGCAAGGGGTCGCATTATTGGATTTGCCACTCTGTTTCATGAGCCGGTTTTAAGATTCTGCTACCTGGACTATATTTCCGCTGCCGAACGGAGAACAGGCGGCGGCATTGGTGGTGCTCTCTACGAAAGGGTGCGGGAGGAAGCGCTGGACTTAAATACCACAGGTCTTTTCTTTGAGTGCCTTCCCGACGACCCTAAATTGAGCCGTGACCCCGAAGTCAGGAAACAGAATGCGGCACGCCTGCGCTTCTACGAGAGATACGGCGCCCGCCCCATCATCAACACGGCATATGAGACGCCCCTCAAACCTGGGGATGATAATCCGCCCTATCTGGTTTATGATGACCTGGGGCAGGAGCAGAGGCTTCCTCGTGATATTGCCAGAGAGATTGTCCGGGCGATTCTGGAGCGGAAGTACAAAGGGGTATGCCCACCCAGCTATATTGAGATGGTGGTGGAATCATTTCAGGACGACCCGGTGCGCCTTAGACAACCGAGATATGTAAAAAAGGCGCCGCTCATGCCACGGCGCACCATATCGATTGATAAGCAGATCGTGCTCGTCATAAATGACCGGCACCTCATTCACCACGTGGAAGAACGGGGATACGTTGAGTCTCCGGTAAGAATAGACTCAATTCTGAAGGAACTTGATGAGACGGGACTGTTTCACAAGGTCACTCCCCGTCATTTTTCGGAGCGGTATATTAAGGCGGTACACGATTCCCAGTTTGTAGAATACTTCAAGAAGGTCTGTGCCAACCTTGAGCCGGGGCAGTCAATTTACCCCTACGTCTTTCCCATTCGTAATGCCGCTCGTCCCCCCAAAGAACTCCCCGTTCGTGTCGGCTACTACTGCATTGACACCTTTACGCCGATAAACGGTAATGCCTATTTAGCGGCCAAGAGGGCCGCCGACTGTACCCTGACCGCCGCCGAACAAATCCTTGAGGGCCACCGTTTAGCCTATGCCCTGGTACGCCCCCCCGGTCATCATGCCGGGCGCCGTTCCTTTGGCGGATTTTGCTATTTCAACTCGGCGGCCATCGCCGCCCAATACTTAAGCGCCTACGGTAAGGTGACTATCCTTGATATTGACTATCACCATGGCAACGGCCAGCAGGACATTTTCTATGAGCGCCCTGACGTCCTGACCATATCCATCCACCGCCACCCCCGTTTTGCCTATCCCTACTTCAGCGGCTTTGCCGACGAAAAGGGGGATGGCGCCGGCAAAGGCTATAATATAAATATCCCCTTGCTGCCTGAGGATTTTGACGGTAAGAGGTACCAGCAGGTCCTCAGCGAAGTACTGAGACGAATAGCGAGGTTCCGGCCGCAATTCCTCATTGTCGCCCTTGGGTTGGACACAGCCAAGGAAGATCCGACTGGTAGCTGGAGCCTTGAGGCGGAAGACTTTGAAGCCATGGGGAAAATGATTGGCTCAGTCCATCTTCTGACGCTCGTCGTCCAGGAAGGCGGCTATGACACCCGGGTGCTTGGCACCAATGCCCGTCGTTTTTTTACCGGCCTATGGTCAGCCTCCTACCTATCGTAGAGATGGCGCGTAGTGGTCTGTAAATAATTTTAGACAAATGGAGGAATGACTGTGAAAAGAACAGCCGGGTTGCTGACAAAAGAATTCATCCTAGTGTTAACAGTAGTTATTCTGGTTACTGGAGTCGCTACCTGTGGTAAATCTACTCCTACCGCCTATGAGCTAACTCACAGCGCAGCCGATGCCGAGTACATACTCAGCTGGGATTCAATCGTATCCCGATGTCCCGACATAAGTACTTATGATAAACTAGAGACCTTTGTCCATCGTGGAGAAACCACGCAATTTGCCCCCGGAGAGCCCATTTCACTGGAAGAGGATTCCCCAGCAGCCTGGGGGAGTATACGTGGCGTCAGGACGGAGTGGGAAGGAAACAGCTTCCGCAGTTTTGGCGTCTTTACAATGTTTTTTGAGACTGCCGAATATCTTGATGAGTATATACAGTTAATGCAGATGAGTGGCTTCCCTGTTCAAGAGGACGGAGATTTTGTGACCGGGGTTCTGGAAAGTGGGGCCCCAATGCAGTCTGTCCAGCTTCTACTTGCCGGAAATCACTGCTGTATAATACTCATGGACGTTGCTTCTTCAGAGGAATCGCTCTTCTGTGGCAAAGATACATTAACGGAATTTATCTCCATGGCTAGAAGCAATATTACCTCGCTAGAAATCACTCCCCTGCCATCCGAAATACCGGAAAGGGAACCGGGGGAAGGGGAACCTTATGAATGGCAAGAAGTCATGACCGTTCGTTCCGATGAGCTTCCGCCACCGGTGCGGGTCCCTGAAGAAGAGTTTTATAATGAATTGTGGTTTGATGACCGACCGTTAATGCAGGTTTTCAACTTCGTCATTGATAAGGATTGGCGGTTTGTCATGACTGCTACCGGTGAAGTAAACACCAAGTTTGAGGTGTACACCACGGTTTCACTGCCTGGAGAGCAATTGTCGAGTTATGCCTATGACCAGGTCTTCAGCCTGTATTCTGAGACAGTAACTATTACCAGGGAACAACCTCTGGGAGAAGAGGTTGAGCCTCCGGTTAATGTTGAGATTAAGGTATTATTCGACTTGCCCATTAGCTGGGTTATCACCATAGAGAAGTAGTGGAGCGGGAGACGAGACTCGAACTCGCGACAACCTGCTTGGAAGGGTCCCCAGAGACAAGCTAGCAATCGCTTGCTAGACCAACCGCTTGCCTCCTTTCTAGGCATAGTTACCCTTTCAATTCCCGGCAGCTTTTAGATTATTGACTGCTGGCTGCCATACTCCATAGCCTTACGCTCCTCCTCCAGCGCCTCCTTGGGTATGAGGTTGCGGATGCGCTCGACATAGCCCTTCATGTAGTTGTTGAAGTTGTCTACCTTGAAACTATTTCCGGCTATGTTGAAGACCTGCATGACCTTCTCAAAGAAGGCTCGCTAGTGGAGAGAAGGGCTTTTATCAGAAGCTTCGTCAAAGAGGTCAAAGTAACTGGCGACGAAGCAGTCTTGAGCTACTCGATGCCTCTTTTGCCGGAAAAGATGGCTATCGAAAAAGAGGGAGTTCTACCTACCGTACCCTATGGTGGGCGGTACTGGACTTGAACCAGTGACCTCTTGCGTGTGAAGCAAGCGCTCTAACCACTGAGCTAACCGCCCAAAATCATATCTATTTTAACCCCAAAAAACAGCTTTGTAAACTAGGGGCTCTTGCTTCGTCAAAATTTTGCACCG
>Ga0114930_10002517_pt1 | contig 16511 bp, 13 predicted proteins | sample AnhtaG_FD_87300 | JGI IMG/M metagenome (GOLD analysis project Ga0114930, IMG submission 87300) | Deep subsurface microbial communities from Anholt, Denmark to uncover new lineages of life (NeLLi) - Anholt_01485 metaG | ecosystem: Environmental > Aquatic > Marine > Oceanic > Sediment | place... | reverse complement strand
CCTTTTCGCTATTCGGTTTTTCTTTGCAAAATTAACTCATCAATAATATAATTTAATATTCGCTTTTAGTCAATGATATTCGCTTTATTTCTCTGGCGCAACCCGACTCTGCATCTATCGTAACAATAACGCCATTGAATTGAGCAGCGCCATCAGCTACGGCATATCTTACCGGTGTCTGATAAATAAGTCTTTTAATTGCAATATTTTTATTAATGCCAATAACTGAATCTACAGGACCTGTCATACCTGCATCAGTAATATAAGCGGTTTTTTGAGGAAGTATTCGTTCATCGGCAGCCTGGACATGTGTATGCGTTCCGATTACTGCCGAAACTTTGCCGTCAAGATAATAAGCTAAAGCTATTTTTTCTGCAGTCGCTTCAGCATGGAAATCAACTATTATACATTTGGTGATTTTTCTCAGCTTTCTAATTTCCCTCACAGCGGTTTTAAAGGGGCAGTCTATTGGATTCATGAAGATGCGACCTTGAAGATTCAGAACGGCAATTTTACATTTATTTTTTACAGAAAAAATTGCTGCTCCTCTTCCCACATTTTCATTAGGGTAATTAGCAGGCCGCAAGACCATTTTATATTCGTCCAATTTTTTTTGAAAATATTCTTTTTCCCATATGTGATTACCGGATGTGAGGACATGAACCCCTGCATCTAATAATCGCTCGACTGTTTTTACATTGAGTCCTTTCCCGCCGCTTGCATTTTCCCCATTTGCAATACAAAAATTTACACCGTATTGGTTTCTAATATCGTTAAGAACGTTTAGCGTTATTCCTATTCCAGGTTCACCTACAATGTCTGCGACGAATAAAACGGTTATGGTAGAATGAGACATAACTATAACTCAATTCCATTATTATTGTTCATATTATTGCCTGAAGCAATAAAAATTGGCAGAATAATTAAAAAAGATGTATAGATTTAGTTATTTGAACTCGTTTAATTTTTCACCCTAACCCTAACCCCGAGTTCTCGGGGTCACAAACAGGTATAAATTAAATTATTCTCAGACAGAGGCAGATCCGCCTAAGGCGGAAAAGAGCAAAATCAGATGACTAAATCTTTACAAAAAGATAAATAAACGCTACTTAGCATAGTTTACGGTGCGCAGCTCTCGAATTACGGTAACTTTAATTTGCCCCGGATATTCCACATCAGATTCGATTTTTTCCACTATATCTTCTGCTAATTTAAATGATTTAGCATCATCCAATTCAGATGGCTCAACCATGACACGAATTTCCCTGCCTGCCTGAATTGCATAAGCTTGAGTGACCCCGTCGAAGGAGGTCGCGAGTTCTTCAAGGTTAACCAAACGCTGAATATAGTTTTCCAATGTTTCACGACGAGCACCGGGTCTTGAACCGGAAATGGCGTCTGCAGCCTGAACTAATACTGAAATTGGAGAAGTGAAGGGCTCATCCTCATGATGCGAAGCGATGGCATTCAATACAACTGGGGCTTCATTGTATTTTTTGGCTAACTCGTAGCCGATTTGTACGTGTGTCCCAATTGTGTGTTTATCAACAGCTTTGCCTATATCGTGAAACAATCCCGCTCTTTTTGCAAGCTGGGCATCCAGCTTAAGCTCTACACCCATTAAACCGGTTAAATTAGCAACTTCAATTGAATGTTTCAAAACATTTTGACCATAACTTGTTCTATATTTTAATTTCCCAAGGAGTTTAACCAGCTCCGGGTGAACTTTATTGATACCACATTCTAAGAGAGCTTGCTCACCAGCTTCAATTATCATTTCTTCCATTTCGCTTTTGGATTTCTCTACTGCTTCTTCAATACGACCAGGGTGGATCCGCCCATCTGAAATCAACTTTTCAAGCGCCAATTTTGCTATTTCTCGACGCAAAGGATCAAATCCGGATAATACTACCGCTTCCGGAGTGTCATCGATTACTACCTGAATCCCTGTCTCAAGTTCGAACGAACGGATGTTTCGTCCTTCCCTTCCAATTATCCTGCCTTTCATTTCTTCACTTGGCAGATTCACAACCGATACCATTGTTTCTGCAGAATGGTCGGCAGCGGAACGTTGAATGGCGGAAATAACTATTTTATGGGCTTCACGCTTGGCAGTCAATTTTGCTTTTTCTTTGCATTCTTTAATCATTTTAGCGCTTTCGAGCTTGGCTTTATCCATGAGATTGTTCATTAAGATGCGTTTTGCTTCTTCCGCCGAAAGCTGGGCTACTTTTTCAAGTTGTGTGTTCTGTTCCTCTATAAGCCGACGCAATTTTTCCCTCTGCTCGCCCAGAAACTTATCGCGTACTTTTAAATCTTTTTCGTAGGCATAAATCTCTTTCTCTTTTTTATTCAACAGATCAGCTTTACGGTCTATGTTGCTTTCTCTGTGAGCCATAGATTTTTCTGATCGTTCAAGCTCTGAGCGTTTATACTTTGTCTCACGATCAAACTGTTGTTTAAGTTTATACCACTCATCTTTTAATTCTAATTCTTTTTCTTTTTTAAGGGTTTTTACCTCTTTTTCAGCGTTTTCGATTAATTCTTTTGCTTTTTCTTTTGCATTTACTAATCTTTTATTCCCAATTCTTGTACTTATTACCCAACCTGCTATAAACGCAGCGATTATAACAATAATAATACCAATAATTCCAAATAATATATTTTCCATATTTCCTCCATTCGTTTGACATATCATTAATCATTTTAAACAAAAAAATCCCTGCAATATTAGTGATGAATGTAAAAGAACCTTACTTAACAAGGTGGGTGCCTGCCTAAACGCCTTTTACGTCCACTTCGAGATGAGGCATGTAATCAACGCCCAGAGCCAAGCTCCCTATTTTTTAGTGTTGGTTCTTTTATATTAATCAAACACTAATATGACAGGGATAAATTTTATGTGTAAAATAAAATTATATACTATTTCCTGCTAAACCATTGCTCCTTATTTTATTCTTCTAAATCCAAGATAATCCGGCTTATTTTTTCATTTAATCCATGCGATTTTTCTTCTAAGGTTGAAAGAAGATTGATTTTTTCTCCCCGTTCTTTGTACAATTCATCTGCTATATTAAGCGCAGCTAAAATTGCTACTTTAAGCAAAGATTTTACGGTTAGGCTTTTTTCAATTTCAATCATTTTATTATTGACATAACTTGCGACATCCTGGATATAATCGACATCCGAATCACCTTTGATCGGATATTCGGTGCCAAAAATATTAACTTTTACAACATTTCTGTGCATAATAAGAAAAATAAAATAATCAGAGCAATTGAGTAACTATCGTTTACAACACTAAAAATATAATAGGATACTTGTGGACATTAACGTTTAAACAGCCCCTATTAGATATTATTTTTAGTTCTCCTCCATTACAACTTGACGAAGTTGAGCTAGCTTTAATAATGCATTGTTTACACATCGACGTACATAGTCTGCATCTGCTTTAGTAAAGATTCCCGACATCGATGCATCATCGAAATTATCATCTTCGTTTGCTGATTTAAGAATTTTTTTGTCGTTTGCTGACTGAACCTGTATCATTAGTTGTTCGTTTTGCTGGCGTAACTGTTTGTTTTCCTCCTTTAGTTTTATTACCAGTTCAGCAATTTTATCAACCTGGCTCTCTAAGTAAATATAACTTTCAAGTTCCTTTTCCATAAAATTAAGACCTAATGTTAATATTATGTTTTTTGCGCATCGCCTGAATAATGTTATGAATAATCCCTTCTACTTCATAATCTAAAAGGCTTCGGTCATGAGCATAAAATTTAAGAGATATTTTTACGCTTCGACTATCTTCAGGAACAGGCTTACCTTTATAAACATCTTCTACATCAACAGATTTCAATAAAGACCCGCCGATTTCCTTTATTGAGTTTATCGCCTCCTGTACAGGTAATGAATCAGGTATTACAAATGCCAGATTACGCTTTGCTGCTGGAAATTTCGAATATGGATTATAATATCTCTCTTTTCGTAAATGATTAATTATTTCTTCTGTATCCAGTTCAAAGATATATACAGGTTCATCAAATACTGTAAGCAGAGTTTCATTCCGGTATTTTCCAAAGGAGCCGATTTGCCGGTTATCAACCACAATGTAACCGGCTTGCTCCATGTATAGACTATCATAAGAAATAATTTCAATTATGTCAAGAGAAATTTTTCTAAAAAAACTTTCAATTATACCTTTTACCGTAAATATATCATTTAATATATATTTTCCGTCCCATGATGGCATGACACGGTGTCCGAATATTATACCCGCAAGAAAATGTGCTTCGCTCTTACCCTCTTTTTGCATGAAATCCTTGGCATAAACGCTGCCAAGCTCAAATATACGCATATTATCAACGCCCCTGTTCTTGTTATGCCGGGCAACTTGCAATAATCCGGGGATCAAGCTTGAACGCATCAAACTTAATTCAGGGGAAATTGGATTTTGCAATACAATTGGCTTGCCTCTATCAAGAAAAATTTCCTTCAGTCGAATGTCTATCATAGAATAGTTATACACCTCGACAAAACCAAATTCCGTCATAATAGAACGCAGCTTTGCAGCGGCCTGGGCGCGGGGATTTACCACATTGCGTAAAAGTATTTTGGCATACTTCTTTGGCTTCACTTTATCAAGACTAATAATTCTGGCAACTTCTTCTACTAAATCAATTTCACGAGTGAGATCATGCCTGAATGTCGGTATTTTTAACCGAAAGCCGTCTTTTTTTGATTCAGCTTTAATTTCAAGTTTCGACAAAGATTGTTCAATTTGTTTTTTTGAAAAATCAGTCCCCAGAACTGCATTGAGACGTTTTGTTCTCAATGAAACGCAACGATTGGAAATTCGATTTGGGTAGACATTGAAAAACGGGCGATGAAGCTGACCGGGCGAAATTTTTAATATAAGAGCACAAGCACGTTTGAGCGCTTCCAGGCAGAAATTCGGATCCATCCCGCGTTCAAACCGGCGCGAGGCTTCGGTATTCAGACCCAGATATTTTGCGCTTCTCAGGATGTTTTTGGGCTGAAAATATGCGCTTTCCAGAAAAATATCCGCCGTGTCTTGCTGAATTTCAGAGTTCAACCCACCCATTATACCGCCAATTGCCACTGCTGTGTCACGGTCGCAAATTAAAAGGACTTCTTCGTTTAACGTGCGGGTCATATTGTCAAGTGTGGTAAATTCCTCCCAATTCCTGGCTGTTTTTACAATTATCCGGTTGCCATGCAATTTCTTTAAATCAAAGGCATGCAGTGGATGTCCCCATTCAACGAGACAATAATTTGTTGCATCCACAATATTACTTATCGGGCGAATCCCTACTGCATAGAGTCTTTGTTGTATGGAATATGGCGACGGCTTTACCTGAACACCGGTTATTACAGCCCCGCAGTACCGGGGACATTTTTCCGTATCTTCAATTTCCACAGAAAAGCTGTTTTCAGGTAATTTCAGAGCCGGGGGTAATTCAATTGGTTTGTCATGCAGCGGATTTCCACTCAAAGCGGTAATCTCCCGTGCAAGCCCACGCACACTCATGCAATCAGGACGGTTAGGATTGATAAAAACATCAAAAACAGTATCATCTGTTACATTGCCGGGGTCGAATTGGCAGCCGGGTACATATTTTTGGGGCAGCACCATTATTTTATCCGCAACATCCGATAGCCCCAGTTCATGTTCCGAGCAAATCATTCCATATGATGAGAAACCTCTTATTTTTGCGACCTGTATTTCCTGTCCTGAATGGAGTATTGCACCCGGAAGACCGACAGGAACATATTGCCCCGTTTTTACATTAGGTGCGCCGCATACAATTTGTTCAATATTTTTGCCGAGATTTACAGTGCAAATTTTAAGATGGGTTGTATTTGGATGAGGTTCTACTTTTTTAATTTGTCCGACAATGACATTTTCAAAGAGCGGCGGTACCGGCTCGATAGACTCGACTTCCGACCCGGAAAGGGTTAATTTTTCCGCTAATTCTTCCGGTGACCAATGAATATCAACAAATTCCTGCAGCCATTTATATGTAACTTTCACGGATTCCTCATTATATCATGAAAATTGTTCGATAAAACGCAAGTCATTTTCATAAAAAAGACGGATATCGTTGATTCTATATTTGAGCATTGCGATGCGCTCGACACCCATACCCCAGGCATAGCCGGTATATTTTTCGGAATCATAGTTAACATATTCAAATACAGCGGGATCGACCATACCAGCCCCGGATATCTCAATCCAGCCGGTCCCTTTACAAATTGAACACCCCTTTCCTTCGCACATAATACATGTGAAATCATATTCAACGCTGGGCTCCGTAAACGGGAAGAAGCCCGACCTGAACCGAATATTCATTTTAGGTCCGAAGAGAGCACGGGCAAATGTCAGAAGGGTTCCTTTGAGCTCCGCCAAGGTCACACCTTCATCAACATACAAACCTTCAACCTGATAAAATACCGGTGAATGCGTGGCATCGGGGGTATCCTTGCGAAAAACCCTTCCGGGAGCAATAATCCTGACCGGCGGTCTGCATGACTCCATAACGCGAATCTGTACCGGAGAAGTATGCGTACGCAGCAACCTGCCGTCATTTAAATAAAATGTATCTTGAAGGTCTCTGGCTGGATGGTCTTCAGGAATATTAAGCGCCTCAAAATTGTAGTAATCGGTTTCTATATCGGGTCCGGTTGCTACCTCAAATCCCATACCTTCGAACAGGGAAATAATTTCATTCTGTACCAATGTTAACGGATGAAGCCTGCCGATATATTGCGGCTGCCCCGGTAACGATAAATCTGTAAAGGATTTTTTTTCTGATCCTAATTTTATCGATTGTTTTCGGGATTCGACAGCTTCGGTGATAAAATTTTTTATATCGTTTATTTGTTTTCCGAGAGCCGGTCGTCCCGCAGGAGAACTTTTCGCTAATTCTTTAAATAAGTGAGTAACTATTCCGGCTTTTCTTCCAAGATATTTTACATGTATATCTTGTATACCTTTTTCGTCCTTACAAGCTTCGATATCTGCCTGAAAATCTTTCCGGACTTGTTTTATATGCTCGTCTAAATTCATACTCAAAATTTTTTATTATCTTCTCGCCCCGAGTACTCGGGGCAAAGTCGCAAAGAAAACATAAGTTTTCTGTTTTCTGTTTTCAGTTAATGGTTTTTATTATTGACTATTCTAACATTTTGATTGAAATAAGCTAAATAAATTAATAATAAATAGATTCTCTGATTGTCATTTCGAGCGAAGTCGAGAAATCTCGTTTTTTTATTTTTTTGCACTTAAATCACTCCATTTCTTCGTAAAGTATTCAGTTATTGTAATGACCTACACAAACGTATTGGAGAAAACCTCATAACTATGAGATTTCTCGACTTCGCTCGAAATGACAAATAGTATTTACTTAACACTTTTGTTCAAATAAAATTGTGGATAAATAATATTTCTTATAGCGTAAACCATCCCTGGTATTAATCGCAGTTACGCATTAATATGATGAAACAAAAATAAAAAGAAAAAGCCTTCACTCATCGCAGACTGTCAGGCTTTTTCTTAAAGGAACATACTCTTATTTTGTTGTGATTCCCCCTATGAGTATTAGTTTTGTCCTCCGGTCTTCACCTGGTCGATGAGTGTTTTAAAAGCCTCCGGTTCTCGAACTGCCAGGTCCGCCAGTATCTTACGTGAGATGGCAATGTTGGTTTTTTTCAATGCGTTTATAAATTCCGAGTAAGATATTCCATATTCTCTAACAGCCGCATTAATACGTATAATCCACAGTTTGCGAAATTCTCTCTTGCGCTGTGCCCTATCCCGGTAAGAATACTGCAAAGCCTTATGGACGCTCTCTTTTGCTGTTTTGAACAATTTGCTGCGCCCGCCTCTGTATCCTTTAGCATTATGTAAAATCTTTTTCCTTCTACGTCTTGAAGCGACTACATTCTTAACTCGCGGCACGTGTCCTCCTTTAACACATCACAGTTTAGTAAATACATTATTGTATATTAATACTCATTTCTATCCGGTTAATTTGCTGAATTGTGCTTTCTTATTGCACATGTCATGCAATCATTCTATCCACTCTGCTTTTATCTGCTCTTGCAACAAGTGTTGATTTCCGCAAATTGCGTTTGCGCTTTGTAGTTTTTTTCGTAAATATATGGTTCGCAAAAGCTTTTTTTCGTTTAATTTTACCGGTTGCGGTCAATTTAAATCTTTTTGCTGCTGCGCGTCTTGTTCTGATCTTTGGCATAATTTACATCCTGTCATTTTAGGTTCTTCCGGTAATATGCATAAAAAATGGAAAAAATTGAAATTTTCATTTTACATTTTTCATTGAAAGCCTTATTTTTTACTCAACACTGTAACCAGCGTATGCCCTTCTTTTGACATTGGTGATTCAATCTTTGCTATATCTTCAAGCGCTTCCTGAAAATTTTTTATTATATTTTTTCCAAATTCAATATGCGTCACTTCCCTGCCGCGGAAAAGCAATAAAACCTTTACCCTGGCGCCATGTTCAAGAAATTTTCGTGCATGCCTCACTTTTGTATCAAAATCGTGTTTTTCGATTTTTGGGCGAAGGCGAATTTCTTTTACCGTAATGGTGTGTTGTTTTTTCTTACTGTCTTTTTCTTTTTTGGCGATTTCATACTTATATTTGCCATAATCCATTATTTTACATACAGGCGGTTTGGCATTTGGTGCTACTTCAACCAAATCCAAACCTGATTCCCGGGCTCTTGCTAAGGCATTTTCAATATCAACTATACCGATTTGTTCGCCATCTTTGTCAATTAATCTAAGCTGGGCAACATGTATTCCTTTATTAACTCTGATATACTTTGACCGGGATGGATGGTAGTGTTTATCGGACTTTATTTTTTTAGCCTCCTTTCGTCTATTAACATGTTAAGAAAATCATCAACGGACATTAAGCCAAGGTCCCCTTTTAAACGCCGCCGAACAGATAATTGTCCGGATTTCTCTTCGCGCTCACCAACAACAAGCATGTAAGGGACCTTTTTCACTTCATTATCCCGGATTTTATAACCGACTTTTTCGCTTCTATCATCGAATTTTACGCGAAAATGTTCATTCCGGAAAATTTCGTGAAGTTTTCGCGAATGCTCAAGATGCTTTTCGCTTACCGGAATTATTACAATCTGTTCGGGAGCTAACCATAACGGAAAATCACCGCCATAATGTTCGATTAAAATACCGATGAACCGTTCAATCGACCCTAAAATTGCCCGGTGAATCATTACCGGAGGCTCTCTATTGCCTTCTTTATTCACGTAAGTTGCATCCAATCTTTCCGGCATGGAAAAATCAAGCTGTATCGTACAACACTGCCAGAGTCTTGCGAGGCAATCTTTGATGTGAAAATCGATTTTAGGTCCGTAAAATGCCCCCTCGCCTTTGTTGAGTTTAAAGTTTATATCAAGACTATTCAACGCTTCGACGAGTACTTTCTCAGAAAAATCCCAAATCTCCTTCGATCCCATCGCCTTTTGAGGTCGGGTTGAAAGCTCAATAAGAACGTCTTTAAATCCAAAAGTCTCGTAAATCTCAAGAGTGAGATTGATGATTTTTACTATCTCATCCTTCATCTGCTCCTGAGTACAGTAAACGTGGGCATCATCTTGTGTAAATTGGCGCACTCTGAGCAGTCCGTGAAGAACACCCTTTTTTTCATGGCGGTGCACAAGACCTAATTCAGCAAGTTTGAGCGGGAAATCTCTATAAGACTTCATGCTGTTACTGTAAACTAAAAGCCCGCCGGGACAATTCATAGGCTTAACCGCATAGTCGCTTTCATCAATTTTGGTAAAATACATATTCTCTTTATAATGTTCCCAGTGTCCGCTCTTCCGCCAGAGCTTATCATTCAAAATTATCGGTGTCTTCAGTTCTTGATATCCCTCTCTTTCATGAACCTGACGCCAATAATCCAGGATTTCATTATAAATAATCATGCCTTTGCCGTGCCAGAATACAAAACCCGGCGCTTCTTGATGAAAACTGAACAGGTCGAGTTCCTTGCCCAGTTTACGGTGGTCCCGTTTCTTTGATTCTTCTAAAAATGTGAGGTGTTCTTTAAGCTGTTTTTCTTCAGGAAAGGAAACACCATAAATGCGCTGGAGCATTTTATTTCGCTCATCTCCACGCCAATATGCCCCTGCAAGACTGGTTAACTTAAAATACTTGGTTTTGCCCGTAGAGGGAAGATGCGGTCCCCTGCACAAATCGGTAAATTCACCCTGATGGTACACTTTAACTGTTTCATTAGGGTTGATATCGCTTATTATCTCAAGTTTGTATCCTTCTTTTCTCTCTTCGAAAATCCGTCTTGCTGCATCATGAGAAATAACTTCGCCTCTAATAGGCAGGTCTTCTTTGACTATTTTCCGCATTTCATCTTCAATGCGTCCTAAATCTTCAGGAGTCAGCGATACATCCAGATCGATGTCATAATAAAACCCGTTATCAACCGGCGGTCCGATAGCAATTTGAGCCTGGGGCCATATTCGCTTAATCGCCTGTGCCATTAGGTGCGAGCCGCTGTGCCAGTATATCTCCTTTCCCTCCGGCGAGTCAAATGTGAGAATTTCCAGAACTCCGTTAGTTGTGAGAGGTGCGTATATATTAACTAATTGACCGTCAAATTTCGCTCCTACTGCATTTTCATATAAATTAGTGCTAATCTCCCTGGCAATATCCAGTGGAGTGGAATTTACAGCAAATTCTTTACTACTGCCATCAGGAAATTCAATGGTGATTATTTTTTGAGTTTCTATGACTGTACCCATAATTATCTTTCGATTTTCTGGTATGAAGCCGAGAATACTATTCTAAAAAACTTTAGACTTTTACCTTTTACACTGTAGACATTTAATGTTAATTTTTATGTAATGATACATATAAAAAGATGTGGGCGATACTGGATTTGAACCAGTGACCTCTTGCATGTCAAGCAAGCACTCTAACCAACTGAGCTAATCGCCCGTAAATGAAAAAAAAGCGTGCCATTCCCTCCTGCGACACGCCGAAAAAATAAACGTTTATTTCATTATAACTATTACTTCTACCTTTCTTAATTGATATGTGCGTTTGAAAACACCTATAATTTCAAATAAAGCGCAGTACATAAATTACCATTAAAAAATAAATAATAAAATCTAAAAATGCAACCGTTTTCTATATTATCACAAAATCAACACTTTAAGATACGACATAATTTTCAAAATGCAAGCTTTTTGAAAAGATTTTTAGTCTTACTTATTCAATTTAAAAATACTCCTGTGTCTTGGAATGAGCAAAACCACGATAATTTACGGTTAGACCTTAGTTTCGACCACACTAAGCGAAACAGCCGCATAAAATAATAACCAACACTCTTTGCGACTACCAAAATAAACAATTCGTAGTGGCATCACTTGCGGATGCCCAAAACAACAACAAAAATGTAGGGGCAGATCCATGTATCTGCCCGAACAAAATGGAATATATTATACCAGCCTAATACACAGTTTCACCACTACTAAACATTGGGCATATCGTGCAATAATTTTACTCAATGATAGGAGGGGCGCGGTTTCCGCGCCCGCCCCGCCATGAGGTGGCCAATAGTGAAGGCTTCGTGATTAGGATGATTTATTTGGGCGGGGTAATTCCGCCCCTACTCTATTTAATTTTACCTTATATATCACATTAACGTTCCTAATCCTTTTTCAAATGACAATAATTCGTTTTGATAATTGTAGACTTTTTATTACATTTGTAAAATTTTGATTTTTATTCGTAAGATTATTAACAATAAATTGTACGCGTAAATAAATGAGAGATTTTCGCACATATCTGAAAGAAGAGCCCGTAATAATAATTGATGGGGGTATGGGTACAAGCCTGTACGACCGCGGCATATTTATTAATCAGTCGTTTGATGGTATAAACCTGACTAACCCAAAAATGGTTAAAGAGGTTCATCAGGAGTTTGCGGATGCCGGAGCGGATATTATAGTAACGAATTCTTTTGGGGCTAACAGTCTGAAGCTTCGCCCGCATGGTCTTGAGGATAAAGTATACGAAATTAATAAAACAGCCGCTGAAATTGCCCGTGAAGTAGCCGGTGATAATTTATTTGTTGCCGGATGTATCGGACCTTTAGGGAAAAAGGTTCGACCTTTTGGGAGTATCCCTGAAAAAGACGCATTTGAATATTTCAAGCAACAGGCGCAGGGATTACTCGACGGCGGTGTCGATTTATTTATTTTAGAAACATTTACCTATCTCAATGAAGTGGAACAGGCGGTTAAAGCGGTAAAAGATATTTCTTCACTGCCGATTCTCACTCTGGTCACCGTTAATGATGAAGGCGCAACACTGATTGGTATGGAGCCTGAAGGATATATTCCGATTATTGAGAGCTGGGAGGTTGATGCCGTAGGTGTGAACTGCAGCGTGGGACCGCACGCAATGCTTGCTGCTGTTGAGAAAATCATGAAAGTTGCTACACTGCCGGTAATTGCTGAGCCGAACGCCGGTATCCCGCGGAATGTTGAAGGCCGCAATATATATCTCTGTTCCCCTGAATATATCTCTACCTTTGTGCAGCGGTATATTGAACTCGGAGTAAAAATTGTCGGCGGGTGCTGCGGCACAAAAGGAGAGCATATTAAGGCAATCCGAAACGCTGCAAAAACGATTTACCCCGGGCGTATAACCCGAAAATTAAAACCGAAAGTTGTAGAATTACCCGACGTTGAGATAGTGCCGGCGCAGCAAAAATCCCGGTTTGCAAAGAAGCTAATTAACGGCGAGTTCGTTATCAGTGTCGAGCTTACCCCTCCTAAAGGATGGGACATTAGCAAAATTACTGAAAAAGCAAAAATACTGTATGAAAAAGGGATCGATTGTATAAACATCCCGGACGGTCCGCGTGCAAGTTCACGAATGAGTCCCCAGGTTCTCTCATACCTTGTACAGCAAGAAACTAAAATCGAAACTATTCTGCATTATTGCTGCCGGGATAGAAACTTGTTAGGCATGCAGTCAGACATACTCGGTAATTATGCTGCCGGGCTGCGAAATATTTTAATCATCACCGGCGACCCGCCAAAAGTAGGTGATTATCCGGACGCAACAGCGGTTTTTGATGTGGATTCAGTTGGATTAACGCATATAGTTCACAATCTTAATCATGGTATCGATCTCGGGGGCAATCCAATAAATAAACCAACGGGGTATTTTATTGGTGTTGGCGCCAATCCAAACGCTATTGACCTTAACCGGGAAATCGACCGGTTCTTTCGAAAAGCTAAAGCAGGCGCCGAATTTGCCATAACGCAGCCGGTATTTGACGTGGATTCCCTGCTATCGTTCATGGAACAGGTAAAAGATACACATATTCCAATTATTGCGGGAATATGGCCCCTCGTAAGCGTTCGGAATGCTGAATTTATGAAGCATGAAGTACCGGGAATTTATGTTCCCGATTCTATTCTGGAACGTATGAAAAAACACGCAGCTAAAGAAGAACAGGTGCAGGAAGGAATACAAATTGCCCGGGAAATTCTTGCGGCTATAAAGTATCATGTACGGGGCGCGCAGGTATCCGCCCCATTCGGTCATATACAATACTCACTGCAGGTATTGGAAGGTATAATTCTTTGATGATTTATTTATCACGCAAAGCCGCATAAGTAAAATAATACTATTAGCTCCTGATTTTTAGCTTCTAACCGCTGATAAAAACTGACAGTTGATAATAACTGATGATTTTCTTCGCTGTCGAAGGTGTTCTTCACCTTCGACAGCAATGGAGATTAAAGATTAATGATATAAAAGTAATACATTGTTTATTTGCGTGTTAGCGTCTTTGTGAGATAATTGATATAGTACCTCTGCGTACTTTGCTAAAACTCAGCGATCTCTGCGGTTAAATTATTTAATCAGCACGATTAGGAGAATAAACAAAAATCTCCACGTTAAGAGCAATGCAAAAAAGTCCCCCTTTGAAGGGGGATATAGGGGGATGTATCTGAAAAGCAACCTCAATATTAAGAAATGTATATAATGTCCTTCGATTCTTCCAATGCAAATTTTTAAAAGCTGATAAATTGAATTTCCATTACATTATTTACCATACACCGCCCTGTCAATGCGGTATTTTTTTATTTTTCAACGATTTTGTATTCGTAGACGCACATGGCCCTGGTGGGGTCTATAAAATAAATTCGTTCATCAATAATCCTGAATTTATCGAAATAAAAATCCATAGGGATTTTTCCAAGCAGAATGCCCTCTTTATCGAATATTTCAAGCTCATAGTAATCAACTTCTGTTTCCAATGATAAACGTTCATCTCCTGTCAACTGTCTTCTCAGTGTCATTACCCATATTCTTCCCTTTTTATCAATGTTAATGCATTCAGACATCATGCTTGGTTCGGTTCTACCGCCTGATTTTTTTTCTTCAAGATAATTTAATTGTCGGCTTATTTGCATAAGGATATTTCCTCCGGCAGTATATTTTTCAATTAAATTGCGATCAGGATATGTAAGATAAATATTATCCATAAGATCAACGGTAAAAATTACTCTTTTATTTACAAAAGACTGCCTTATAACAGGTTCTCCGAAAGCTTCCAATAGATTTCCTTCAAAATCATATATACGGATAAGCATATCTTTTTTTTCAAAAGTTTCTCCCCTGTAAGGGTAACCGGCATATTTAGGGCCCATTACTAAATTTCCGGATTTTAATAAACGCAATGGACCAATATCTTTTATGGTTGTATATCGCCTTAATTCTTTTCCTTGGACGTTTAGAACTTTAATTTGTGAATCAAATGATGGATTTCTTCCTAATCTGGATATTACAATCAAATTGCCCTGCGCATCGAATTCTAAAATAGAGGGAGAATAGAATTCACCAGGTCCTTCCCCTTCCCGACCGATTGTTGCAAGATAGTTTCCCTGTGCATCAAATTTCTGAATCCTGTGATTACCTGTATCTACAATATAAAGTATTCCATTTTTATCCTTTGCAACATAATCTGGATAATAAAACATATAATTCTCATCAGGTCCTTCAAATACCCCGATTTTCCGTGCAAATTCGAGGGTAATTTTTGGTTCATCACCACATTGAGGTTTATAATTATACACATGCCGAACGCCGTCGATTACTTCGACCGTGAAAAATACTTTTTCCTTCTTGTTGCAAGAAAATACAAATGCAATTGTAGTGATAAAAATGAATAATGTTTTTTTAAGCCGCATTTTATTATCCTGTGTGATTATTCATAAATAAGGAAGAAAAGAGCTACACCCCCAAACAAGTTTGGGGGTGCCACCCAAAATATTAATTTATCACTTTTAAACAAAATGTCGGAAGAACCATATTTTTTTGTCATTGTGAATCAATCAAACTCCCACGATTAGAAGAATAAACAAAAATCTCCCTGTCAAAAAGTAATGCAAAAAAGTCCCCCTTTGAAGGGGGATATAGGGGGATGTTAAAATCCACTATTATTGTAGTCTAATTATTACTAAATTTAAAGCTTATTTCAAACAAATCTCTGTAAGAACTGTTTCTAATCATATTCACAGCTTCGACGATTCAATACTATATATTTTATTTTATTGAAAAATAATATGATTTCGTGGTCCAGACCGCTATTGGTCTATTTTTACTGTCTCGTGCAGGTTGGAATTTACTCTGGAGGGCTGCATTTTTTGCCAATTCTTCTAATATTTTACTTCCCGTTTCATTGCTCAAAACCTGTGCATCCGTTACATTGCCATTTTCATCGACAAGGATCTTGAAACTAATAATTCCCTGATGTCCTTTCTTTTTTTCAGAATCGGGAAATTCGGGCCAATTTTCAACAGTCGAGCGGGGAGGTACTTTTACCTCTGTTTGTTCTATAGTAGTTGTAAACACATACGATTTCGTGGTCCAGACCGCTATTGGTCTATTTTTACTGTCTCGTGCAGGTTGGAATTTACTCTGGAGGGCTGCATTTTTTGCCAATTCTTCTAAAACTTTGCTTCCTGTTTCATTGCTCAAAACCTGTGCATCCGTTACATTGCCATTTTCATCGACACGGATCTTGAAACTAATAACTCCTTGATGCCCTTTCTTTTTTTCAGAATCAGGAAATTCGGGCCATTTTTCAATAATCTGGCGGGATTTAGTCAAAATGCCTGTCTGTGCTGCATCCGTCAAATCTACAGTTTTTTCTTGAATTTCTTCTTGCTTTTTTACACCTGATTTTATTTGAAATTTAACAGGAATTGCCATCCAGAATTTTACGGGTTGCCCTCTCATCGTTGCCGGTTCAAACCTTAATTGCATAATGGCTTCAATCGCCGCTTCATTACAGCCGCTTTTACCCAAGTCCGATTGGAGAACTTCACATTTTACCGGTTCACCCTTTTCATCCACAAGAACATTTATAGTTACTTTTCCCTCGATGCCTGCT
>Ga0114930_10002513_pt1 | contig 16528 bp, 17 predicted proteins | sample AnhtaG_FD_87300 | JGI IMG/M metagenome (GOLD analysis project Ga0114930, IMG submission 87300) | Deep subsurface microbial communities from Anholt, Denmark to uncover new lineages of life (NeLLi) - Anholt_01485 metaG | ecosystem: Environmental > Aquatic > Marine > Oceanic > Sediment | place... | reverse complement strand
TTCGGCGGGCAGGTGAAGATATTACTAGAGGGTCAATAGTATTAAGCAAAGGGGTAGTAATCAGACCCTCAGAAGTTGGTGTTCTGGCCTCATTGGGGCGCAATGAGGTGAAGGTCATCCACCGCCCGGTGGTAGCTATTCTGGCTACCGGAAATGAGTTGGTAGGCATTAATCAACCTTTGCCCAGAGGTAAGATATATAACAGCAACTCTTACAGTGTAGCCGCCCTGGTTCAGCGCTATGGTGGTATTCCCAAAATTCTGGGTATAGCCTTAGATAGTGAAGATTCACTAGTGGTTAGTCTCCGTAAGGGACTGGATGCCGATATGTTGATAACCACAGGGGGTGTCTCTATGGGAGACTACGATGTAGTTAAAGATGTTTTGGTCAAACAGGGCGAGATTGCTTTCTGGACGGTGCGGATGAAACCGGGGAAACCTCTTGCCTTTGGCACTGTTAAGGGGATTAATGAGGCAGGCGTGACCAAGAATATACCCCACCTTGGTTTACCTGGCAATCCAGTTAGCGCTATGGTTACCTTTGAGCTGTTTGCCCGCCCGGCTATCCTTAAGATGATGGGTAAGAAAAATTTGGCTAAGCCCGCCATAGAAGCGGTGATAGAAGAGCCTATAGTAAACAGTGACGGGCGCCGGGTCTTTACCCGGGTGATAGTTGAAAAACGTGGCGGTCAATACTTTGCCCGACCCACTGGACCTCAGGGCTCAGGGATTTTAACCTCTATGAGCCTAGCCAATGGTCTGGCGATTGTTCCTGAGGATAAGTCAAGAGTAGAGGCTGGGGATGTGGTTCAGGTGTTGATGTTAGATTGGAATGAGGAGATGGGGTAACTTAGGATGAGTGTTAGGATAGTAAAGAGCTTGTTTGGCTCAGGAGGCAAGCTTGATATTTGAAGCTTCAAAGTTTACTTTTAAGGTGCCGCCAGTAGTATCTAGGGCGCGGCGGGTTTTGATTAAGCCCTGTGCTTCCTACCCGGTACCATACCCGGTAACTACCAGTCGAGATATACTAGCGAGGATAATAGAAAGTATCAGACGGGGCAGCGATGCTGATATTCTCCTCCTTGAGGGCACTCCAGGAGGGGGACCGGTCTCTCCCATATATCAGGCCTTGGGTTACGATTTCCCAAGGGTACTGACACTAGACGTGAAAGACTGTATCTGGGTGGAGGTGGATAATCCTCTACCAAAGCCCTTGGCTATCCCTACCTTCTGGGTGCCAAATGTTATCTTGTCTTGTGACTACTTGATAACTGTGGCTCCACCCAAAGTCTTCAATGGCAGGGGTAGCCTTAGTATAATGAATTTGTTGACGCTACTGCCAAGTAGCAAGTATCGGGGCGAGGCAGCGGGTGGCTGGGGAGAATTATACGACCTGGGAATTGAGAGAGTAGTAGCTGACCTTTATTTTACTTTACCCTTTGATTTGGGAATTATAGAAGCTCGCCAGAAGTTAGTAAGTACGGATGACCCTACGCAGGGTGAAATTGAGGAGTGTGGCAAGGTATTTATTGGTGAGCCCTATGAGATAGATTGTGAGGCTTCAGCCACACTGGGGCTCAAAGCAGAGCACCTTGACTTGATTAAAGCGGCTAAAGTGGAATTAGAGGCTTGAAGAGTTTTTGCTAAGGGGTATAATATTAGTACCGACCAAACTAGTCCACGCTGGTTTATTGACCTAGACTGGTATCAGCAGAATAGCCGTTCACTTTTTGCTCTGGCTCAGGGCTGTTTATGTCCTAAGTGTCGTAAACAGCTAAAGACGGGCGAGGGAGAGATTCTGGCTGATGACCTTTTGTCCAATATTGGAGATTGCTGTTCCAAAGCTCCAGACTTTATCACCTCTCGGTTACCTATTTTAGAGTCTATATTTCGTCTTTTTCTGGCTAATAATAACCAACCTCTTGACCTGGAGGAATTGGGAAAGCAACTGAGCCAGTGGCGTGGTGGGGATACCTACTGCACTTCGGCTGAGATTTTATCTCACCTTCTTGAGAATGACCAATACTATGGTCTAAGGCAGATTCAAGCTAGTCCAAGCTAATACCTTATACTGAAGTGGGAGTAACTTCCGGTGTAGTCTGACCAGTTGGTGTCTACTTTCTCCACCCTGGCTCCCGGCGGTCCAATCTTGAGGTAGATAATCAGCTCTTCCAGCTGCTTCCTCCCACCCTCAGCGTGAACCTCTACGGCTTCTCCACTAGGTAGGTTGCGTACATAACCAGTTAAGCCTAGCTGGGCAGCCCGCCGGGATACGAAGTCGCGGAAGAAGACCCCCTGGACAAGACCATATACTACTGTCTGAAGTGAGGCTAGGTCGGTCATCACCTACCACCTTGGCGATTATTTTTGCCAGGCTGGACTTACTCACAGAATAAACTTCAGTGGCAGTGGGAAGCTAGCTTTATCCAACCGGTATAAACCTTGCTGGTGAGCTAGGTCGATGGCTTCGGTAAACTCCTGCCGCTGCAAGGGACGTGCCAGAGATGGTATATCAAAGGCCTTATAGCAGGGGTGATATTGAGCCATAATGTTCAGGTAGGTATTGGTGGAGACCTCCTGAGCGAGGAAGCGCACCACTTCTTGAGTTCCGGCTAATTGGTTGGGCAGAGCTAAGTGGCGCACCAGTAGGCCACGTTGGGCTACCCCCTGTTCATCTATCTTAAGGTCACCCACCTGACGGTGCATTTCCTTAACGGCGGCTTTATTTACCAGTGGATAATCTTTTATCCCGGATAGTTGCTCAGCGATTTTCCCTTCGGAATACTTCATATCAGGCATATAGATATCAACAATCCCGTCCAGCAACTCCAGGGTTTCCAGCGAGTCATAGCCACCAGAGTTGTACACCAGTGGTAAAGAAAGTCCCATACCCCCCGCTATTTCTAGAGCCTCCAGGATATAGGGCACCACATGAGTTGGGCTTACTAGGTTTATGTTATGGCAGCCCTGCGCCTGAAGGGAGAGCATCATCCTAGCCAACTCTTCTTTGCCCACCGGGCTCCCTTCACCTAGCTGACTTATAGTATAATTCTGGCAGAAGGCGCAGCGTAGATTACAGTAGGTGAAAAAGATAGTCCCCGAGCCATGCCTGCCCACCAGTGGGGCCTCCTCTCCAAAGTGAGGTCCATAGCTAGAGACTACGGCCTGCTTAGTAATATGGCACTTTCCACTTTCCCCAGCTAGGCGATTAACCCCACACTGGCGAGGACATAAGCAGCATTTCTCTAGGATTGATATGGTTTTTTCAACCCGAGCCCTTAATTCTCCAGTGCGGTGAAGCTGCTGATAGGCGGCTATCTGCCTTACTCCTCCTCTGATTCTCGTTTCTTCTTCCCCTTCTTAACTACTTCCACAGTCATTGGAGGTGGTAAGATATCGGTTGGCGATATTTTCTTGGACTCTTTCTTAGTTTTCTTTAGTTCTCTGTGTCTGTAATCTCGTCGCCCCATGATAACACCTCTATTTTTGGGACTACTGTAACTAAAGTTTAGCAAAGGGGGACTAGTCTGTAAAGTTGTTTTGGAGATGCTCCAGTGCTGAGCAAGCTGCCTCGGTTTCGGCTGCTTTTTTGCTCTTGCTTGAGCCCCTCCCCAGCACGGTATTACCTACCCTTACCTCAACGGTAAACCTCCTGTCGTGGACTGGCCCCACGGCTTCTACTAAGTAATAGGTAGGTGTCTGCTGTTGCTTGGACTGGATGAGCTCCTGAAGTTGTGATTTGTAGTCGGTCTTCACCCCCTGGCTTACCACCTTTTGTAGCTCTTTACTAAGTAGTCTTAGAACGAAGTCCCTGGTGATAGCCGAACCCCGGTCAAGGAAAACAGCCGCTATCACTGCTTCTAAGGCTCCAGCTAGGTTGGTCAGCTTATTCCGCCCACCACTTGCCTCTTCGCCTTTCCCCAGATAGAGGTAATTGCCCAGACTAATATTTCGGGCTATGCGAGCCAGGGTCTCTCGGCTTACCAGAGCTGAGCGGAGCTTGGTCATCTCCCCTTCACTGAACTGGGGATAGTCTAGGTACAGCTTCTCGGCAATGACCAGACCTAAGACAGCATCGCCCAGAAATTCCAACCTTTCATTGGAGACTGATGCAAAGTCGGGGTTCTCATTAATATAGGAACTGTGGACCATAGCCTGCTCCAGGAGGGATGGGTCATTAAACGAGATACCCAAAATTTGTTGCAAAGCAGATAAAGCAACCAAAGCTAGAGCCCCCTCTTTTCTAAGATAACCATAAACGGTCGAGTCTGTGGTGTCAAATCAGGTTTAATTATCTTTTATTGGTTTAGACATGGCTACATACTATAATTTTAGTGTGCTGGGGAATAGCCCAGGGAGGCAGCGGACTCTGGATATTCCCGTTTAAATTCTACACTGGCGATTCGATAAAGTAGGGGGAATGCTTTCATTACAGGAAGTCCACGAATATGGAACGGAGTTAGAACAATGGCTTCGCATGCGGGTCCACCCTGTAGCCGTTAAGATGTTAAAAAGTAAGGCGGATGTCCCGGAAGGCGCTATTATCCCAACTCGCGACTGGGGGCATAAGTATGCTTTATGCCAAAGCTATGCTAAATCGCAACGGGTTGGTTTGACCATTGCTATGTTTAAAGAGGGTTTGTGGTGTTTTGAACCAGTGGTAGGCTTAGGTTTTGCCGAGCGTATTCCGTATTTCCTAGAAGGACACCATCGTTATCCCGATAGCGTGAGAAACCTCAAAGATGCCGCTGTATGGTGCCGGAACATGCCTTATCTTGAATACGGTAGATATAAGGGGATTGTGTCAGCCCCCATCAATACCTGCAATTTTATGCCTGACGTCATTGTTATGCACGTTAATGGTATGCAGACAAGCCAGCTCCTAATCATCAAGTGCTGGATTGATGGCAAGGATGTACACTCTCAGCTTTCCGGTCATGCGGCTTGTGTCTATGCTGTGGTTCCTTCACTGCTAAAACGTGAGTGTATGGTCTCCATCCCCTGTAAAGGGGACCGCCGGTTAGCCTTTGCCCAAGACGACGAGATTCTCTTTACGCTGCTTCCGGAGATGCTTCCAGATTTTGTTGCCGGTACGAGATTCCTTCAAGAACACGGGTGGGGACTACCCATGAGTCAAGAGTACAAAGAGGAGTATGATTTAAAACCAGCATATGCCAAGCTCGGTGGAATGCTGAGGTATGGAATTCCCGAATATCGCCTTCCTAAAGCAATTCTGGATAGGGAAATAGATGATATTACTAACTTATGTCATCAAATTCGCTGCAATGTCTCCCTAGACAAGGATTTCAGTGTTGAAAGTCTAAAGGACGATGGTTATGAAGCTGCCTTCCTTGCCCTCGGCGCCCAAGCAAGCCAGAAGATGGGAGTCGAAGGGGAAGACTTGCCTGGTGTACTTGCTGGAATAGGGTTCCTGAAAGATGTAGCCCTTGGCAAAAAAGTGAGTCTAGGGCAGAAAGTAGTGGTTATCGGTGGCGGCAATACGGCAATTGATGCTGCTCGAACCGCCTTAAGGCTGGACGCGGGAGAGGTAACAATTGTCTATCGAAGATCAAGAGATGAAATGCCAGCCGCGGATGAGGAAATAGAACAGGCTGAGCAGGAAGGAATCCAGCTCCACTTTTTGGCGGCGCCGGTAAAACTCATTGTCCAAAATGGCAGGGTTGACACCATGGAATGCATCAAAATGGCTTTGGGGGAGCCGGATAGCTCAGGCAGGCGAAGGCCAGAGCCAATAGCTGGCTCGGAATTTACTATGGAAGTAGACACAGTAATTGCCGCTATCGGTCAAATCCTCGATGGTGCCAGGCTTAACCATGATGGGCAAGTAAAGTTCAACCGTCGGGGGTATATCAGCATTAACGAAGAAACAATGGAAACCTCCGTGGAGGGTATATTCGCTGGTGGTGACTGTAGCTCCGGCCCAGCTACTGGAGTAGAAGCAGTATCTGCCGGGCGAAGAGCAGCGCTTTCTATAAATCAGTATCTCAGTGGTCAGCAAATTGTACCGCCAGAGAAGCCATATAATTGCACTAAAGGTGAGCTGGATGAGATTAACACTGAAGACTATGCCGATGTGCAGCGCATTCCCAGAACTGAAATGCCAGCTCTGGACACAGAGGTACGGAAAAGGAACTTCACCGAAATCGAGCTTGGTTTCACCGAGGAGATGGCTAAAATTGAGGCTGGGCGCTGTCTAGCTTGCGGCTGCCAGGATGCGTTTGAATGCAGGTTGCGAGAGTTAGCTACTGAGTACAAGGTAAACGATGCTAACTATGCTGGACGTAAGCGCCACCTGCGCATAAAAGAGCATGAGCACCCATATATTCTGAGAGACCCCAACAAGTGTATATTGTGTGGTCGTTGTATCAGAATATGCAACGAAATTCAAGGCGTCGGGGCTTTAGGCTTTATTAACCGTGGCTTTGACACTGTGGTTGAGCCAGCCCTTGGTATGCCCCTATGCGAAACGGCCTGTGATTCCTGTGGACAATGTATCTCTACTTGTCCCACAGGAGCCTTGACCCCCAAAATCCAGTTGCTTAAAGCAGGTCCGTGGGAGCTTGAAACTGTGCCTACCATCTGCCCCTACTGCGGGATTGGCTGCAATATAGAACTGAATATTCTCGGAGACAAGATAGTAGAGGTTACTTCCCCAGTCGGTAGCCCGGTGAATAACGGTAATCTCTGCAAGAAGGGTGCCTTTAATCCCACCTCACTTCATAATTTGAGGCGACTCCGAACTCCTCTTGTTAAGCGAAATGGTGATTTAGTTGAAGCCAGTTGGGAGGAAGCAATAGCCTTAGCCGGTGAAGGGCTGAAACAAATCAGGGAGCGAAGTGGTGGTGATGGGTTAGCAGTCTTATCCTCCCCCCAACTGACCAATGAGGAGAATTACTTAGTTCAAAAGATAACTCGAGCCGCCTTAGGAACTAATAACATAGGTTGTCTAGCTACCCCTGTAATGGATGAGGGCCTGATGAAGAGCTTTGGCAGAAATGCTTCCACCTGCTCCTATAGTGATATTCTAAATGGCGACCTAATTCTTGTCTTCGGCTGCGACATCGCAGAGGACTATCCCATAATTGCCTTGAAAGTCAGGGAGGCAGTGGCCAAGGGAAGCAAATTGATTACACTTAATCACCGACCCACTAGGATTGATTCTCTGGCAAAGATTACTTTGAAGGTCAATCAGAGAACAAGCGTGGATTTACTTAACGCCATGCTTAGCTACATCATATCTTACGACCTTGTTGACCATGATTTTGTCAACTCTCGAACCACCGGTTTTCAAGATTTTGCTAGAGAGATGAGAAGGCATCCTTTGGAAGAGATTGCCAATGCACCCTGGGTAAAGCCTTCAAAAGTCATTGAGGCAATACACCTTTATATTCGTGCCAGAAAGCCAGTGATAATAGTGAATGCTGACACGGTTACGCCCGTCGAGCTTACCCTGATTAGTGACCTAGCGTTAATCACGGGAAATGTGGGGCGAGATGGTGCTGGCATAATAATCCTCCGCACTCCCGGCAATGCTCAAGGATTGATTGACATGGGTGTGAGCCCAAACTACCTCCCGGGGCAGCAACCAACCACTGATGTAACTGCCAGGCAAAAGTTCGAAGCTGCTTGGGGCAGGCCTATGCCTCTTGAAAAAGGAAAAGACTCTATCGGAGTTATCCAAGGAGTAGAGAAAGGCGAGATCCAGGGCATCCTCATTGTTGGCAGCGGCGCTATCGGCGAAGTGGGAAGTGCCATTTTTGAAGTCCCGATTTTCTCCGTGCTTATAGATACCGTGTTTCCTGAAAAGCCACCTTATCCTGATGTAATTCTTACTGGAGCTAATTTTGCTGAAAGCGAAGGCACCTATACCAATTGTGAGCGGCGAATTCAACACCTGCACCGTGCTATCCCTCCGCTCAGCGGTAAGGAGAATTGGGAGATCATTTCACTTCTAGCAAGCGCCATGGGCTATTCGATGGATTATCCCTCGGTTTCGAGCATCTCTACTGAAATAGCTGGCCTTGTCCCTATCTTTAAAGCCGGCATATACGGTGAGCAATGGCCCTTCTTGGAGAATGGCAGATTTGGGCCCCAAAATGGCCTAGCTCAGCTTCGCCTCGCTGGGCCTGGGAATTCCGACGTAACAGAAGCTCTAGGCAGTCTGTTGTAAGGTATATCCGAAGCACTCCGTTCGCCTCTAGAATTGAACAATTGTCCATAAAGTACAATTCCAGAGAAACTATTGACATCATAAGGGTGGGTAGTTTATCGTTCATACCAAAAAGGAGGGAAAGGAATGCAAGCCTACTGTGTGAAATGTCGTGCCAAAAGGGAAATGAAGGATGCCAAGAGCATAACCATGAAGAACGAGAGGCCGGCAACCCAAGGCGTGTGCCCAGTATGTGGGACTAAGATGTTTAGGATAGGGAAGAGTTAAACTGAATATTACGAGTATTGGGCTACTGTAGAGGCTGGGTAATCTGATTAAGGATACCTAGCCTCTTTATTGTCGATTGAACATTCTAATGTCATGAAAACGCTGACCTTAAGGAGCATAATAAGGCTCAGGAGGTGCAGTGATGCTTTACACAGGTTTGGATCTACATAGAAGTTTCTCTTATATCACGACCATGAATGAGAAAGGTGAGATTGTTGGTCAGAAGAAGTTACCCAGCAATGGGGAGGTAGTGGAATTCCTGAAGGAATTTGACGATACCATGGAAGTGGCAATTGAAGCCACACCTAGCTGGTACTGGCTTTATGACAGCCTGGAAAACAAAGGTTTTGACGTTAAACTTTCTCATCCACTAAAAACCAAGGCTATAGCCTATGCAAAGGTTAAGACTGATAAGGTAGATTCTATCACACTGGCACATCTTCTAAGAAGCAATCTCCTCCCTTTGTCGTATGTTCCAGAGAAGCCTGTTAGACTGAACAGAGAACTGCTACGCTACCGGGCAAGCCTGGTGAGGGTGCAGGCCAGGATAAAGAACAACAGCCATACCATCCTGGCCAAGAATAATGTTAGTCACAGCTACAGCGATTTATTTGGCAAGGAGGGGATAGCATTCTTATACTCATTGTCTCTGCCCGAGAATTACAAGATTGCCCTTGAGGGATACCTTTCTGTGTTAGAGACTGTGAAACATGAAATCCGACTAGCCAGTAAAAGAGTGCAGGCGCTGGCAGAAGAGAACCAGGATGCTGTGCTTTTGATGACTATCCCCGGAGTAGGTTATTACAGTGCTCTAATGATAGAAAGCGAGATAGGGGATGTTAAGCGATTCCCATCAGCGAAACAACTGTGCTCATATGCTGGACTTGTACCCTCAACCTATGCCTCGGGGAATACGTGTTACCATGGGCATATTACTAAGCAAGGTTCAAGATGGTTGCGCTGGATATTAATTGAAGCAGCGATACATGCTGTAGAGAGGCCAGGGCCACTGCGGCGTTTCTATTTCAAGATAGAGAGAAAGAAGGGGAGCTAATGTGTCACTAATCATATGGACGAGTACACAACCTTGACACTGCCAAGGTGCCAATGTTAGACTTTCTTTGCCCCAGGAGCAACTAAGTCTTTGTGGTTAATTAGAAAGTAGGCTATAGTGGTGAAAAGAGTCGGGATTCTCTATCATCCTATGAGTGAGGCTGCCTATTCCCTGGCGAAGAAACTTGAGGGGTTCTTGAACGCCAAGGGTGTTTCTGTCTGGCTATGCTCTGCCTGGGAGGGGGAGAAGGCTAGGGCTCAAGTAGATGATACCGATTTGATTCTTAGTATTGGTGGGGATGGCACTATTCTGCGGGCGGTTCAGGTGGCAGTTCCTGGCTCGACGCCTATTGTCGGGATAAACCTGGGGAGGCTGGGATTTATGACCGAACTCAGCGTTGACGAGGCAGTGGATAAGCTACCTGCCTTGCTGGCAGAGAAGGGTTGGATTGATGAGCGGGCTATGCTTGAGGCTGAGCTCTCTCCCGCTGGGCAAGACGAACCAGTTGGTACTTTTCATGCCTTGAATGACGTGGTGGTAGCACGGGGGGCGATAGCTCGGATGATATATGTAGAAGCTAGTATCGATGGTCAACCACTGACCACCTATAAAGCTGACGGGATGATTGTGGCTACAGCCACCGGTAGTACTGGTTACTCGCTGGCTGCCGGTGGTCCTATTCTTCATCCGCAATCTCAGGAGCTCATACTGCTACCGATATTACCTCACCTTTGTTCGGCTTACCCTATGGTATTACCGCATACGGCAGTAGTGAAGCTACGTATTACTACTGCTCATCAGGCGATAATGAGCATTGATGGTCATATACACTTACCCCTGAATGACGGTGCCGTCATTACGGTGAAGCATAGCGCCAAGACTGCCCGATTTTTAAGGATTCGCCCGGAGACTTCCTTTTATAGTTCTCTGGAGCAAAGGTTGAAAGGAAAGCAGAAGAGTGAATCGAGTTAAAAAAGCCAGAATTAGCGACGTAGCCCAGATGCATAAATTAATTAACTACTTTGCGAGCAAGGATGAGATGCTGGCTCGACCCTTGAGTGAGATATATGAGAATATCAGGGATTATTTTGTAATTAGGGAGGGTGAGCGGCTGATTGCCTGTGTGGCGCTACATGTCCACTGGTCAGATTTAGCCGAGGTAAAATCGCTGGCAGTAGCCGAGGATAGCCAGGAACGTGGGATTGGCGCCCAGCTAGTAGCCGCCTGTCTTAATGAAGCTAGGGAGCTGGGTATGCCCACTGTCTTTTGCCTGACCTACAGGCCAGGCTTCTTTGAGAAGCTTGGCTTCTCTCAGGTAGATAAAAAGGAGCTACCACATAAGATATGGGCTGAGTGTCTCCGTTGTCCCAAATTCCCTAATTGTGGTGAGATAGCCCTCATTTATCGCTTCGAAGTGCCAGCCTTTAGCCAAGGCTGAATTGGTAGGAGCTTAACTTGGTTGAGGAAAAGATGCTATCCAGCCGACTAGTATATGAGGGACGGGCAGTAAAGCTGCGGGTTGACACCGTTAGGATGCCTGATGGCCGGGAAACCACCCGGGAGATTGTGGAGCACAGTGATTGTGTAGCCATTATAGCTATTGACGCTGATGATAATGTATTATTAGTGGAACAATTCCGCCATGCCGTGGGGAAGGAGCTACTGGAGATACCGGCTGGTGGTATAGACTCTGGTGAAGACCCAGTGACTACCGTTTGCCGTGAGTTGCGAGCGGAGGCTGGTTACCTGCCCAAAAAAGTGGAGAGGTTGGGTGGTTTCTATTCTGCGCCGGGTTACTCTACTGAATACCTCTATCTTTACCTAGCCACTGACCTCACTCCTAGTCCGCTTCATGCTGAGGATACCGAAAGCATTAGACTAGTGCGAGTACCGATTAGTCAGATTCCCGGCCTCATTGCCTCAGGTAGCATCTGTGATGCTAAAAGCATTGCTGGACTACTTACCTTTTTAGACTATCGAACGTCACGCCAACAGCCAACTAATTAGCCTATTGCATCTGACAGCCTTCGACCACCCAAAAGATGCATATGCAGGTGAGGCACTAATTGCCCACCCCGCTCGCCGGAGTTAATCACCAACCGATAGCCACTCTCAGCGACGCCCCTTTCCCTGGCTAGCTGATTAGCGACCTTTACCATATGTCCGATAAGAGGTGTCTCGACATCAGGTAGGTGGGCAAGGGAAGGAATATGTTTCTTGGGGATAATGAGTAGGTGTGTAGGCGCCACCGGATTAATATCACGGAAGGTAAGCACCTCTTCATCCTGATAAACAATATCAGCAGGTATCTTGCCAGCTACAATCTGACAGAAAATACAATCCATTTTTCCACCTCCCTTGGCTAATGCCCTACCCACAGCAAATCTCACTAAATGGGATAAGAAGGGGGTACAGACACCGACAATCATATCATGTTGCCTATCGCACAGACAAGCATGGTGCTGCCTAAGGTGGTTTTGTACAGTTGGCAGTGGGGTAGTGATGAGAAGCGGGGTGGGTGATACTCTGGTTCAGAAGGGGCAGATATACACTAACCCAATCTTTGAGGACTTATTGTGGGAGCAGTATCTTACAGAGAACAGAGCGAACCCTCTGTCGGTTCGCTCCTGACAACAATCAAGCTCTTACTGCGCAGCATTAGACTATGAGGATAGGGTGTTGTATACCTCGCTATTTAGTTTTTCTTTGGCTTCATCTAGTGTTGAATTTCCCGAAAGCATTATTTGAATCTTCCTTCGCTTGCCTTCGGTACGAGTGACCTCCCCATCGGTAACTTCTTTGACCTCTTCCACCTCAGGAAGTGTCTTCAGTAGTTCAATCAAATGCACCGACTCACGCAGGGAAACTACGATTAAAGGCCTATCGGTTAGCGGTATAAGCTCAGTGTTTTCCACCTCAGCCAAGCTGTCAAGATATCGAATGATGCCCATTATTTGCTTTATGTCTAGTGGAGGTAGGACCTCTAGTTCCACCTCCTTCTCATAGGTAGGCTTGTCTTGGCTATCAACCGGTAGCGATGTCTTTTCCTCAGGTGTACCTTCCGCGTGCTCAAGGCTCAGCTCTGAACTGACACCAGGGGTACCACTCTCCTGTGGTACATTGACTGGGGCTTGAGCTAACGGTGGTTCCTCTTCAATTCTCACTGTGCTAACTTGTTCCGGAGGCTGAGATAACCTATGCTCGAGCTCTACCTCCGACGCTGTTACCCGCTGCTTGAGGTTTTCAAGTTGCGACAGAAGTTCTCTATATAGTCGCTGGGCCACCTCCCTTATTTCAGGTTGAATTCTTCCTCTCTGTTGCTCTATCAATAACTCTGCCTCACATTCAGCATTGGCCTTAATAGCCTCTGCTTCCTGAGTGGCAATAGTTATAATTTCAGTCCGTTTTTCTTCAATCATTTGTTTAACCTGCTCGTCTGCTTTGGCTAATATCGCCTCAGCTTCAGCCCTAGCTTCGTCTATGGCTTCCTTCTTAATATCCTCAGCTAACCTATCAGCCTCAACAATTGTTTTTTCGGCGAGCTTGGTAAGTGTGGAAAGATGCTCCACACGCTGGATGAGTAGGTCACGCTCACCAATAAGTTCGTTGACAAAGGAGACTACCTGAGCCTCATCGAGCCCGTTTTTGGCTAGACTAAACTCATGGCCCCATAGCTCAACGACATTTTCCTTACTACCATTCTTTGCCATGATTGTGTTCCACTCCACTACCTACCTAGAATTATACCTTATGATGTAGGCTGAGCGTAAATAGCTAAATGGTAATACATGAGATAGCCATTTAGTTCGTGGTAGTGGTGAACCAGTGGAGAGAAAATTTTTTAGCCGTGGTTACATCAGGCTGCCTTTAACCAATTGCGGTGGTGGATTACAATCTGCCAGCAGCGGATGGCACGCTGGGTAAAATTTGAGAACAAAAGGCCAAGTAAATCTGTAAGCCGAATTACAGTCCTAGCGTTTCTATTCTCATTCATTTTTACCCCCGTATCTCAAACGGAGTAATAATGTCAAAAGGCAATTCTGTTAACCACGTGGTGTTTTGACGAAAAAGTAACAAGTATAAGCCGTAACTTTGTTGCTGACCTCGGCTACTGAGCTCTAACATTCACGTGGTCATCTCCTTTCCCAATCAGGTCTTATACTGGACTACAAGGCCTCTATCTAGTAATTCCTGAATTTCCTTTTCGCTATATCCCAACTCTGTCAGAATTTCGGCCGTATGTTCGCCAAGGAGAGGAGCTCTTATCCTAGTCTCAGGCAGCTGCCCGTCAATCATCATCGGTGTCTTGACTATCTTAACGTTGCCTTTGCCAGGATAATGCCACTCCTCAATCAATTCTCGTATCTTTACTTGGGGATTATGTTCTACCTCTGCGACAGTAGCGAGTCGGGCACAAGGAACTCCTGCCACCACCAATTTAGATTCCAGCTCAACGCTATTATATTGCATGCAAATCTTTTCTACCTTAACATTTAGCTCATCCCGATACTGCCTTCGTCCTTCTTCTGTAAGATAACGGGGAGCGTTAACAAGCTCGTCCAACCCCAGGGCTTTGCAGAATGCAGCCCAAAATTTATCCGACGAAATACCAATCCACACCGGCCTATCTTTGGTATCGAAAGCCGCATAAGGCACCCAGGCCTCACTTCCAGAGCCCAACCTCCTCGGTATATTGCCTGAGAGTGAATAATAGGCCAAATGGTAGTTCATCGCAAATATGGCAGTGTCCAACAGGGCAACATCTATGCGACGCCCCTTACCAGTTTTTTCTCTATCAATCAGTGCTGCCAAAATAGCAATTACACCGTACATACCAGCACTGCTGTCAATAAGCGAAGTCTGTTGTCGACAAGGCTTTCCTTCTGGTTCTCCCGTAGCTATCATAATACCTGACATTGCCTGCACTGAGGGGTCATAAGCAGGGCGTTGGCTGTAAGAACCTTCCTGACCGAAGCCCGAAACTGAGCAATATATTATACGAGGATTCAGTTCAGATACTTTCTCGTACCCCAACCCAAGTTTCTCTGCAGTCCCGGGGGTAAAATTCTCCATCAAAACATCCGCTTGGCTAGCAAGTCTTAGCGCTATTTCTTGTCCTTCTGGGGCTTTTAAATCTAAGGCTAAATCGCGCTTGTTTCGATTGAAGGCCAATAAGAAAGCACCATCTATGGCATAGCGGTAATGCTCACCTTTTGGGGGCTCAATCTTTATCACATCAGCACCCAAATCAGCTAAAACCATTGTGGCACTAGTCCCGGAAACAGCTGCTGTCAGGTCAACTACTCTTATGCCTTTCAAAAGATCCATAGGTTTTTACCTCCTTACCTTAACGTACCATTTTGTTCGGTAATAAGATCATATACTGCACAAGAGTTAACCCACCAAATACATAACCCGTAGACAGGAAAGGGCCAAGTAAACCTGTAAGCCGAGTTCTGTACTCCGATAGGTCGGAGCGGTGACCATCTATCTACCCCTGATGTTACCATCAGGGTCAAGCGACCAACCCGGGGACGAGGCCGGGCGTCCTATTATCCCTCTATTTGGTCTTGCTCCAGATGGGGTTTACCCAGCCGACTGGTCACCCAGCCGCTGGTGAGCTCTTACCTCACCATTTCACCCTTACCCCGTTTAACCGGGGCGGTATGTTTCTGTGGCACTTTCCGTAGGGTCGCCCCTCCTGGGTGTTACCCAGCATCCTGCCCGGTGGAGCTCGGACTTTCCTCCCGCTTGAAGCGGGCGGCCACCCGGTTTACTTGACCCGTTTATACTCTAGTATAGGTAGTATTATAAGTCAACAGACAGCTAGGCAAGAAACAGGATACGCCCGCAGCTACTGCATCGCACCAGACTTCCCCTTCTCGCACGTTGCAACTCACTGGTGGACAGTGATATCTGGCAGCCACGGCACATTCCTCGATCTACCTTAGCTACGGCCATCCCCTTTTGCCCCTTTAGTTCCTGGTAGAGGTTAACCATCTGTGAGTCGATTTCAACCAGAATTAGCTGGCGCTTCTGCTCAAGGTCAGACAAGGTGGCTTTGAGCTGTTCAATGCCCGCGGTGAGATGCTGTTGCTGGCGGTGCCATTCCACCTCCAAGCTTTTGAGCTCATTGCTTATGGTGGCAATATAACCTTCAGCCAACTCAACCTGGTCCATTATCTCCAGCACCTTATCCTCTGATTGGTTACGTCTGGTTTTCAGCCCATCAACCTCATGCTGAAGGTTAGTCAGTTCTTTAGGATTTTTTATCCGGCCGTCATATAGTTTCTGTTCCAGAACAGTAATCTTACTGGTAAGGTCATCTATCTCCCATTCAGCAGAAAGCTGCTGGTGCTTAAGTTCCTCAAGGTACTGGTGCTGTGATGAGAGTTCAGCCCGGACCTTGACCACCTCTGGGCTTTCACCTAACTGGCTGGTTTTCTGCTTCAGAGACTGCTCATTGGATTCAAGCTCAAGGTCAACCTCTTGTAGCTGGTAAAGCTGTTTGGTAACACTCATTTCTAGGCTCCATTCTACAACGGTGTTGGCATAATATCAATTTGGTTGAGCACTGTTAACCTCACCCCTTAATAAGAGAGTTAAAAAATATGACAAAATCTTATAGTCGTAGTAGAACAAATGTGCTATTATTTTATTAGGAAACAATTCAAAGCTAATTAAATAGGAATTGTTTTTCTAGTTATGTAAAGGAGAGGGGATATGAGGCTATTAAGATTAGCTATAGAAAGTCGGAGATGGGACTTGGCAGCCCACACCATTGTTCTGGCTACTGCCCGGATTCTGAATAATGCAGATAAACCACATGCCAGCCAAAACAAAGGGGAAAAGAGGCGCCCCAAAGCGCAATCAGAACGCTAGGAAGCACGGCTTTTACTCCAAGGTGCTTGACGAGGTAGAGCAAATCGACTCTGAGCTAGCCTCCGGTGTTGAGGGCATTGATGATGAGATTGCCCTGCTCAGGGTTAAGATAAAATCCATCCTTTCCCATGAGCC
>Ga0114930_10002511_pt1 | contig 16534 bp, 13 predicted proteins | sample AnhtaG_FD_87300 | JGI IMG/M metagenome (GOLD analysis project Ga0114930, IMG submission 87300) | Deep subsurface microbial communities from Anholt, Denmark to uncover new lineages of life (NeLLi) - Anholt_01485 metaG | ecosystem: Environmental > Aquatic > Marine > Oceanic > Sediment | place... | reverse complement strand
TTGAGCCTTCCCCCGCCCGCGCCGGTCACGGCGCAGCGCACATGCCCCGTCCCCACCACGTTGGAATAGGTCACGCGCGCCGCGGGCAGCGCGAACACCGGCCGCGGGTTGCCCGCGCCGTAGGGCTCGAGCTTGGCGAGCGCGCCGCACAGCGCCGGCGTGGCGCCGGTGGGCTGCAACGCCGCGTCGATCTCCAGCACCGGCACCGGCGGCGCGCCGTCCGGCCCCGCGAGGCGCCCGGCCACGAATTCGCCGAACGCGCGGGCCTTGTCCGCTTCCACGGTCCAGCCCGCGGCCATGGGGTGGCCGCCGCCGTTGACGAGCAACCCCGCCTGGCGCGCGGCGATCACCGCCGCGCCCAGATCCGTGCCGTTGACCGAGCGGCCCGAGCCCTTGCCCACGCCGTCCGCGCCGATCGCGGTCACCAGCGCGGGCCGCGCGTAGCGGTCCTTGAGGCGGCTCGCGACGATGCCGATCACGCCGGGATGCCAGCCCTTCGCGCAGGCGTGGATCACCGCGGCGGGGGCGCCGCCGCCCTCCACCTGGGCCACCGCCTCGTCCAGCACGCGGCGCTCGATCTCCTGGCGCTCGCGGTTGAGGTCGTTGAGGTGCAGCGCGATCCGGCGCGCCTCCTCCGGGTCCCCGGTCGCGAGCAGCCGCGCGCCCAGGTCGGCCTCGCCCACGCGCCCGCCCGCGTTGACGCGCGGGCCCAGCACGAAGCCGAGGTGATAGGCGGCGGGCGCCTGCTTCAGGCCCGCCACGTCCGCCAGCGCCGCCATGCCGATGTTCGCGCGCCGCGCCGCGACCTCGAGGCCCTGGCGCACCAGCGCGCGGTTGACGCCCACGAGCGGCACCACGTCGGCGACCGTGCCCAGCGCCACCAGGTCGAGCCATTGCCGCAGGTCCGGCTCGGGGCGCCGGTCGGAATACCACCCCGCCTCGCGCAAGGCCCGGTTGAGGCCCACCGCGAGCAGGAACGCCACGCCCACCGCCGCGAGCTGGCGGTGCGGCGAGGATTCGTCCAGCCGGTTGGGATTGACCACCGCCACCGCCGGCGGCAGCTTGGGTTCGCCGGCGTGATGATCCACCACGACCACGTCGAGGCCCGCGTCCTTCGCGGCGGCGAGCGGCGCGTGCGCGGTGATGCCGCAGTCCACCGTGACCGCCACGGCCGCGCCGTCCCGCCTCAGCTTCAGGAGGGCCGGGGCGTTGGGACCGTACCCCTCTTTCATCCGGTCGGGGATATAGACGACCAGCTTGCCGCCCGCGGCCGCGAAGAACCGCTTGAGCAAGGCCGCGGACGTGGCGCCGTCCACGTCGTAGTCCCCGAACACCGCCACGGTCTCGCCCCTGGTCACGGCGCGCACCAGGCGCTCCACCGCCGCGCCCATGTCCTTCAAGTGCGACGGATCGGGCAACAGGCGTCTCAGGGTCGGGTCGAGGAACGATTCCGCCTGGTCGAGCCCCACGCCGCGGCCCGCGAGCACGCGCCCCACCAGCTCCGGCAGGCCGAAGCGCTCCGCCAGCGCCAGGGCGGTGCGGTCGTCGGCCGCGCGCGCGCGCCACAGCTTGCCGGTGAGCGACCGTTCGACGCCGAGAAAGGCGGGGGTCATCTGCGCACCGCCCGTTCGCCTAGCTCGTCATGCGCGGGCATGACGCTGAAGTGGTCGGGGCCGCGACGCGCTCACGACGGCCCGCCCGCGTTCACGACACCAGCTTCTTGCGCTGGAAGTTGTGGCGCGTCTCGATCACGCGCACCGTGCCGGTGGACGAGCGCATCACGAGGGAGTGCGTGGCGGCGCCGCCGGCGAAGCGCCGCACCCCCTTCAGCATCGCGCCGTCGGTGACGCCGGTGCAGGCGAACATCACGTCGCCCGCCGCCAGCTCCTCCAAGCCGTACTTGCGGTTGAGGTCGGCGATGCCGAGGCGCCGGGCGCGGCCCTTCTCGTCGTCGTTGCGGAACACCAGGCGCCCCTGCATCTGCCCGCCGATGCAGCGCAGCGCCGCGGCCGCCAGCACGCCCTCGGGCGCGCCGCCGCTGCCCATGTAGATGTCGACGCCGCTCTCGGGCGTCGAGGTGGCGATGGCGCCCGCCACGTCGCCGTCGGAGATCAGTCTTATGCGCGCGCCGGCCTCGCGCGTCTTGGCGATCAGATCGGCGTGGCGCGGCCGGTCGAGGATGCAGGCCACCAGGTCGCCGACCTCCACCCTCTTGGCCTTGGCGAGGTTCTTCAGGTTCTCCCGGGGCGGCGCGTCGAGGTCGACCACCGCCTCGGGCAGGCCACCGCCGACCGCGATCTTGTCCATGTACACGTCGGGCGCGTTCAGGAACTTGCCGCGCTCGGCGAAGGCGATCACCGCCAGCGCGTTGGCGCCGCCCTTGGCGGTGATGGTGGTGCCCTCGAGCGGATCGAGCGCGATGTCGTAGGCGGGGCCGCCCGAGCCCACCTTCTCGCCGATGTAGAGCATCGGCGCCTCGTCGCGCTCGCCCTCGCCGATCACCACCACGCCGTCGATCGCCAGCACGTTGAGCGCCGCGCGCATCGCGTCCACCGCCGCCTGGTCGGCGGCCTTCTCGTCGCCGCGGCCCATCAGGCGCGAGGCGGCCAGCGCGGCGGCCTCGGTCACGCGCACGGCCTCGAGCGCCAGGTTGCGGTCGCTGATCGTGTTCGGCTTCAGGCCCTGCGTTTCCTTGCCCACTTACTTGCCCTCCGACTGCTCGATGCGGATCATGCGCGGCGGCTCCATCACGGTGTCGAGCGCGGCGATGCGCGCCAAGGCGCGCCGCATGCCCGCCTCCTCGGTCTCGTGGGTGATCAGGACGACCGGCACCGCCTCCTCGGGCGCGCGGCCGCGCTGGAGCATCGATTCCAGCGACACCCGCTCGTCGCGCAGCGCGGCGGTCACGTCCGCGATCACGCCCGGCCGGTCCTTGACCATCAGGCGGATGTAGTAGGGCCCGACGTGCCGCGCCATCGGCGCGGCGGGAATTTTCCCGAGCTTCGCCGCCGGCACCGAGAAGGTCACGGCCGGCCTTCCGCGCGCGATGTCCACCAGGTCCGCGACCACGGCCGAGGCCGTGGGCCCCGCGCCCGCGCCGCGGCCCTGGAACAGCGTGGTGCCGACGAAGTCGCCCTCCACCACCACGGCGTTGAACACGCCCTCGGTGTGCGCGATCGGCGAGTCGAGCGGGACCATCGCCGGCGTGACGCGCTGCTCGAGGCCGTGTTCGGTCATGCGCGCGTGGCCGATCAGCTTGATGCGGTAGCCGAGCTCGCCCGCATAGTCGATGTCGAGGGCCGAGACGTGGCGGATGCCCTCGACGTGGACGCCCTTCAGGTCCACCTCCGCGCCGTAGGCCACAGCCGCGAGCAGCGCCAGCTTGTGCGCGGCGTCGATGCCGTCCACGTCGGTCGCGGGGTCGAGCTCGGCGTAGCCCAGCCTCTGCGCCTCGGCCAGCACGTCGGCGAACTCGCGCTTCTTCTCGCGCATGGTGGTGAGGATGTAGTTGCAGGTGCCGTTGAGGATGCCGTAGACGCGCTTGACGCGGTTGCCGGCCAGGCCCTCGCGCAAGGCCTTGACGATGGGAATGCCGCCGGCCACCGCCGCCTCGAACGCCAGCACCAGGCCCTTGGCCTCGGCGGCGCGCGCCAGCGCCACGCCGTGCACCGCCAGCAGCGCCTTGTTGGCGGTGACCACGTGCTTGCCCCGCGCGATCGCCGCCTCGCACAGCGCCTTGGCCGGCCCGTCGGCGCCGCCGATCAGCTCGACCACCACGTCGACGTTGGGATCGGCCGCGAGCTGCGCCGCGTCTTCGTGCCAGCGCACGGATTTCAGGTCCACGCCGCGGTCCTTGGCGCGGTCGCGCGCCGACACGGCGCTCACCGCCAGGCGCCGGCCGCAGCGCTGCTCGAGAAGCTCGGCCTGCCTGTCGAGCAGCGCGAGCACGCCGCCGCCGACGGTGCCCAGCCCGGCGATGCCGACGCGCAAGTCCCCCATCGCCCCCAAATCCCGATGCGAAGCGTCAGTTGCCGACCGCGCGCAGGCGCGTGACCGCGCGGCCCGGATCGGCGCTCGCCAGGAACTGCTTGACGTTGCGCGCGGCCTGGCGGATGCGGTGCTCGTTCTCCACCAGGGCGATGCGCACGTGGCCGTCGCCGTACTCGCCGAAGCCGATGCCGGGCGACACCGCGACCTTGGCCTCCGCCAGCAGCAGCTTCGAGAATTCGAGCGAGCCGAGGCCCACGAACGCCGGCGGCACCGGCGCCCAGGCGAACATGCTCGCGGGCGGGCTGGGGATGGCCCAGCCGGAAGCGGCCATCGCCGCGATCAGCACGTCGCGCCGCTGCTTGTAGCGGTTGCGGATTTCCGCGACGCAGTCCTGCGGGCCGTTGAGCGCCGCCGTGGCCGCGACCTGGATCGGCGTGAACGCGCCGTAGTCGGTGTAGGACTTGATGCGCGCCAGCGCCTCGACCAGCTTGCGGCTGCCCGCGCCGAAGCCCACGCGCCAGCCCGGCATCGAGTAGGTCTTGCTCATCGACGAGAACTCGATGGCGATGTCCCGGGCGCCCGGCACCTGCAAGACCGAGGGCGGCGGGTTGCCGTCGAAATAGATCTCCGCGTAGGCGATGTCGGAGATCACGTAGATGCCGTGCTTGCGGCAGAACGCCACGACCTCGCGGTAGAAATCCAGGCCCACCACCTCCGCGGTGGGGTTGGAGGGATAGTTGAGCACCAGCGCCAGCGGCGTCGGCACGCTGTGGCGCACCGCGCGCGCGAGCGAGGTGAAGAAGTCCGAGCCGTCGCCCACGGGGATGTGGCGCACCGCCGCGCCCGCCAAAATGAACCCGTAGGGATGGATCGGATAGCTCGGGTTCGGCACCAGGATGATGTCGCCCGGCGTTGTGATCGCCTGGGCCAGGTTGGCGATGCCTTCCTTCGAGCCGAGCGTGGCGATCACCTCGGCCTCGGGGTCGAGCTCGACGCCGAAGCGCCGCGCGTAGTAGGCCGCCAGCGCCCGGCGCAGGCCGGGGATGCCGCGCGACTGCGAGTAGCGGTGGGCGCGCGGGTCGCGCGCGGTCTCGATCATCTTGTCGACGATGTGCTTGGGCGTGGGCTGGTCGGGGTTGCCCATGCCGAGGTCGACGATGTCCTCGCCGGCGGCGCGCGCCTTCGCCTTCATCCGGTTGACCTCGGCGAAGACGTAGGGCGGCAGGCGGCGGATGCGGTAGAACTCGGATTCCATGGCGCGGGCGGTCCTGGGGCGGTGCTGGGGCGGTCCTGGGGCGCGGGCGACGCTGGGGCGGATTCGCCCGCACTCTATGTCCGCGGCGGGGGAAAGCAAGGGGTTATGCGAAGGGCCAACGCGCGGACGCTGACCTGCCGTCGGCGCGGGGCATTGACGGCCCGCCGCCGATTCGCGCGGCGGCACAACAGCGGGTCCCCGGGGTAAAGCATTATGCTTGACTTCGGTAAAGCAATGCGCCAAATGACGGCATGTGGTCGGTCGCCTACACGGAAGAGGCGGTCCGGGCGTTGGCCGGAATCGACCGAACCGTCGCCAAGCGCATCCGGGCGAAGATCCTGGAGCTGGCGCGCGACCCAAGGGCGCCGAGCAACAACGTCAAGAAATTGACGGGCGTCGAAGGATATCGGCTGCGGGTCGGGGATTGGCGCGCGGTCTATACGCTGCGGCAGCAGGTGCTGACCATTGTTGTGATCCGGGTGGGGCGTCGCAGCGAGGTGTACGAATGACCAGGCAGTTCATCGCCCGGGACGGCAAGCCGGCCTTCGTCGTGATTCCGATCGCGGAGTGGCGGCGCATCGAGGCGACGCTGGAGGACCGCGCGGACGCCGCGGCGGTGCGCGCGTTCCTGGCGAATCCCGGCGAGACGTTTCCCGACGGCGTGGTGGCCGCGATCCTTGGCGGCGCGCATCCGCTGAAAGCCCTGCGCGCGCATCGCGGCATGACCCAGGCGCAGCTCGCCAAGGCCTGCGCCACGAGTCCGGTCTACCTCTCGCAGATCGAACGCGGCGAGCGGCGCGCGGGACGGAAGCTCCGCGCCAAGCTCGGCAAAGCATTGCGCGTCGCGCCGGGCTTGCTGGAGAAGAACGGCGAGTAGCGGTTCCGCCTACTGCAAATACACGTCGACGCGGCGGTTGCCGGCTTCGCCCGAGGGCGAGGTCTCGCGGTAGATCGGCTCGCTGTCGCCCTTGGCCTCGACCACGATGCGCTCGGGCGGCACGCCCGCGGCGCGCAGTTCGCCCGCGGCGGCGTTGGCGCGCGCGCGCGAGACGTCCAGGTTCTTGGCTTGCTCGCCGGTGCGCCCGCTGGCGTGGCCCACGACGCGCACGACGGCGCCGCTCTGGCGCGCGAGCGTGGCCACGCGCTGCAACAGGTCGCGGTCGTTGGGCGCGAGTTGCGTGGCGCCGCTCGGGAACAGGATCAGCCCGACCTGCTGGCCGCGGCCGGCCTGCGCGCGTTGGGCCGGCTGCGCGCCCTGGGTGCGGAAGCGCGCCTCGGCGACCGGATCGTAGTTGACCGAAGCCGCGCGCATGCGCGCTTCGGCGATCGGGTCGCCCTGGGCCGGCATGGCGCCGGCCGCGGGCATGGCGGGGGAGATCGGCGGCGGCGGCGGGCGCAACGGGCTCGCGGCTTGCGGCGCGGGTTGGATCGGCGCGCGCGCGGCGGACGCGTAAGGGTTCGCCGGGGGCAGCGCGGGCGGTGGCGCGGCCTGCGGCTGCGGATAGGCGGGTTGCGGGTACGCCACTTGCGGGTAGCCGGCGCTTGGAGTGGCGGCGGCCAGCTGCGGCAGGTTTTGCGGCTGCGCGGCCGGTGGCTGCCGGTAGGCGGCCTGCGGTTGACCGATGGGCGATCCCGGGGCCTGCCACGCCGTGGTCGCGGGCCGTTGCTGCGCGCCGCCGCCGGGCGGCGGCGGGGGCGTGGTCGGCATCTCGACCGGTTTGGCTTGCGGCGGCGGGGCTTGGCCGGGGATCAAGGGCGGCGGCGGCGGCTGGAAGCTTTGCTGCGCGACGCCGGCCAAGGTCGCGGGAGCGGGCGCCACTTGCGGCGGCTGGTAGATCGAGGCCCCGGTCCCGCTACCCGCGGCGCGCCCGGATGGAATGGCAGACGGCGGGACGCCCGTCGGCGGGACGCTGGGCGCCTGGGCCATGGTCGAGGATTGCGGAACCCCGGCGGACGCGGCGGGCAAGGTCGGCAGGCCCGATCCCGGCTTGCCGCCGGGCTGGGGTGCTACCGGGATCGGCGCTTGCGCCTGCGCGGCTCCGGTGGGCGCGGCTCCGGTAGGCGCGGATTGGGCGGAAGCGGTTTGGCTGGACGGCGGCGGCAACGGGGCCTCGGCGCCGGGCTGCGGCACCTCGATCGCCTGGGCCACGGCGGTGCCGAGGGTGAAATTGCTGCGCGCCGCGGCCGGAGGCGGCGCGGATTGCTGCGCAGCAATTTGCGGGGGCGAACCGGCCGCCGCGGCTTGGCTGGCCGCCGGGGCCGGGGCGAAGGATGGCGCGCGCGCGGCTTGGTGGCCTTGGGCTTGCTGGCCTTGCGGCGACGGGGCCACGGGGATCGGCGCGGATTGGGCGGAGCCCGGCTGAGCGGAGGCACCCGGCGGCGCGGGTTGCGGCAGCGCGGGCGGGGTCGGCGGCGCGGCGGTTCTTGCGGCCGGGGCTTGCGCGATCTGCGCCGCCTGCGTTGCCGCCGTCTTTGCAGCCGTCCCCGACGCCGTCCCCGAAGCCGTCCCCGACGCCGTCCCCGACGCCGTCCCCGGCGCCGTCCCCGGCGCCGTCCCCGGCGCCGTCTGGGAAGCCTGCTGCGAGCCCGGGAGCTGGGGCATCGCCGGTTTGCCGGCGACCGGGCGCGAGGCGAGCGCGGTGGGAACCGGGTCGTGGCGGATCACCTGATCGGTGTAGCGCGCGTTCTGACGGTCCGCGACCAGACCTTGGGCGATGGCCTGGCGCTGTTCTTCGATCGACTGGCGCACGGGACGGGTCTGCGGCACGGAGCCGAGATTGGGATAGGGCTTGTCGCCGCCGGGCGGGTCTTGCGCCTCGCGCGTGGCTTCGGTGGTGCCGACTTGCTTCTTGGGATCGGCGGAGGACTGTTGCGGCGGGGCCTTGTCGGTGCCGAAGTACTTGTCGAAGGTTCCGCCGCAACCCGCGAGCGCGAAAGCGGAAATCAGCAGCAGGGCTGGGGCCGGCGCAATGCGGGCCACGGGCCGGGCGGACGACCGAGCCTCCGGCCGGGCGGCGGGACCGCCTTGAACCCCTGTCATCGCCAGCGTCGCCTCGTCTTGTGCCTTAATTTCCTGTGTTAAACCCCCCGTGCTTCGTGTATTACAACGCCGCCCTAGGGTTGTCCACAGACATGGGGCGCGCCCGTCATCAAATTTTTCAAGCGCCACGGCCCCTTCCGCCGTATCCTTGGTGCAGTTTGTCAATCCGGGTGACTTGAGCGATGGCCGACCAGACCGGTGCCCCGATGAAGGTTCCCGACCCGCTGGAGCTTTCCAAGGCCATGGCCGGCATCGCCGAGCGCAGCCAGCGCCTGGTGAGCGAATTCCTGGCCAAGCAGGCCGAGGGCGGGCAGTTCGGGCTCGGCGATCCCTTGAACATCGGCAGCGCGTTCCTGGAAATGACCGCGCGGCTGATGGCCAATCCGGCCAAGCTGATGCAGGCCCAGATCAATCTGTGGCAGGACTACATGACGCTGTGGCAGACCGCCACGCGCCGGTTCCTGGGCGAGGAGCAACAGCCCTTGATCCAGCCCGGACCCGAGGACCGCCGCTTCAAGGATTCGGCCTGGGAGGAGAACGCGGTCTTCGACTTCATCAAGCAGTCCTACCTGCTGACCGCGCGCTGGGTGCAATCGACCGTGCGCAACGTCGACGGCATGGACGACCGGACCGCCAAGAAGGTCGACTTCTACACGCGCCAGTTCGTCGACGCGATGGCGCCCAGCAATTTCGTGCTGACCAACCCCGAGGTGATCCGCACCACGATGGAATCGGGCGGCGAGAACCTGGTGAAGGGCCTCGAGAACCTGCTCAAGGACCTGGAGCGCGGCAAGGGGCGGCTGCACATCAAGATGACCGACATGGAGGCGTTCGAGATCGGCAAGAACATCGCGGTCACGCCCGGCAAGGTCGTGTTCCAAACGCCGCTGATGCAGCTGATCCAGTACTCCCCCACCACGGAAACGGTGATGAAGCGGCCCCTCCTCATCATCCCGCCCTGGATCAACAAGTACTACATCCTCGATTTGCGCGAGAAGAACTCGTTCATCAAGTGGGCGGTCGACCAGGGCATCACGGTGTTCGTGGCGTCGTGGGTCAACCCGGACGAAAAGCTGGCGCAGAAGACCTTCGAGGACTACATGATCGAGGGCCCGCTGGCGGCGATGGACGCGATCGAGAAGGCCACGGGCGAGAAGACGCTCAACGTGATCGGCTATTGCCTGGGCGGCACGCTGTTGGCAGCGACCATGGCGTATCTCGCCGCCCGGGGCGAGGACAAGCGCGTCGCCAGCACCACCTACTTCACCACCATGGTGGATTTCGACGAGGCCGGGGAGCTCGGCGTGTTCATCGACGAGGAGCAGCTCGCCGCGCTCGAGCAGCGCATGAGCGAGAAGGGCTATCTCGAAGGCTCGGCGATGGCCACCACCTTCAACATGCTGCGCGCCAACGACCTGATCTGGTCGTTCGTGGTCAACAACTACCTGCTCGGCAAGGAGCCCTTCCCGTTCGACCTCCTGTACTGGAACGCGGACTCCACGCGCATGCCCGCGTCCATGCACTCGTTCTACCTGCGCACCATGTACCAGGAGAACAAGCTGGTCGAGCCCGGCGGCATCGTGCTGAAGGGCGTGCCGGTGGATCTCACGCGCGTGCGCACGCCCACCTTCATCCTCTCCACGCGCGAGGACCACATCGCGCCCTGGAAGTCCACCTACGCGGCCACGCAGCTCTACAAGGGGCCGGTCGCGTTCTGCCTGGCGGCCTCGGGGCACATCGCCGGCGTGGTCAACCCGCCGGCCGCGCAGAAATACGGCTACTGGGTGGACGGACGGAAGAAGCTGCCCAAATCCCCCGAGGCGTGGCTGGACGGCGCCGAGCACAAGCCCGGCTCGTGGTGGTCGGAGTGGAAGTCGTGGGTGCAGCGGTTCGCCGACGGCGAGGCGCCGGCGCGCAAGCCCGGCGAGGGCAGGCTCAAGGCCATCGAGGACGCGCCCGGCTCGTACGTCAAGGTCCGGCTGACCGCGTAGGCGCGTTCGGGAACCCAGCATGACGGTCCGGTTCGAGGTGATGCTGCGCGCGGTCGAGGACGGCCAGCGCAGCTACGACCGCCACGCGCAGTTCAATCTCGGCGACTTCGCCCCGGCCATCGACCTCAGCCAGCGCATGGTCGAGGTGTTCGCGCGCAACTACCATGGCATCGCCAACCCGACGCCGGCCGAGCTCACCGACGTCCTGTGCAACGAGCTGTTCCACCTCATGCGCGAGGACGAGTCCGGCGACAACCAGCGCATCGCGTTCATCGCCGGATCGGTGCTGCGCCTGTGCGCGCTGCCCGAGGACGCGCCGCATTTCCGCGGCATCGGCCGCCACCCCGCGCCGGGGGAGGTGCTGTACCTCTCGATCTTCCGCAAGACGGTCGGCGAAGACCGCTATTCCCACAGCTGCATCGTCGGCACCAAGCCGCCGTCCGACGCGTGAGCGGCCAGGCCGGCCGCCCGGCGCCGGGCGGCATACCCTCCTCCACGCTCGAAGAGCGCATCGTCAACGCGGTCATCCCGCCGCGGCTCTATTGGCGCATCCGCGCCTGGCGCGGCTGGCTTAGGGGCGAGCGGGAGCTGAGGCTGCTGAAGCACCTGGTCGATCCCAGGCGCAACGCGGTGGACGCCGGCGCCAACAAGGGCGTCTACAGCTACTTCCTCGCCCGCTACGCCCGGCGCTGCTTCGCCTACGAGCCGAACCCGAAAATCCGCGCGATCCTGGAGCGCTCGACGCGCGGCGCCAACGTGACGGTCTCGGGCGCGGCGCTGTCGGACCGCGCGGGCACGGCCGCGATGATGCTGCCGCTCCGGCGCGGGCGGCCCTCGAACCAGACCGGGTCGTTGCGCACCGACCTGGTGGGGCGCATGGAGCACCTGACGATCGAGGTGGAAACCCGGAGGCTCGACGACGAGCCGGTGGGCGACGTCGGCTTCGTCAAGATCGACGTCGAGGGCTTCGAACGCCAGGTGATCGAGGGCGCCAAGGGCCTGATCGCGCGCTGCCGCCCCACGCTGCTGGTGGAGATCGACGAGAAGAACGCGGGCGAGAAGCCGGAAGCCGCGATCCGGTGGATCGAAGGCCTGGGCTACGCCGGGCTGTGCCTAAGGGGCGGCGTGCTGACGCCGGTTTCCCGCGTCGACCTCGCCGCCGAGCTGGCGCAGGGGCGTTTCATCAACAACTTCGTGTTCCTGGCGCGGTAGGACAGCAACATCGATTCAGTGATTCCGTCATGACCGGGACAAGCCCGGCCATGATGATCTTCTCCAATTGTGCAAATCCCGCACTGAACCGGACAGCCGCGCGACAAGCGCAGGCTCGACAAGAATATGCGAACGGGCTGCCGAATCTACGGCGCGCTTTTGGCCTTGGCGTCGCCGGGCAGGGTGGGCGGCGCGGCGGCGGCCGACACCGATTCGGCGGTCTCGGCGGGCTCGGAGGCGCGGCCGGGCACCGCGCGGCGCGGCTTCTTCGGCACCAGGCGGCTCGTGCGCAGCTCGCCCGCCTGCTCGAGGATCGGATAGGCGACCGAGGTGATGTGCGAGTTGATGCGCTTGAAGTCGCGGATCACGTCGAGGTGCAGCGCGCTCGACTCCATCGACTCGACGCGGCCGGCGCGCAGCCGGTTGAAGTGGTTCTCGCTCGCCGCGCGCTCGAGGTCGCGGAACTGCTCTTTCTCCTGCAACAGCCGGCGCGCGGTGCGCACGTCGCCCGACATGAACACGCCCATCGCCAGGCGCAGGTTGTCGACCAGCCGCGCGTGCATGGTGCGGATCTCGGCCATGCCCTCGGTCGAGAAGCGCATCTGGCGCCTGATCTTCTTGGCCGCCAGCTCCATCAGGTTCTTGTCGATGATGTCGCCGATATGCTCGAGGTTGGTGGTGAACGCGATGGTCTCGATGCAGCGCCGGCGCTGCTCGTCGTCCATCGACTCGCCGCTGAGCCGCGTCAGGTACAGCTTGATCGCCTCGTGCAGCGCGTCGACCACGTCGTCCTGGTTTTCGATCTCGACGGTCAGCTTGCGGTCGTCGGTCTCGAACGCCTCGATGGTGCGCTTCAGCATGCTTTCGATCGCGTCGGCCATGCGCATGGTCTCGCGCGCGGCGCAGGCCAGCGCCACGGTCGGCATGTCGATGGCGCTCTCGTCGAGGTGGCGCGGGCGGCGCGGATCGGCCGCGGCCGGCTTGTCGGGCAGGATCTTCTCGACCAGCCGCGCCACCGGCTGGGTCACGCCGATGAACAGGACGCACAGGCCCAGGTTGAACGCGGTGTGGAAGTTGACCACCACGCGCGCCGGGTCGGCCTCCAGTTGCTGCAGCCAGTCCGGCGCGTAGCGCAGGAACGGCAGCGCGACCAGCGCGCCCGCGAGGCGGAACATCGCGTTGCCCAGCGGCACGCGCCGCGCCGCGGCGTCCGAGCGCCAGGTGGTCATCACCGGCAGCAGGCCGCTGCCGAGATTGGCGCCCACCACCAGCGCGAGCGCGAACGGCACCGGCACCAGCCCGGTGGAGGCGAGCGAAACCACCAGCAGCACGACGGCGAGGCTGGAATAGGCCGCGAGCGTCAGCACCGCCGCCGCCAGCACGCCCAGCAGCATGTCGCCGCTCAACCCGTGGATCACCTCGATCATCGCCGGCGAGTCGCGCAAGGGCTCGGACGCCGCGACGATCGCCGACAGCGCCAGCAGCATGAGGCCGATGCCGATCGCCACGCGGCCGAGGTCGTGCCCGACGGTGTTGGCGCCCGCCATGAACGCGACCACGCCCGCGAACACGAACAGCGGCCACAGCCAGCTCACCTTGAACGAGAGGATCTGCGCCACGAGGCTGGTGCCCACGTCGGCGCCGAGCATGGTGGCGAGCGCGGGCCCCGCCGCGACCAGGCCCTTGCCCGCGAACGAGGAGACCATCAGCGCGGTCGCGGTCGAGCTCTGCAGCACCAGCGTGACGCCGAGCCCGGCCAAGATCGCGGCCAGCGGATTGCCGAGGCCGAGGCCGATGACGCGCCTGAGGTTCGATCCGAAGGCCCGGGTGATGCCGGTACGCACCATCCTGAGGCCCCACAGCAGCAGCGCCGCGCCGCCCAGGATGTGCAGCAAAGTGTTGGTTCCGTTGATCTCTCGTCTCCCCGGCGACTCGCGTGTCCCAGGCGCGCGGCCCCGATGCTCATCCCGGGCGGCGCTTGTAACAATTCCTTCATATCTAATGAATCAGATTTGCCTGCGCTGCAAGCCTGGAATGATGGCGATATCGTGATTTTTCCGCCCGCTAGGCCGGGTTCTTGCGCCGCTACGGCCGCAGCGCGGTCCAAAGCACGTGCACGGCGAAGGCGACGAACAGCGCGCCGGTCGCGCGCACGATCCAGATGTCGTAGCGCCGGTAGGCCGCGCGCAGCGCGGCGGTGCCGACCAGCCAGGCCAGGATCGCGTCGCCCACCAGGACGCCGGCGAGATAGGCGGCAAGCACCGCGGCGGCGAGGCCGGGCCCGGCGACCCGCACCTGGCCCGCGATCAGGGCGGTGAACACCGCGAGGGTCACGGGGAACGCCTTGGGATTGGTGAGGCCGAACAGCGCGCCGCGCAGCATCGGCCTGGAGGCCTCGAAGCTGGTGCCGCCGCCGGCGCGCCGCCGGGCGAACAGCGCCGCGAGGCCGAGCCACATCAGGTAGGCCCCGCACAGCACGGCCAACGCCGTGAACGCCGCCGGCGCCACGATCCCGGTCCCGACCAGGGAGAGGATCGCGAGCGCCGCCCACAGGACGTCGCCCGCCCCGTGGCCCAGGACGAAGGCGAGCGCCGCGCGCCGGCCTTGCGCCGCGCCGACGCCCAGGACGGCCAGCACCGCGGGCCCCGGCGTCAGCACATACACGATCCCGGCCAGCGCCGCCGAGGCGAATACCAGCGGCGTCATCTACGAGGTCGCGCGCCGGGGAAGCGGACCCGGACCCGGGCCCCGGTTCAGGCCCCGGTTCGCGCGCCGGTTCACGCCCCGGGCGGCGGGCGCGGCCCCTGCTGGGCGGCCTCGACCAGGAAGCGTTCGAGCTTGCGCAGCGCGCCGGAGGCCCCGTTCAGGTCCGCCTCGGTCGCGAAGTTGGGCAAGAGCTCCTTGAGGTGCCGGTCGAACATCTCGTCGATCGTCTTCCACAGCTTCTGGCCCTTGGCCGACAGCTTGACGCGCACCGAGCGGCGGTCGTGCGGCGAGCGCTCCTGCGCCAGGTAGTCGCTCTCCGCCATCTTGCGCACGTTGTAGGACACGTTGGAGCCGAGGTAGTAGCCGCGGTTGGTCAGCTCCCCCACCGTCAGGTCGTCGCTGCCGATGTTGTAGAGGATCAGCGCCTGCACGTTGTTGATGTCCTGAATGCCGCGGCGGTCGAGCTCGCCCTTCACCACCTCGAGGAACTGGCGGTGCAGGCGCTCGATCAGGCGGATGGTATCCAGATAGGCGTTCTTCACGGGGAAGCCTCCCGACGCGGCCCAAACGTTGCCGGCCCCTATATAGCAGAGATCGTTGCCGCCCGGTTACTGCGAGGTCCGCCGCCGGGGCCGGCTTCGGAGCAGCCGGGCTGCGACGTCACGTCCCGCCCCGAATCAGGCGGATGATGCCCGAGAAGTCCGTGCCGCCCCGGCCTTGCGCGCAGTACAGGCCGTAGAGCGCCGCGGCGGCCGCGCCGAGCGGCGTGGCCGCGCCCGCGCTCGCCGCCGCCTGCTGCGCCAGCTTCAGGTCCTTCAGCATCATGTCGGCGGTGAAGCCGGCCTTGTAGTCCCGATTCGCGGGCGAGGCCGGCACCGGCCCGGGCACCGGGCAGTAGCTGGTCATCGACCAGCACTGCCCCGAGGACTTCGAGGAGATGTCGAACAGCTTCTGCTTGTCGAGGCCGAGCTTCTCGGCCAGCACGAAGGCCTCGCCCACCACGATCATCGAGGCGCCGAGGATCATGTTGTTGCAGATCTTGGCGGCCTGGCCCGCCCCCGCCGCGCCGGCGTGCACGATGGTCTTGCCCATGGTCTTCAGCACCGGCTCGGCGCGGGCGAAGGCGTCCGCCTCGCCGCCCACCATGAAGGTGAGCGTGCCGGCCTCGGCCCCGCCGGTGCCGCCCGAAACCGGCGCGTCGAGCATCGGAAGCCCCTTGGCCTCGGCGGCTTGGGCGACGGCGCGCGCGGTCTCGACGTCGATGGTCGAGCTGTCGATCAGAAGCGTGCCGGGCGCGGCCGCCGCGATCGCCCCGCCCTCGCCCAGATAGACCTGGCGCACGTGCTGCGCCGCCGGCAGCATGGTGACGACGACCTCCACGCCCTTGGCCGCCTCGGCCGCCGACCGGGCCACGCCCGCGCCCGCGGCGGCCGCCGCCTCGAGCGACTTCGCGGACACGTCGAAGGCCTTGAGCCGGTGCCCGGCCTTGATGAGGTTGCGCGCCATCGGGCCGCCCATGTTGCCCAGTCCGATGAATCCGATCGAAGCCATCTGCGTTCACTCCCGATTCCGCGCCTCATCCCCCGACAGGCTCGGGATGCGGCGCATGTTCATCGCCCTCGGGCCGAGCCTGCCGAAGCATGAGGCCGCCGGCAAGCTATCCCAACACCAGATCGCCGTCGGGCGGCGCGGCGTCGAAGTGCCGCCCAAGGATGTCCTCGCCCACCTCGGCCAGCGTCGCCGGCCGCCAGCGCGGCGCGTTGTCCTTGTCCACCAGCAGCGCGCGCACGCCCTCGAAGTAGTCGTGGCCGGCCATGCAGCCCTGGGAGATACGGTATTCCATCTCGAGCTCCCGGGCGAAATCCAGGCGCGCGCCGAGGCGCAACTGCCGCACCGCGATCTTCATGCTGGTGGGCGACTTCGCCAGCATGATCGCGCGCTGCTGCCTGGCCCAGTCGGTGCCCTCGCGCTCGAGCGCCGCCAGCATGGCCTCGACCGAGTCGCCCGCGAAGCAACGGTCGATCGCGGCGCGGTGCTGGGCCAGCGGCGCCGCGCCCGGATCGGCGGCGAAGCCCGCGAGCGCGCGGTCGACCGCGGCGCGCGGATCGCCGCTCAAGTCCGCGCCCGCCAGCGCGTCCGCGATCCGCTCCATGTCCGCGCTGCGCGCGGCGTGCGTGGCGACCCGCGCGTAGACGCAGTCCGCGAGCCGGAGGCGGTGCCCGGTCATCGCCAGGTACATGCCCAGCTCGCCGGGCAGGCGCGGCAGGAAATAACCGCCGCCCACGTCCGGGAACAGGCCGATGCCGGTCTCGGGCATCGCGAACAGGGTCTTCTCGGTCG
>Ga0114930_10002509_pt1 | contig 16546 bp, 16 predicted proteins | sample AnhtaG_FD_87300 | JGI IMG/M metagenome (GOLD analysis project Ga0114930, IMG submission 87300) | Deep subsurface microbial communities from Anholt, Denmark to uncover new lineages of life (NeLLi) - Anholt_01485 metaG | ecosystem: Environmental > Aquatic > Marine > Oceanic > Sediment | place... | reverse complement strand
TGGTCAATCCGGGTTACCTGCTTGGAAGAGCCGGATGCGGGAAATTCGCACGTCCGGTTCTGTGAGGGTGAAATCCAGTAATGGATGAACTACTCGACTATATTCATGAAATGCACTGAACTAATATTTTTACATAGCTCTTGTAAAGATTAATAAGCATTATATATAACGTCTCATTATAGTTGACATAATGATAGTATTTTTTCTCGTTCTCTCGTTCCCCCGAGTACTCGGGGGAATGCTGATTGCTGAGGATTCGCCTCAGAAAATATCGAGCCTTATGTAGGGGGCTAAGCAGATAAAGAATACAGCCGAACAACACTAATCACTATTGTACTCTCGTTCCCAGTCTCTGACTGGGAATGGTAACCGGTCTATGAATAATTGAACTTATGCCTGTAGGTAACGGCAGAGCCGTTGCCAGATGCGTTCCCCCGAGTACTCGGGGGAACGAGATGATAATTTCAACTTAATTATTACGGAGAGCATTAATCCCCCGAATACTCGGGGGAACATTTTATCATATTACCGTCTATAGTTGCTCTGCGATCCCCCGAGTACTCGGGGGATTCACCTCGCCAGCTTTGATATATACAAAAAGGTGTAAGAAGTCGAAGGTGAATCCCGAGTACTCGGGAGACAGCGAAGTAAAAACTATGTAAAATGCAAACAATTTAATGACCTGATTAGTAAGACGTATCATATAGTCATTCAAAGCCCCGGTTCTTGAATCTTAATTATAACGTCATTAGAAATTGCAGGAGGTATTTTTAATGCGGAAACTACTTATTATTATAGCTGGAACTTTATTTATTGTTATAATTTTTATTTTGTGGGCAGTATTTTTCACGGAAAAAGTATCAGAAGAAGAACTGTTTATTTTGGCTCAGAAATATCAAAGCGAAGGTAAGGACGAAGAAGCAGTTGAAGCTTTAGAAAAATTAGTTAAGGAATTTCCAGAGGACGAAAACCGCAGTATAGCGGTATTTATGCTGGGATTTATTTACGCCAATAATCTTAAAGAATATGATAAGGCGGGAAAATATTACAAAATGATGCTTGAAGAATACCCTGACCATGAATTTACCGATGACGCCAAATTTGAGCTTGATAATCTCGGAAGAGACATTGACAGTCTCCTTTTTGAACGAATTAAAAAGCAAGAATCAAAAGAAAAGAAAGAAGTAATAAAAAAATAAATGTACAGATAGACATCTTTGTGCCTTTTATAAATAGTGTAAACATGTGCCGGAATTATTTCATCATAAGAAATTCTTTCGGCATTTTCAGTTAATCAAGGAACTTTTAAGGGAAAATAAACGTAAGAAAATTGGATTTTCATAGAGATGTGTTTTAAATTCTTCATTGCAAAGTGCAAAGTGCAAAATGAAAAATTTAGAATAACAGTAACGCTCAGTAATGTCCGGGTAATTTCCAAAATTGTCATTCCTCCCGAATATTCGGGAGGAATCCATGATTATACGCCGTTGTGTATTTTCATTAAATCGAGTGTACGTGAAATTGTATTTTTGTATATTTTACATTCATAAATATATTGAATAAAGTTCAAATAACTGGATTCCTGCTTTCGCAGGAATGACACACAATAATCGTTCAAACATGAACAAAATTCCAGTTCTCTGTTGGTGTTATCACCAACAGAGTTGTATGTAAATAAACTTCTTTGCGATATTATGCGATATATAAAAGATGTAGTAAAATCCAATCAACATATTTATAACATGAAATTCAAAAAGAATATAAACACATTTTTACGAACACGTTACCGTTTATTTGCAGGTATACCGTTTCTTATATTTCTCCTTGTAAACCCGTCATCACTTAAAGCCTTTCAGGCGGATTCAACAGGTGCAATCAACATTTCTCTATCAGCGGTTATCGAGAGGGTGGAAACGCCGCTGAATGTACCTGTTACCATGACTGTCATTTTGTCATGGGAGGGGAAGACCGACAGATACCGGATTGGTCCGTTTGAGAATCCCGTTTTAACAAATTTGGAGGTTGTCGGCAGCCGGTCATCCGCCAGGTCAGAGTTGCGAGATGGGAAGGTGTTTGCCGTGAAGGAATTTACATTTTCTCTCCAGCCTGTAGAATTAGGGATGGGATATATCGACGGGATAATCATTGAATATACTGACACAATGACAGGCGCCAAAGACTATCTCATAACCCAGCGGATGAGTGTAAAAGGGCTGCCGCCGGAATATACAAAAGATTACAGCCTTTTATTGACCGGGATTGGTCTTTTAGCCGTCGCTGGATTTATAATCGTTTTGATATTTTTTATGCGGCGGAGGCGGCAGGAAAGAAAGGTGATTGAAATACAGCCCGATCTTATTGAAAATACAATTATTGAGCGGTTGAAAAATGTACATTCACAAAATAATCTCTCTTTCAGTCAAAAACTTGATGAGGTGGTCGCCGAGTTCCGGCATTTCCTGATAAAAAAGTTTGATATTCCGCAAGACAGAAAATCCGATGCACTCATTATTGAAACAATTTCAGAATCAGGTGTTGAAGAAAGTATTATTGCAAAGATTCATACTATATTCGAACAAGCAGAACAGGTTCGTTTTTCCGGTAAGGATATTAAGAACGATGACTTTGAGCTGATTTACGGCGCTGTTGAATCGTGTGTCGAGTTGTGTGTAAAATTTCAAAGTAATAAAGAGTCGGATAATAGATAATAGCTGTCAGCTATCAGCCATCAGCTAAAAGCAATTTTGGAATGTAAAGAATTATTTCTCGCAAAGCAGCAAAGTCGCAAAGGGAAAATAAAGCTGTTAGCTGTTAGCTGAAAGCTGAAAACTTACATCTTACAACCGACGACATACACCATGATTTCTATAAAATGGAGGACTAATGAATCTGGATATTCAAGCGATTAACGCTAAAATTGAAAAGGAATCCAAATTTGTAAATACATTGACAGATGAGATTGCAAAAATAATAGTCGGGCAGAAGTACATGGTTGAACGGCTGTTAATCGGGCTGCTTTCTAACGGGCATATACTTCTCGAAGGTGTTCCCGGTCTGGCAAAGACTCTTGTGGTGAATACTCTGTCAAAAGCGATACAGACTAAGTTTCAGCGGATTCAATTTACACCGGACCTGCTTCCAGCCGATCTTGTGGGAACATTGATATATAACCAGAATGACGGCACGTTTCACACGAAAAAGGGACCTATATTTTCAAATTTAGTGCTGGCGGACGAGATAAACCGTTCTCCGGCAAAGGTGCAGAGTGCGCTGCTTGAAGCAATGCAGGAGCGGCAGGTAACCATCGGTGAAGAAACGTTTAAGTTAGACGAGCCTTTTCTTGTATTGGCAACACAAAACCCCATTGAACAGGAGGGGACCTATCCGCTGCCGGAAGCTCAGGTCGACCGGTTTATGTTGAAAGTTATTGTCGGCTATCCCGATAAAGACGAAGAACTTGAAATTATGCGAAAAATGTCCGGCGATTCGCTGCCGGAAGTCGAGCCGATCATAACGCCTCAGGAAATAGTCAAGGCGCGAGCTGTTGTCAGGGAAGTTTATATCGACGAAAAAATAGACCGGTATATCGTTGATGTTGTTTTTGCCACGCGCAATCCGACCGAATACGGTTTTGATGACCTGAAAGACCTTATTCAATACGGAGCCTCACCGAGGGCGTCGATTTATTTGCGGCTGGCGGCAAAAGCACATGCGTTCTTGCGGCACAGGGGATATGTAACTCCTGAAGATGTACGAGCCATCGGACATGACGTGCTCCGCCACCGGATTATTGTTACGTACGAAGCGGAAGCGGAAGAGGTGACTTCTGAGGATATTGTCCGAAAAATATTAAACCGGATCGAAGTGCCGTAGTTATTTTATAAAACGCAAAGTACGCAGAGAGAACGCAATGAACGCAAAGATTTTTTTATAAACCAATTTATTAATTTTCTCTGCGTCCTCTGCATATACTCTGCGATCTCTGCGGTAAAATATTCATCATTAAAAAAATTATATTCACTATTTTAGTTAGATACATTCCATGATACCGAAAGAGATATTGAAAAAAATCAAGCGTATTGAGATTCAGACGCGGGGGATCGTTAACGATGTGTTCAGCGGACAGTACCATTCGGTATTCAAAGGACGCGGCATGGATTTCAGTGAGGTACGGGAATATCAATATGGTGACTACGTCCGCACAATCGATTGGAATGTCTCGGCGCGTGTCGGTCATCCCTACGTCAAGGTTTTTGAGGAGGAACGCGAACTTACGGTCATGTTCCTGGTTGATGTCAGCTCATCGGCAAATTTCGGGACCTTTGAACAGATGAAAGGAGAGCTGGCAGTCGAACTTTGTGCCGTACTGGCGTTTTCGGCTATCAAAAATAACGATAAAGTGGGACTGATTATATTTACCGACAGGATTGAAAAATATGTGCCGCCGAAGAAGGGTAAATCACATGTTTTACGGGTGTTACGGGAACTCTTATATTTTCAACCCCGTGGAATTGAGACGGATATTAATGCCGCACTCGAGTATTTGAACAGGTTGACACGAAAACGGGCAACGGTTTTTCTGGTTTCCGATTTTCTATCGGAAGGTTATGAAAAGGCGCTGCAGATAGCTAATAAAAAACATGATATTGTCGCGATAACGATTATTGATCCACGTGAAAGAGCAATGCCCGGTGTCGGTTTGATTGAATTCGAGGATGCCGAGACAGGCGAGACAGTAGTAATCGATACTTCTGACGCGGCTTTAATGAATATGTTTACATCTCAGACTGAACAGGAACGGCTCAAAAGGGAAAAACTCTTTAAGTCGATGAATATTGATTTTATCGACATTTATACTAATAGATCATACGTAGAACCGCTGGTAAAATTTTTTCGGATGCGAGCGAAGAGGTTTCATTAAAAAACAGCGAAAAAATAACCGCAGAGAGCGCAAAGCTTGCACAGAGGTCACAGAGGTTTATTATTAATTTCTCGCAAAGGCGCTAAACCGCAAAGGAATTAAATATTTGAAATTCGTAATTCTCTTTAAGCTGTGTGTTGGTGTTGTCACCAACACACTCACTGCACTGTTGGTGATAACACCAACAGTGAACTGAAACTACGTAGCAAAGGTGCCATGAGGCAAAGAAATTTTGTGATATTTTTATTTAAATAATCGCACTTCGTAATTCGTAATTCTCTTTAAGCTGTGTGTTGGTGTTGTCACCAACACACTCACTGCACTGTTGGTGACAACACAACAGTGAACTGAATTTATTATACATTGGTAAAATATATAGAAGCTTTGTTAAATATTAGCAACTCGTAATTCGCAATTCGTAATTCGCAATTCGTCCTTGTTCTCTGTTGGTGTTATCACCAACAGAGAAAACAATGATAAAATTATAAACTTAAACGAGAGGGTGTACTTATGAAAAAGGTTATCATTTTTAGTCTCGCGGGGATTCTTTTTGCCTGTTCGCAGTATCAGCCGGGCGCAGACATTCCCATGGAACGGCAGAGAGAATATGCTAACGTGCTATTTAATAATCAGTTATATTTCCAGTCTGTTTTGGAATACAACAATCTGCTCAATCGTTACAAGCTTGATAAAAATACTCGGGCGAATATAAATTATAAGATGGGGAATATTTGCTTCGAGCAGCTTGGTGATTACCAAAATGCCCTGTATTATTATTTTAAGATCAAGCACGTTTTCCGGGAAAGCAACCTTGTTGACGATGCCAATAAAAAAATTATTGCCTGCCTTGAGCGGCTTGGCAGGTCTGCAGATGCCGCTGCGGTGCTTAAAGAAGTAGTTAGTATAACCGACAGAGATTCCCCGTTTGAGAGACTTCCCGGGGATACCGTTGCCATTGTTGCCGGAGAAGCGATTACTACCGGTGAATTAGACCGCCTTTTTGATTATTTCTTTAATTCGCTACCTCCGGAGCAGCGTGAAGAGGGAAAAACACGTGAAAATAAAATAGCATTTCTTAGAGATTATATAATAAGTGAGGTGCTGTATAACGCTGCAAAGCGGCAGAATCTAAATCAGGACAGAAAAGTTATCGAGGTTGCATATCTCCAGAAGAAAAACTTAATGGTAGAGTTGTTGCTCCAAAATGAAGTTTACGATAGAATTGACATTAAAGATTCTGAAATCGAGCAATATTATAAAGAAAACAAAGAAAAACTTGTTGACAAATCTGAGCAAGGCAAAGAAAAGCAGCTCTCTTTGGAAGAATCAAGAGACATAATTGAGCAGCTATTGTTTGCACAGCAAGCCCAGATGCTGAAAGACGAGTTAACTGACAGGTACATCGATGCACAGAATGCGCAAATGTTCATCGATAAGGTGAAAGAGTGAACCGGTTATTTAAGATATTCTTAAAATCGATAATTTTCATTTTTTGCAGTGCGGGTGCTCTCATTTTAATCGTACCCGGGTCATCATTTTCCCAACAGGGTGATGTCTCGGTTGAATCCCGCATTGACAAATCACAAGTAACCGTAGGCGAACTCGTGCTGTATGAGGTCATCGTAAAACATTCGCCGGATATAGAGATTACCATGCCGCCGCCGGGGATAAATCTTGGTGGTTTTGAGGTACGGGACTATAAACCTTTTGACCCCGTAAAAAAGGGCGACCTGATCGAACGAAAAGTGGAATATACAATCGCCGCCTACGATACCGGCACGTATGTAATTCCGCCGACCGGCATTTTGTACATGACTGCTGATTCTGTTCAAAACAGCTTGTTGACCGATGCCGTTACCATACGTGTGGAATCCATACTATCGGGTGATGCGGAAGATATTCTGGATATTAAGGGTCCGTTGGAACTTTTGCGGAGTTGGAAAACGATTATCCTGTTATCACTACTGGGATTGTCTCTTGCACTTTTAGGTGTATTTGGTTACCTGTATTACCGTAAAAAGAAACGTGGAGAATCACTTTTTGAATGGAAAAAAGAGCCCGAAAGACCCGCACATGAAGAGGCTTTTGGAGCGTTGAACATACTCAGGGAGACCACGCTGCTTGCCGAAGGGAAAATTAAGAACTATTACGTTGAGTTATCGGAAATTGTCCGGCTTTATCTTCAAAAGCGGTATTTTAAACCGGTCTTAGAAATGACCACAACGGAAACTAAAGCAGCTATGGCTGTAGAAAACGTCGGTGAAAATGCGTTAACAAAGGTCTCAATGCTGCTTGATGAGTGTGACCTGGTCAAATTTGCAAAATACTTGCCGGATGAAAACGAACATGAAAAGTCGCTGCGACTGGCTTATGATATAATAAATTTGACCAAAATTGAGGCTTATACGGTCGTTGAAGAAGAGCGGCAAATTGAAAATGATTCCGAAATCCAGCCTGAACCGGTAAATGAAAAAGCCAACGAAAGTTCTTCGCTAATCAACAATAACCAGGAAAGAAATAACCAATAGAGAGTGTGTTGGTGATAACACCAACACACAACGAAAATAATAGGTAAAACAATAACCAGGGGAAAATAGCTAAAAGCTAAAAGCTAATAGCTAATGGCTGAAAAAACAATGATTTTTGCCGATCCATATTTCTTAATAGCCCTTGTAATACTACCAGCAATGATATACTGGTATATCCGGAAACAGGCGCATCGTGATGGCACCGTCAGGTTCTCGAATCTGATAATTCTCAACCGGTTAAGCCCGTCTCCGAAACAGCGCCTGCGCCATGTGCTCTTCGTGCTTAGAATGATGACGATAACGCTTGCAGTAGTTGCGCTTGCACGTCCACAGTCGTCCTTTCAGGAAGAAGAGATACAGACCGAAGGAATTGATATTATTCTTGTGTTAGATGTTTCCAGCAGTATGAAAGCGGTGGATTTTCAACCGTCCAACCGGCTGGAGGCAGCAAAAGTTGTAGCTGCGGATTTTATAAAGGGAAGGACAAATGACCGGATCGGTATGGTAATATTTGCGGGGAGGAGTTACACGCAGTGCCCGCTCACGCTGGATTATGGGATTTTGCTGGCATTTCTCCAGCAAATCGAAATCGGCATGGTTGAAGACGGAACTGCTATCGGAATGGCGATCGCTAATGCAGTAAACCGGCTGCGCGAATCGAAGGCAAAAAGCAAAGTGGTGATTCTGCTCACTGACGGGCGCAATAACCGCGGCGAGCTTGACCCCATTACTGCATCGCACGTTGCACAGGCTAAGGATGTCAAAATTTACACCATCGGCATGGGTAAGCGGGGAACCGTAATGTACCCGGTTGATGACCCGATATTCGGAAGGAGCTTTGTGCCGATGGAGGCGGAAATCGACGAGGATATGCTCATAAAGATTGCAGACAATACTAAAGGCAGGTATTTTCGTGCTACGGATGAGGAAAAATTAGAGGAGATTTTTAATGAGATCGGCGAAATGGAGAAAACAAAAATAGATATTAAAGAATATACACGGTATGCTGAACTTTTTGAGTGGTTTGCATTTCCGGCGTTTATACTGTTTCTATTAGAGATTTTTCTTGCTAACGCCGTTTTCCGAAAAATACCATAAAAATATATAACCGCAGAGACGCAGAGAGGAAATAATGAACCGCAAAGACACAAAGACGCAAAGGAAAATCAAAAATCTCAAATCTCGCAAAGCCGCAAATAATAATAATATAAAAATTTGGCAAATTTTATAAATGTGCATTAGTCAAGCTGTGTGGTGGTGTTGTCACAAACACACCAATTGCTATAATAAAATAATTTGACTTTATAGAAAGGTTTTCCTTTAGCAAGATAGGAAATAATGAACCGCAAAGACACAAAGACGCAAAGGAAAATCAAAAATCTCAAATCTCGCAAAGCCGCAAATAATATAATGCATTGCAAGCTGAATATTCGTAATTCGTAATTCGTAATTCACTTCTGTGTCTTTGCGGTTAAAATATTATTATGATACGATTTGCAAATGAACAATTTTTCCAGATTTATTGGCTGATTCCATTACTTTTGGGGTTTTTTTGGTACGTATTCTGGGAAAAAGCGCAGGCGGTAAAACGGTTCGGTTCACCTGAACTGATGGCAAAGCTTACTGCCGGAACCAGCATTCGCAAGCAGAAAATTAAGGCTCTGGCGTTGATATTTGCCGCTTCGGTGCTGATCTTCGCGCTGACAAGACCACAAATCGGAACGCGCCTCGAGGAGGTTAAACGCGAGGGTCAGGATATTATTGTGGCAATCGATGTCTCAAAAAGCATGCTTGCAGAGGATATCAGTCCCTCCCGTCTGGAAAAAGCAAAACATGAGATAGCCGGCATCATCGATAAGCTCCAGGGAGACAGGATCGGGATAATTGTATTTGCAGGCGAGGCATTTGTACAGTGTCCGCTCACACTCGACTACGGTGCGGCTAAGCTTCTTCTGAGTGCTGTTAATCCGGATTTAATACCTCTGCCCGGCACTAATATCGCACAGCCGATTGCGAAAGCAATTGAAACATTTGAACAGAAGGAGCGAAAGTATAAATCACTTATACTCATAACGGATGGAGAGAGCCATACAGGAGATGTTGAACTTCATGCCGAAGCCGCCGCCCGTGAAGGTATCGTTATATATACCGTTGGGATAGGAACTCCTGAGGGTGTGCCGATCCCTGAATTTGATGAAGCGGGAAACAGAACCGGTTACAAAAAAGACAGCGAAGGTCAGACTGTTGTAACAAAGCTGGATGAATTGACGCTCGAAAAAATTGCATTGATTACCAACGGTAAATATTATAATGCCACGCCTGAAGAGGCTGAGCTTGACAAAATTTACGAAGCAATTTCCAGTGCTGAAAAGAAAGAACTGGGAAGTATGAAGTTTACACAATTTGAAGACCGGTTTCAATACTTTCTGGCGCTTTTTATCGTCATACTTATAGGGGAGGTGCTTGTCAGCGAGCGGCGCAAGGTTAAAACCGAATGGAAAGGGCGTTTTTCGTAAAATTTTTGTGAACATTTTTATAAAATATTTAGTATATTTTATGTAATCATAGAGATCAAAAAAATAAATTTGCTCGCAAAGTCGCAAAGGTGCAAAGATTATATTTAGTTCAATAATAAAATTGCTTCTTCACGGATTTTTTTGGATAGATATATATTTGATGCAACGGTAAAAAGTCTAAAATTGAAGGTTTTGAACAACGTAACATATTGTTTTTATTAGATTGGGTTTTTGAAAATACGACTTTTTACCGAACCTTCATATTTTAGAAATTGACTTTTTTTACCCTCCCCCTATATGGGGGAGGGTCAGGGTGGGGGTGAAAAAATTGAGAGCAATGGTATCACAATATCACCCTCCCTTAATTCCCTCCCATCAAGGGAGGGAAATTAAAAGTAAGCAATGGCATAAGCCATCCCTTCGGGATTGGAATGGACATATACAAAGAATCTGTGTATACCCACAATAAACCGGAAAGAGCTTTAAAATTAAACCATCTTTAAAATCGAAAACCATAATCTGTTTATAAATAGATTAACTTTTTAGCTAACGGCTAATATTTTCTTTGCGACTTTGCGGCTTTGCGAGAAAATTAAATGTTTTTTTGTTTTTCTCTGCGTCTCTGCGTCTCCGCGGTTAAATTTTTAAATGGGAATATGCTTATGAAAATGAAATTACCACTATTAGTAATCTACATTTTATTATTTTTGACTCATCCGCTCTATGCACAACCGGAACGGAAAAAAGTGCAGGAGGCAAATGAACTTTATAAAGCGGAGAAGTATAACGAAGCATTAAATTTGTACAGTGACGCTGCATTGGATAATCCGTTATCCCCCGGAATCCATTATAATATCGGCAATACGCTGTATAAGCAGGGCAATTATGAAGAAGCACTCCTGGAATACAACAAAGTTCTTACGGCAAAGGATGCTGATTTGCATTTCCGCTCATATTATAACATGGGAAATACACTCTACAGAATGGGGAAGCTGCCGGAGGCGATTCTTTCATATACGGAGGCTCTCAAGCTCAATCCTGATGATAATGAGAGCAAATACAACCTTGAATTTGTACGGAATAAGCTCAAGGAGCAGCTGCGGAATCAGGAACAAAGCCAGCAGCAACAGCAAGAACAGCAGAGCCAGGAAGGACAACAAAAGGATCAAAAACAAGAAGAACAGGAACAACAGCAGCAACAGCAGGAAGAAGGACAACAAGAAGAAGAACAGCAGCAGCTCCAGCAGGAAGAAAAAGAGATGACCCCGGAAGAAGCAGACCGCATTCTTAATGCACTGCAAAATGACGAGAAAGATTTACAGAAACAGCGGAAAATGAGTTCCACCAGTAATGTTCGAGTAAAAAAAGATTGGTAAATAAAAAAATAAATTGTAATATCTAACGATTTGTTTAAAGCCGGAGGCAGAAAATGCTGGATTTATTGGATAAAATAGGAATAAGTGAATTAATCATTATTATTGTGGTGCTCTACGGACTTTTACGAAAAATTGTCGGCACCAAATTATATAATGACCAGCTTAGAGAAGAAATGGCAAAAAAAGAAAAGAGAGAATCAGATACTCATGCAGCAGAACCCGTTTCAGAAAGAGCCCCTGTTGAGTCTAAGCAGGATAATGTAAAATAAAGTTTATCTTTTATAATTTATCAGTATTGTCCGGTTAATTTCCAAAATTGTCATTCCTGCGAAAGCAGGAATCCAGTTATTTGAACATTATTCAATACAATTACGCATGTAAGATATAAAAGATATAATAACACATACATTTAAATTAGTGAAAATACGCAACGGGTGATAATCATGGATTCCTGCTTTCGCAGGAATGACATAAAAAAACTATTGCCTTTCGAATATTAATAATTGTTACAGGTATTCGATTAAGAATCAAAAAATATTTTAATCGATGTATCTTATCTCATATAAATAGATTTCAACGAAATATTTATTTTTTAACTGGACACTATTGATAATATGTTATGATTTCATTTATCCGGAGATATGCAGTCCCGCTTGGCTGGATTGTTTGTGTATTGTTTTTATTTTCTTGCGCCGCCGGCAGCGCAAGCCGGCAGGCACAGCAGATTGAGGAATTAAAAAAGCGTGATCCTGCGCTTTTGACAGAAGAAGAAAAGCTTACATTACATCTTGCAGAGGAGTTTGATAAGGCGGAGCGGTATATCAGCCGGGGGTTGTTTCCTGAAGCGTTGGCGATTGTGCAGTCGATTATCAACGACCATTCCAACTCCTTGCATTCGGATAAGGCATATTTTATTAAGGGCTCGATATACGCCAGTATGCTTAATTTTGAACGTGATTTAGAAAAAGCAAGAGCAGCCTTCCGAATGGTACTTGCATCCGGACCTGAGAGTGAATTCGATGAGAGAGCCAGGGAGGTGCTTGAACGTATTAAAATGTAAGCATTCTAATATGGAACAAAAAAATAAATATATCCGAAGTTTGCTGCTTTCCATGTTTGGAATTCTGGCAGGGTTGTTTATAACAACACCGCTCTCCGCACAGGATATTACTATTAAGGCTTCTATAAATCAGAGTTTCCTTGTTGTTAACCAGATGGCAGAAATTGTTGTTGAAATTTCCGGTCCGGCTGCACAACAGGCTTCTATGCCCGATCTGCCCGATTTTGGGGATTGGTTCAGGTTTTCGGGTTCACACAGCACCTCATCAAGTTTTTCTATGATAAATATGCAACAAATATCTTATTCTATCTCTCACGCATACGGTATTATTCCATTAAAAACGGGTAAAGCTATTATACCACCATTTAAGGTTAAGGCAGGCGATAAAATATTTTCCTCACAACCGATAACTATTGAGATTAAAGATGCCGGTGCAGTGCCGCAGCCTCAAGTACGACAACAAACTCCACAAACCGGAAAGGGGGGAGATGAGCCGGTCGATATTTTTCTCATGGCGATACCGGATAAAGATACTATGTACCAAAACGAGGGAGTAACAGTCGAGTATAAAGTGTATATTGGCACGGGTGTTGATATTACGGAATATTCCCTGTTGAATATGCCCAATACCGCAGGATTCTGGTCGGAAGATTACCCAATGGCGCAGCAGCCGCGGTTGAGACCTGAAGAATACGATAACCGGACATACAATACCGCAATTTTGAAGCGTGTCGAATTGTTTCCGACAAATACAGGCGAACTCGAGCTCGATCCGATGCAAATACGATTCCAGGTGCGTATATCCCAAACAAGAACGAGAGATGATATTTTCGACCGGTTTTTCAATGACCCATTTTTTGCTCCTGCAAAGGACGTTACAATAAACTCAAAAAATCTTAAGATAAACGTCAAGCCGCTTCCTGCAGAAGGGCGCCCCGCTTCATTTCATGGAGCGGTTGGCAACTTTACAATCAATGCAGATGTGGATGATAACCGTGTTAAGGCGCATGAGCCGGTAAATTTAAAAATTACTATTAGCGGGACAGGGAACATTAAATTGATCGATGAGCCGAAAATAAGCATTCCGGAGATATTCGAAAAGTATGACCCAAAAGTGGAAGAGAAAATCAACCGGTCGGGAAGCGAAATTACCGGCGAAAAAATAATTGAATACGTACTCATACCACGGAAGGAGGGCTCATATACAATTGATCCGATATCGTTTGCTTATTTTGATCCGGATGTCGAGTCATATAAAATAGAGAAGAGCGCACCGATCAGGATTGTCGTTGAACCGGGAGACGATATATTCGCAGTGCCGCCGCGAAATCTCACCCGTGATGAAATCAAACTTGTCGGAAGAGACATCCGGTTCATCAAGGAATCGGTTGTTAAATGGAAAAAAATAGGACGCGGGGAATTCTCTTCCTGGTCGTTTATTTTGCTGCTTTTAATGCCGGTCCTTACGGTTGGAGTTGCATTTGTTTACAGCAGGCATCTCCGGAGGCTCAATGCGGATATCGGCTATAAAAGAAGCCTGCGGGCAAATGCGGTTGCTACAAAAAGGCTGAAAAAGGCGAAAAGTTATCTCGAAAAAAATGTTCCGGAATCATTCTATCCGGAGATCGCACGCGCGCTTCAGGAATACATCGCAGATAAATTGAATATTGCCGCTGCGGGAATCGTAACCGGAGAATTGGAAAAAATGCTTAAGCAGAAGCGTGTCGATGAAGACCTCTTGCACTCGTATATCGCCTGTCTGAGAATCTGTGATTACCATAGATTTTCATCGGTGAAAAGCCCACCAGTAGAAATGAGAAGGCTCTATGAAGATTCCCGTAAGGCAATTTATGCTATGGAGCAGCGGCTGAAAAAGGGCTGCATGAAAAAAATAATTAAATAACCCTCTGCATTTTATGCTTTGAAATCATATATTCGCTTGATTTTTTGCAAAATTTTGCCTATAATTTAACAAGAAAGATTTTTTAGAAACAATATTATGTTTTATATTGTTAAAATATTAGATAATATAGAGGAGGAACGATAGAAATGAAAGCAAAAAAAGTGCCTGATTTAAGTGAATATAAAGACCAATGGGTCGCACTTTCTGAAAATGGCAAAAAGGTAATCGCAAGTCATAAAAATATAAAAAAAGCACTGGCAGAAGCTCAAAAAGTTGGAGTCGAAAATCCTATTATGGTAAATGCGTCTGCCTTTTCTGGTAGTTATATTCTTTAAATAACGATGAGATTTCCATATTCAGAAATACCTGTAGATAGATATTGCACTGGAAGACCAACCGAAGTTGCATACCGTCCTGTATTAAATGTAATACTAAAATATAAAAATAAAACAAGAACAACGCCTGCATTAGTCGATTCCGGCGCTGATAAATGTATATTTCCGACTCCTGTAGGAGAATTAATAGGTTTAGATGTTCATTCCGTTGAGCCAGAATATAGTGGGGGGATAGATGCAATTAAAGTGCCAGTTTATTGTCACGATATAACAATTGTTATAAGAAATAATCCAATCAATGTCAGATGTGGATTTATTGATAAACTACCGATTGGCCTTCTTGGTCAAGAAGGATTTTTTGACCAGTATAAAATAACATTTTTTTATAAAGAAAAATATTTTGATATTACACCAAATCGCAAAGCCTGATTTTATGCAATAAAAAATCCCATACATATAATATGCATAGGGCAATATCAAATGATGCCCACCTCCGATAAACGGATTGATATAATATAAAATTAAATTTAATTAAAACAAGCAAAAAAAGCCGATAGGTCATCAACTATCGGCTTAATTATAATCAAGCGGGGCGAACCTATCGGGCTGACAATCAACACTATTTAAGACTTTTGCAAAAATCACTTTTTAGACAAAATTAAGCTTTATGTTGGATCTTAGTAGCGAGATTGCCACGTCTCCTCCCCGCTCAACGGGGGGGATCCTCGCGATGACTATTTGAACTTGGGTTGCACCCCCAAACTCGTTTAGGGGTGAAAAATGATCCTTATGTCGCAAAATTTGCAAAAGTTTTGACTATTATTAATTGCAAATAAATTACAAGGTAACACAGGCATTCCTGTATGTGAATAAAATTAACATTGTCACGCAGGAACGTCTGGCTTGCTTGTCTATGAATTGACTTGTTAATAGTCCATAATGATACGATTATTGAGAATAAAAATCTCATTTTTAATTGTTTTTACGGGTTTTTTTTCTGTGACCTCTGTGGTTTATTCACAGGACATCCGTTCGCTTTTTGGCGAGGGTAACCAACTTTACCAAAAGGGAGAGTACGAGAATGCTTTAAAGAAGTATCTTGCGATAACCGAAAGCGGATTTGAAAGCGGCGAACTATATTACAATATCGGCAACGCCTACTATAAATTGAACAATATTGGAAAAGCGGTTCTGAATTATGAACGAGCCCGGCGGTTCCTGCCGGAAGACGACGACCTTTTAAGAAATATCGACCTTGTATCTATGTCCCTTGCGGACAGAATTACGCCGCTTCCGGAGGTGTTTTATGTCCGGTACTGGAACGTATTCCGCAGGATGCTCAGCATTTCCGGATGGAAGGCTGTTTTTTTTGCGGCATGGCTTTTTGCAGCGATGAATGTTATCATTCTGCTTTTTATTCGACAGATTCAGACGAGAAAGATCTTAAAGATGGGTCTGTTACTGAGCGGATTTATCGTATTGCTTGCTGCGGCGGTTTTCGTTTCAAGTGTTGTTATAGACAAGCCCGGTCTGGACGGCGTGGTTATGGTGAAGGAAGTATGTGTTTTTTCCGAACCCTCCGACACCAGTACAGAAGTCTTTCTCATTCATGAAGGTACAAAAGTGCACATCAAACGCATCCCGAGTACTCGGGACGACTGGATCGAGATCACCCTCGCCGGCGGCAATGTCGGCTGGATTCAGAAAAAAACCATTGAGATTATTTAGAATTTTGGTTCACCCGACTAATGCACACATACATTTAACACTGATTTTCATTACTATTTAAAAACCTTCAATCATAGACTAGTATATTGAGAGTTGGAAAAAATTTTCTTTCAAAAATTAATTTTTATTTACAGAAATATAGGTTTCTAATAAAAATTTAATTGAACATTTTTCAGTAT
>Ga0114930_10002508_pt1 | contig 16546 bp, 16 predicted proteins | sample AnhtaG_FD_87300 | JGI IMG/M metagenome (GOLD analysis project Ga0114930, IMG submission 87300) | Deep subsurface microbial communities from Anholt, Denmark to uncover new lineages of life (NeLLi) - Anholt_01485 metaG | ecosystem: Environmental > Aquatic > Marine > Oceanic > Sediment | place... | reverse complement strand
GACCTGGATTTTTGCCGCAAGAGGGGCATTGAAATAGTCAGGCGGATAACTGGGGGAAAGTTGGTGCTGCACCACAAGGAAGTGACCTATACGGTCTGCTCATCGGATACGGATATTTTCTCCCAGAAACTCATGGATTCCTACAAGTTGATCTCTGAGGCTTTAAATCGAGGTCTGCAACGGATGAAGATCGAGTCCCAGCTTGCGAAAGAAACCCCGTCTGAATATGTCCGCGGAGCTTTACCTTGTTTTTCACACCCCGCCCGGAATGAGATCGAAGTAGATGGCAAAAAGATAATCGGAAGTGCCCAGAAAAGGGCAGGAAAAAAATTCATTCAACATGGTTCAATCCCTCTGGAAAAAGAGGAAGGATTATTGAAGTCAGTATCTTTTTTGTACCAAAAAGGGAGCAGCGTCAAAATGACATCTCTGACGGAGGAGTTAGGAAAAAGAGTGGATTTCGATTGGGCTGTGGAACACCTCATATCCGGGATGTCCGATTACTTCGGAGTTCGTCTTATCCCCAAAGTCTTCTCAGAAACAGATAAGGATGCCATCCAGAAGATCCAGAAAGAGCGTTATGACAATCCCGATTGGACATATGAGGTCAGGCTTTCATAAGTTTCATAAATAGGAATGGATGTGCCTCCATAACAAAGTTATGAAACTTATGAAAGCCTGACCCCAATTATTGATTTTTTTAGTTTGAAGTGATAGTATTCCTTCCTCGTTAAGGAAATTTCTGAAAATGAATGAAGTCGAAGAACTCTCCAAGTTGGATATTACAACTCTGCCTCCGTTGAAGACCTTCCTGCTCGATGATCTTCACCAGAATGCCCTCAGCCACCTCTACCTCGAGCTGGGAACAGGCCCGGTCCTGTATCTACTTTCCCCATCCTATTCGGTCATCAATCCCACACCAAACGAAAACATCAACGACTTTATCCAGAAGCAAGAAAATATCCTGAATTACCTCAAGGAATACATCATCCAGAATCTTACGGTCTATTCAGTCTTGCTCGATGTGAACTCCTACTTCATCGAGCAGAACAACTTTTTAGTCCTTGCAAGGCTGAGGGAGAGGGATTCGGATGGAAGACGGTATGAGATCAAATTTTACACCCACTCACCCAGAGAATTGATGACCCATTATCAGGACAAGATCTACATCGGAAGAGATTTTATCGACCTGTTTCAATTCAAAAGGAAATATCTCGGAGTAAAAGAGCTCATCATCTCCTGTAAGGAACAGTACGACACACTCTTGGATAAAGCGGAAGAAAAACTCAAGAAACCTCTCGTATACAAGTCCTTTTTCCAGGAGATAAAAGAATACGTGAACGAGTTATCCACCGAGAGTTTGCAAATCCTCCAGTCCCTTCCACCGTATCTTGATTTTGGTAAATTGAGCGGTGAGGATCTGATCGACATCAATGCCCAATACCGCACGATCAGCCATTACATGATCGAATTGCGGGATGAGGTCGCCGAGTTTGAACACCTCCTGAGGTTCAATAAGGAACTGGATTTTGTCCGTTATGTGACCAAGTACAAAAAAGACCTGGCAAACGACATTTCATATTTCAACATCAAGATCAACGGGTGTCTCCAGGAAAAGATCTACAACTGGAAAAATAAGGCCTAATATTCTTCAATTCTGATCGATCCATAAGTCGTATTCAGTAAAATGGAAGGCTTGTCGATTTGTGTGTCAAAAGCCTTGATCACTTTATACCCGTTTTCTTCATCGAAACTCTGGCTCAATTCTTCGGACACATTCCATTCGATGTTGCCTTCCTTTACCCGGGCCACGATAGGGTATCTTCCACCAGAAGGCCAGTAGAATTTGATATCTGTGTACTGGCCTTTGACTTCAATTGGGTGGGTGAGGGGCAAAGGTTCCAGATTCACGTCTCCGTTGGAGTGTGCGATTTCTGTTTTTCCTTGGAAACCGGTTAATTCCACTTTTCGGTAAGAAGTTGAGATAAAAATCTTCTCTCCGATAATCGAGTGCCCATAGACTTCGAGGTTTTTTCCATCTATCTTGAGATTCCCTTGGATATCGAAAAGTTCGACTTTCCCATACGTGTTTTCTATGTCCACAGAATCCTTTGCTCCTTTGATTTCGATCCGGCTATTCCTTGCTCTGATTTGAACCGGGCCGACATCCGAAAGGTCGATTTTCCTGTAAGACGTTTGGATGTCGAACAATTCTGTGACATTCTGTCCGTAAACCTCTGCGTTCGATCCATCCACGGTCACAGACTGGCTGATATTTTCGCAATGGATCTTTCCATACTGGTGATCTATGTACGCGCTTCCTTCCACACCTATGACAGTTACTGTAGAGCTTCTGCTTTCGATCTGGCAGTCCGCTTGGATGTTTTCGACTTCAACTTCTTTATAGCTGTTTTTAATGACCAGATTTCCTGCGATGTTTTCAGCATAAACCTTTCCATTCGGATTTCTGATTTCTGTTTCTCCTACTTGAAAAACATTAACTTCTCCGTAGGAATTTTTCACATAAACAGACATTTGTTTCGGGATCATGATCTTGAAATTTGTCCGGAACCGCCGTTTTCGGAAATCCTCTCTGTTTGTCGAGATCTGAATCCTATCGCTGTTTTTCTCGACGACCATGTTCAACTTTTCGGCCACATCATCTGCTTGCTTTTGTTCCCGGCGAAAGATCCTTTTCTCGAGTGTGATCGATATGCTATCCTGGTCGGATCCTTCCACCTCAACATGCCCATGGGCATTGATGATCCGAAGGCTAAGAGGGAAGGGAGGAGTGATCTCCTCTGTTTCCTCGTACACAAACTCTTCCTGTCCGAAATAGATGCCTTCATCCCAATCCCAATCGATCCAGATTTTTCCTGTCTGTGCGTGGTAAAAAATTATACCCACCGTGATGATTAAGATGAGCAGGATGATTTCTTTGGCTTTCATTTTTTTATTCCTGAGCTTTTTCCAGCTCTTCCCGGCGTTCTTTCAATCCGTAGTAGAGCTTCCAGCCTCCCCAGATGATCAGCACGATCGGCCAGAGCCGGGCGATAATGTTCCCGATAGAAATGTTCATTGTGCTCAAAAACCAGATCAAAGCGATTACGATGAGGACAACTCCCCAAGCCAATTTGCCGCCATTTGTACGTTTTGTCATTTTTTCCTCCTCTACTCTTCCTCTCTGGACTTGGTGTAATGATCCACCACAAGCTTCACGCCAACAACAAGCACGGTAAAGGGAATCAGAAATTCAAACACAGTGTCATAACTCATTAACTCAAAATTAGCGAAAAGGAGCACTACTCCTAGGGCAATGAGTGTGATCCCCCAGAAAATAGACCCGGTTTTGACAAATTCCGGGATTTCTTCGGCTTCCACGATTTCCTCTTCTCCTTGAAGAGCTTTCCGGTTGATGCTTTTAGATGTTTGGACAGCATCAAAAATTTGATAGAAATAGAACCCAGCAAGAAAAATTCCTAAAAAAGGAGCAGAACCCACTTCATGTGCAAGGGTTGTGATTACAACAGCACCAATTGCCAAATAAAAGAAAAATTTTTTTGTTTGGCCGTTGTAAAGAGCACCTGTAGTTGGGAGAAAAAAGGCAAGAACCCCGGCAAGAAAAGGGGATTTTGGTGGTCTTTTTACAACAATTTTTTCTTCCATGTTATTCCTCCAATTTATGTTTTTGGTTGTTTTTCCTCATTTCCTCTAAAAGGCTTGAAATCTTTGATGGAAACGAGAAAGTTATCCTTGTATTCACCCAACGTGTGGGTTATGGATTCGGCTTCGGCATACAGTTTTTCGACTTTGCTGAAGCCGATCTTAAACTGACGTTCGATCGACCGGTTTATCGCGCTTCTCTCGGGATGAAACATGTAAAAAGAGACGAAAACGAGCAAAACCGTGGCCGCAGTCATGATGGGCTGGAAGGAAGGACGCAGCAGGAAATCGGCGACGAAACGGAATTTTCTTCTTTTTTGAGGAAGCTCGTATAGTTTTTCGGTCAGGCCTTCACTCACATAGACTTCGGGAAAGGAAGCGAGAGACTCTCTGGCCTCTCTCATTAGGGACAAAAGTTCCGCACAACTGGCGCAGGTGTGGAGGTGGGTTTCGACGGTTTGTCTTTCTTCCTGGGTGAGCTCGTCCTCCAGATAAGGAGACAGGAGTTTTTCGATTCGTTCACATCCCATTTTCTTTCTCCTTTTTTTCCTTGAGGATTTTTGCCAGCTGAAGCCTGCCTCTGTTGACACGTGACTTTATCGTGCCCATAGGAAGATCCATGATTTCTGCGATCTCTTCGTACTTTTTTCCCTGAATATCGCGGAGGATGATCGCCATCCGGATCTCTGAGGAAAGGTGATTAAATCCTTCCCAGACGATTTTTTTACTCTCCTGGATTATCACGCTTTCCTCTGGGCCGGATCTGCTGTCTGCTGAAAGAAGATGTTCGTTAAACTCATCGCGCGATTTCTTTTCCCACTTGGTCTTCCGGTACTGATCGATCAGATGATTGCGTGCCAGAGTGAGGAGCCATGCGCTGAAATTTTTTTCAAAATCGTATTTTTCGATCGAATTATGCAGCTTGAAAAAAATGTCCTGCGTTAAGTCTTCGGCCTCTTCGTAGCTACCGGCAAATTGATAGGCGAGGTTGAAAACTTTTTTGGAATAAGCATTAACCAGCATTTTCCAGGCTCCTTCGTTGCCTTGCACACATTCTTGAATAATCCTTTCTAATTGCACTTAACACATCCTGGTAGACGAGAAATATCCCAAAAAAGTTCCGTCCCCAACATTCTACAAGCGTCAACCTTTGGGGTCAAACATTGACCCCATTTTTCTTGACTAAAACGGGAATATGTGACACCATACTTTGTCAAATTAAAAGGAAACATTTCTTATCTGAATTATTCACAAGCCGACCCGCCCCGCCCCAACATTAAGGTGGTGGCGAGGTAGCGGCAGTTTTCATGAACAATTCAGGTTCACTTTCGCAAGGGAGGCTCGATATGCAAGGTATTGTTGGTTATGGCGCCTACATTCCCCGCAATCGTATCAAAGTTGAAGAGATTGCCAAAGTCTGGGGAGCAGATGCGCCGAGTTACAAAAGAGGTTTGATGCTGGAAGAAAAATCCGTACCTTCTCCTGACCAGGACACGATCACGATGTCGGTAGAGGCGTCCAAGAATGCGTTGAAGAGGGCTAAAATCGATCCGGCAGAGATCGGAGCTGTTTATATCGGTTCCGAATCCCATCCGTATGCTGTCAAGCCCAGCGGGACTGTTCTGGCCGAGGTGCTCGGGGCGACCCCTGAGGCTCACACGGCTGATTTTGAATTTGCTTGCAAAGCCGGGACCGAGGGCATGTATGTGGCTTTAAGCCTGGTAAAGGCCGACGAAGTCAAATACGGCCTGGCAGTGGGTGCCGACACATCTCAAGGTGCACCGGGTGATGCTCTGGAGTATTCGGCTGCAGCCGGTGCAGCAGCATTTATCTTCGGTAAAGAAAATCTCGTGGCCAAGTCTATTGAGACCTATGCCTACATGACGGACACTCCTGACTTCTGGCGAAGAGAGTACCAGTACTATCCCCAGCATGGCGGGCGTTTTACCGGGGACCCGGCCTATTTCAAGCATGTCATCGGGGCAGCAAGAGGTATCATGGAAAAGTCTGGGATGAAGCCGGTCGACTTTCAATATGTTATCTTTCATCAACCTAACGGCAAATTTCCCCTCCGGGTGGGAAAAATGTTGGGATTCCAGAAGGAACAGATCGAGCCCGGATGGCTGGTGAATCTTTTGGGAAACACCTATTCCGCATCGTCTCCTCTGGGATTGACGTCGACTCTGGATATTTCCAAGCCCGGAGACATGCTCCTGATCGTTTCCTACGGATCAGGAGCAGGATCTGATGCCTTCATCTTTGAGGTGACCGAGCGGATTGATGAAGTGAGAGAATTGGCCCCCAAGACAAGGGATATTCTGGAGAAAAACAAAAACTATCTCGAGTACGGCGAATACGCCAAATTCCGCCACAAAATCAGGAAAGCTGACTAGGAGGATCAAATGAGAGATGTAGCCGTTATCGGAACAGGAATGACAAAATGGGGAGAGCTGTGGGAAAAGTCCCTCAGGACCATCTTTGTGGAGACAGCTCTATTGGCTTTAAAAGATGCCGGTGTGGACCGAATCGATTCGATGTATGTTGGCTCGATGTCATCGGGATTGTTTGTCGGACAGGAACACATCGCTTCCCTATTGGCCGATTATTTGGGCCAGACGCCGGTTCCTTCTACTAGGGTAGAAACCGCCTGTGCTTCGGGAGGGCTGGCTTTCAGGCTTGGATTTATGGAGGTAGCCTCGGGGATAAGCGATGTGGTTCTCGTCAGCGGGATCGAGAAGATGACCGATGTTAACGGATATGAGGCGACCTATGCGTTGGGCACAGCCGCTGACCAAGAGTATGAAGGTTACCATGGGATCACATTCCCGGGCTTGTATGCCCTGATAGCCATGGCCCACATGGAAAAATACGGAACCACGCGCGAGCAGTTGGCCATGGTGGCGGTGAAAAATCATCGAAACGGAGCCAAAAATCCTCTGGCACAGTTTCCGTTCGAGGTCACAATCGAGGCGGTTCTGAATTCTGTGATGGTGGCCGATCCTCTGAGGATCCTGGATTGTTCGCCGATCACGGATGGGGCAGCCGCCGTGATTCTTTGTCCAGTTGAGTTAGCCCGCAAGATGGGAAAGCCTATTGTAAAAGTTATCGGAACGGGTCAAGCGACCGATTCCATTGCCTTGAGTTCGAGGAAAGATGTCACATGGCTCGAGGCCACATACCAGGCAGGAAAAACCGCCTATGAAATGGCCGGAAAAAAGCCTGAAGATATCGACGTGCTCGAGGTCCATGATTGTTTCACGATCGCTGAGATATGCGTGATGGAAGCTCTGGGTATAGTGGAGAAAGGACAGGCTGGCAAGGCCGTCGAGGAAGGATTGACAGCGCTGGAGGGCAAAATCCCGATAAACACGAGCGGCGGATTGAAATCCAAAGGCCATCCTGTGGGTGCTACAGGCGTAGCGCAGATTATCGAAATTACAAAACAACTGCGTGGCGAATCAGGGGAGAGACAGGTCAAGGATGCCAAGGTCGGGATGACCCAAAACATGGGCGGAAGCGGCGGCAGCACCGTGGTTCACGTTTTTGAAAAGGAATAAGGAAGGAGAAAAAAATGCCAACACCATCAAGATATTGGAGAGAGATTCCTCAAAGATACAGGTTTGAAGCCAACCAATGCACAAAATGCGGATTGAAATTTTTTCCTCCTCGTCTGATCTGCCCGGAGTGCAAGAATCAAGAGCTGAAAGAGACCAAAATAGAGGAAAAGGGAAAGCTGCTCACCTATACCATCATCCGTGTCCCTCCCCATCAGTATGTAGATCAAGCGCCTTATGCCGTAGGGATTGCCGAATTGGATGACGGTGTAAAACTGACCGGACAGATCGTGGATTGTGATTTTGACGATCTCAAAATCGGGATGCGGCTGAAGTTGGAGTTTCGGAAGGTCTGCCAGGAGGGCGATTCCGGCATCATCTGCTACGGATACAAATTCGTTCCGGATGCATAAAGGCGTTGAAACTAGATTTGGAGGAATATAACTCCCAGTTATATAATTTTTGAAAAAGGCCAAAAAATTTACTAGCGTGGATTATTCACGAGTAGATGTATTAAGATCGACTCGCCGCGTTTCCCATAAGGGTAAAAAATGCCGATGAATAGTTCAGGCTAGGAGTAAAGTTGGTCCTATAGCCTTTATTATTTGACTAACATATAATTTAAGGCGGATTTAATTTTTTTGGGAGCAAGACCATGTACAGAATCGAAAGCAAGGTCGATACCGAGAGCAAGGAATTTAAAGAAAATCACAAGAGTCTGAAAAAAGAAGTCGAGCTCTACAAAAAAAGGCTTGCCAAGATTCAGGAAGGTGGCCCAAAAAAATACCGCGATCTCCACAAATCACGGGAGAAACTCTTGGTGAGAGAAAGGCTGGATAAACTCTTCGACAAAAATACACCTTTCCTCGAGCTGAGCGCTCTCAGTGCTTACGACTTATACGAAAACGAGGCCCCCAGCGCAGGCATTATAACCGGGATCGGAGTAGTTCACGGGCGAGAAGTTCTGGTCGTGGCCAATGATGCCACAGTCAAGGGCGGTACCTATTTCCCGATGACCATCAAGAAACACATCCGGGCCCAACAGGTCGCTCTGGAAAACCGTTTGCCGTGCATCTATCTTGTCGACTCCGGCGGGATTTTTCTTCCCCTTCAAGCCGGGACCTTTCCGGATAAAGAGCATTTTGGGCGCATTTTCTACAACCAGGCCAGGCTTTCGGCTCTCGGTATTCCGCAGATTTCGATCGTGATGGGCTCTTGCACGGCAGGAGGAGCTTATGTGCCGGCTATGAGCGATGAGACCGTGATCGTCCGCCAGCAGGGAACCATTTTCATCGGAGGGCCTCCGCTGGTCAAGGCCGCCACAGGAGTGGACGTTTCGGATGAGGATTTGGGCGGTGCGGATGTACACTGTCGGATCTCGGGTGTGTCCGACTATTATGCCCAGAATGATTCCCACGCTCTCGAGATAGCCCGGAACATCGTCGAGACATTGGATCCTCCTAAGAAGTTTGAGTTGAACATGGCCGAACCCGAGGATCCTTATTATGATCCCGAAGAACTTAATGGGATCATTCCTCAGGATACACGCAAACCCTACGATTTCAGGGAGGTCATCGCGCGGCTCGTGGATGGCAGCCGATTCCAGGAATTCAAGGAACATTACGGACAGACGATCGTGTGTGGATTTGCCCGTATCTTGGGATATCCTGTCGGTATTTTGGCCAACAACGGCGTGCTTTTTTCTGAAAGCTCGGTCAAGGGAGCTCACTTTGTGACTCTGTGTTCCATGCGGAAGATTCCGTTGATTTTTTTCCAGAACATCACAGGGTTTATCGTCGGGCAACAGTACGAGCATGGGGGGATCGCCAAGGATGGGGCCAAACTGGTCCATGCTGTGGCAAATGCTGACGTGCCGAAAATCACGATCATCGTCGGCGCATCCAACGGAGCCGGGAATTACGCCATGTGCGGCCGGGCTTATGCCCCACGATTGCTATGGATGTGGCCGAATGCCCGGATCAGTGTAATGGGAGGAGAGCAGGCCGCGGATGTGCTGGTGACCGTGAAGGTGAAGAGGCTGGCGGCTCAAGGGAAAAAGATGACCGATGAGGAGATTGTGAAGATGCGCGAGCCCATCCTCAAGAAATACGAGCATGAAGACAGTCCGTATTTCAGCACGGCTAGGCTTTGGGATGACGGCATTCTCGACCCGCTGGAGACAAGAGAGGCTCTGGCTTTGGGGATTTCGATGAGTCTGAACGCGCCCATCCCTGATTACAAAGTCGGCATATTCAGGATGTAAGATGAAGGAAAACGCATTTCAGACCATTCGGCTGGCTGTTGACGAAAAAGTGGCCCGTATCACGTTCGCAAGGCCCGAGGTCCACAATGCTTTTAATGCTACGATGATTGCCGAACTTGCCCAGGTTTTTGACCAGATGAAAGCCGAGAGATCTGTTCGTGTGGTTGTTCTGACCGGAGAGGGAAAATCCTTCTGTGCCGGAGCTGATATCAACTGGATGCGGGAAATCATCGATTATTCCTACGAGCAGAACCTGTCAGAGTCCCTTCTGTTGGCGGAAGCCCTGCATAAGCTCTACTCCTTTCCCAAGCCCACGGTAGCCATGGTGAACGGCGCAGCCATCGGCGGGGGGAACGGATTTCTTTCGGCCTGCGATATCGCTGTGGCAGCGGAAGATGCCCATTTTGGATTGAGTGAAGTTAAAATTGGGCTGGTTCCTGCAGCCATCTCTCCTTTTGTGATCCGGAAGATAGGGGAGAGCAAGGCTCGGGAGTATTTCCTTACTGGGAAAAGGATCTCAGCCAAAAAAGCGCAGGAGATCGGCCTGGTCAACCAGGTTGTCCCCCGAGAAAAATTGGAGGACACCATCGATGAGCTGATAAATCTGCTCCTGACATCGGGGCCAGAAGCTTTAGCCAGTTGCAAGGAACTGATATTCCAGGTTCCCCAGATGAGTCTGGAGGAAGTCAAGGAATTCACGGCCCGGATGATCGCCAATTTGAGGATCAGCGAGGAGGGTCAGGAAGGCATGGCCTCTTTTCTGGAAAAACGGAAACCCAATTGGACGAAGTAGTGTGGTAATGATTTTCTGTAAATTTCTCAGCTCAGTTCAGATTTTTTACGCCATTCTCTCATCGTCCTTCTCTGCGGCTGCGGAACTCCGCACGTCAATTCTTACAGATCTGGGACGATATCCTGTGTTCAATCTATATCCCACATGTTTTCCAAATGCGTGCTCAATACATCCTCGCCGTCTGACTTTGTCAGATACCTTCGAAGGACGAATCGAGAAGGCTAAATCTTCAATGTCGCCTCAGAAATTCACAAAAAATCATTACAAAAGAGGCAAAGAGATTCATGTTTAAAAAGATACTAGTGGCAAATAGAGGGGAGATTGCGGTTCGGATCATCAAAGCCTGTCAGGAAATGGGGATATCCACGGTGGCGGTTTTTTCCGATGCCGACCGTCTCAGCCTTCACGTGCAGATTGCCGATGAGGCCATCGGGATCGGCCCTCCTCCTGCTGTGGATAGCTATCTCGACATGGACCGGATTATCCAAGCGGCTCAGAAAACCGGAGCCGATGCCATTCATCCCGGATATGGTTTTTTGGCTGAAAATGGCGCTTTTGCCCGGCGCTGCGAAAAGGAAAAGATCGTATTCATCGGGCCCAACTCCGATGCTTTGGAACTTGTCGGGGATAAAGTGCGTTCGCGCCAGGCTCTGGAGAAGGCCGATATCCCGATCATCCCCGGGATGAAGGGAATCGTGGAGGATACCTCAGCCATCAAAGCCGAAGCCCAGAAGATCGGCTATCCGGTGATGATCAAAGCATCGGCCGGTGGCGGCGGAAAAGGGATGCGGGTTGTGTTCGATGAAAAGGAGCTGACGCCAGCTCTCGAGGCCGGCATGCGCGAGGCCAAATCTGCCTTTGGGGATGAATCCGTTTATCTGGAGAAATACATCGAAGAACCCCGGCATGTGGAATTTCAGGTTCTTGCCGACAACCACGGCAATGTGGTGCACCTTTTCGAGAGGGAATGCTCCATTCAGCGAAGGCACCAGAAGATCGTGGAAGAGACGCCCTCCCAAGCCCTAGATCCTGAGCTTCGTGCCCGGATGGGGGAGACGGCCAGGAAGGTCATGAAGGTTTCCGGTTATAACAACGCAGGGACGGTCGAGTTCCTTTTGGACAAGGACAAAAATTTCTATTTTCTGGAAGTCAACGCCCGGTTGCAGGTGGAACATCCGGTCACTGAACTGACAACGGGTGTGGATCTTGTCCACCAGCAGATAAAGATTGCCGCAGGCGAGAAGCTTCCTTTTAAGCAAGAAGACTTGGACCAGAATGGCCATGCCATTGAATGCCGGATCTATGCCGAAGATCCGCAGAATAATTTTTTGCCCTCTTCGGGGAAAATCCTTTATTTTAAAGAACCACACGGACCGGGCGTCCGTCATGATTGCGGGATCTACAGCGGGTGGGATGTTCCGATCTATTATGATCCGATCCTGGCCAAGCTTATCGTCTGGGCCGAAAATCGCGAAACCGCCTGCCAGAGGATGATCAAAGCTCTGGATGATTATGTCATTTTGGGCGTTCAAACGAACATACGTTTTTTGAAGGATTTGATCGGACATTCTCAATTCCACAAAGGAGAGACGACCACTAGTTTCATCCAAGCTCATTTTGCGGAATGGACAGGAGAGAAGGACTCAGAAGAAAAGCAGAAGCTGGCTTTATTGGCAGCGGCCTTCGATTCGTCACAAGGGGCATCTCCAGCAAAAGGTTTCCGAACGACAAAAAAAGAGATTTATTCTCCCTGGCTTTCTCTCGGGAAATGGCGATTAGGAGGAAAGTAGAGTGGAATTTGAATTCCTGTTGAACGACGTATTGCAGCAAATATCTCTCGAGAAAAAAGAAGGTTTTTATGTTTTTTCTTATGGCGAAAAGACTTATGAAGCTGATATCCAACAGATTTCTCCCCACCAAATCTCTGTATTGATCGATGATGTTTCCTTCCAGATATACACTGCAAAGGATAAGGATAGCCGGTATTTCTTGGTCGACGGCCAGCAGTTCGTTGTCAAAGAGCCGACCGAACAGGTGGAAGATTTCCGAAAGGGAGAAGAAAGAACCTCAGAGGGAACGCTTTTGGTAAAGGCACCCATGCCGGGTAAGGTCATTAAGATCTGCGTTTCCGAGAAGGATGAGGTGCGGAAGAATCAGACGCTGGCCATTGTGGAAGCCATGAAGATGGAGAACGAGATCAAGGCCTCTGTGGACGGTACGATCAAGAAGATCCATGTTTCAGCCGGAGATTTGGTAGATTCTGAGATGCCTCTGATCGAACTCGAACCCTAGTAAAAAAGGGGATAAAAGGGGACGGTTCTATTTTTGGAGACTTAAATCTAAAGGTTCTCTCCCATATTGTGTGAGCATTACTTTCAAGGTGTTTCTTTGCCATCAGGCATGTTCTCCGCTCTAGTTCGGATCTTTAACGCCATTCCCTCATCGTCCTTCTCGGCCCTGCGGAACTGCGCCCATTTATCCTTTTTCTCATCCTTTAAGCCTAGCTTTTCTCAGCACTTCCCATTGGACAGTCCAGTGCTCAAACAGTCCTCGGGCCCGACTAAGTTCGGATTCCCTCGAAGAACGATTCGTGAAGGCTAGATCCTCAATGTCGCTACGGACATGCCTGATAGACCTTTAACCTTTAAGTTCATCCACATAATATGAAAGAGAACCTTTTTGAGATTTAGGTCTTGAAAAATAGAACCGTCGCCTTTTTTACATTAAACGACAGAAGGGGTAAAATAAGTAATGACGTAAGTATTTATAGGACAAATATTTATGGTTAATACACCGGTTAGTTGGAGAGAGTAAAAATAGGCCCTCTGAACTGAAGGAAAAATGCAACGAAATCAGGGAAAGAACAGTTTTAGGAAGGTGAGAATGGAGGAACAAGAGCTGATGCGCCAGGTCCAGGCCGGAGATGAAATGGCATTTTCAGAGATAGTTAAAAGATACAAAGACAAAATAGTCAATTTCCTGTGGCAGCTCACCGGGAATTATCAGGTGGCTGTGGAGTTGTCTCAAGAGACATTCATGAGAGTTTATTTCAAAGCCGACAAATACAAACCCGTGGCGCCTTTGTCGTCATGGATTTACACGATCGCCTCCAACTTGGCCAAAACAGAGATGAAAAGGTCGCATCGGGTGACGATAGTTTCCTTGGATGATGAGAACTACCACTATTCCGAAAGGACAGCCGTAAAGGAGAATCCCGAGGATTCCGGCCTGTCAAAAAAATTGAGACAGGCTCTGGATTCCCTCCATCCACGATACAGAGTCCCGGTCATATTGAAGGATCTCGAGGGATTTTCGCAGGAAGAGATCGCTGAGATTTTGAAGAAGCCTCTGGGAACCATAAAGGCGCGTATCAGCCGGGGGAGGAATCATCTCAAAAAAGAATTGGAAAACGGTAAATCCAAAACAAAATTTAGAGGGGATAAGGAGATTGGAGATGCACGAATATAACATTTTCGAAAATATGCAGCGAGTGAAAGCTCCTGAGAGTTTTGAGCAGAACGTTCTACAGCTTCTGTATGAAAGGAAGACAAAACAGGGAAGAGGCAGAACCCTCCGTCTATCGTTGGCATGGGCTTTCAGTGCCGCGGTGGCAATATTCGTCATAATCAATTTTGTTATCATTCCCCAGAGGGGACCGTCAGAATTTGCCGACCTCGAGGGGGAAATCCCTGCCTATTTCGAGAGGAGAATGCCTCCACAGAGCATGGAGACCATTCCTATAATCGAACGAGTTGATTATTCGGGGGAGTTGCGATCGAGCAGACAGGAACCCCCGACAATATATTTATTGGAGCAGTGCTCTGATAAAACAAACAGAACGATCAAATATTAAGGAGGTCAGACAAAAATGAGTACACAAATGAAAACGATCTTCAGCCTGACAGTATTCTTGTTCGCCATCCCATTGTTCGTAGATGCAAAAGCCCCATCGATCAGTGGACCACAGATCGAGGATGTGACACAAAAAGTCTTTCCGTGTGTTGTCAAAGTTGAAGTAAGAAACCTGATACGGAAGGTTGCAACGGGAGTTGTGATCGACACCAACGGTCACATCGTGACCACAGCCCTGATTTCTCCTCGAGATGCGGAAATTTTTATCATCACATCCGAAGGAGAGAGGGTCAAGGCTGAATTGTTGGGAATGGATTCGGAGACTCATCTGGCCGTGATTCAAGCCAAAGAGAAAAAACTTACTCCGATTGCGATGGCTAAATCCAAGAAGCTTTCGCCTGGGATGTGGATCGGTGTTATCAGCATCTCGCCGGAGAACACACCCCAAGTCACCCAAGGAATCGTCTCGTCGGTTACTGATGAGAGAGTCCGCCTGAATGTTTGGGTGGGACGTGGGATGAGCGGAAGTCCGGTCGTGAACAAACAGGGACAGATGGTTGGTTTGCTCAGAGGAGTTTATGTGGATGAGCAGCCGATCGCTTTTTCGTTCCAGGAGAAAGAAGTTGTCGGTTCAGGATATGTATTCAGCACAGCTGAGGCCCCTGCGTCCGGTATGGCCGTGGCGACACCCGTGGATGTCGTGAACTTTGTGGCGACAGAGATAAAAGAAAAGGGGAAGGTGGCGCGCGGCTGGCTGGGCGTGAGGATCTGGCCGAACGAGGAATACCAGGTGGAGATTATCGAAGTGGAGAAGGATTCTCCGGCAGAGATTGCCGATCTTGAAGAAGGAGATATTGTCATCGAGTTCGATGGAGAAGAAATGGTTGATACAGAGTTGTTGGCGAAAATGATTCGGATGAGAAAACCTGGCGAAACAGTCACCATTAAAATCGAGCGCAAAGGAAAAACCCAAGATGTCAGGGTTAAACTTGGTGAGTTGACCGAGGAAGGCGTGTGGAGTGATTTCGAACGCAAATTCCCCACATTGTTTGCGCCAAGAGGAAAGAGTGAAGCTTGGAGTGCACCAGAATTGACCAGACCTGAGGTTTTCCGGTTCGGATTCGAACACCGAAAATTCATCGGCGTGGGTGTCCAAGAGCTCACTCCCGAACTTTCAGTGTATTTCGGCATCGATAAAGGCACCGGCATTCTTGTTTCCAGTGTCGATCAGGATAGCCCTGCAGCCAAGGCTGGCTTAAAAGTAGGCGATGTCATCATCGCAGCAGACGGGAACAGGATGGAACGCTCGCAGGATTTGGTCAATCTAATCCAGGACAAAGAAAAAGGAGACAAAATCTCAATCGAATGCCTCCGGAACAAAAAGAAGAGAACGGTCGAAGTGGAAGTTGAAGAGGAAGAGCGGAGCGAATCATGGCCGGTACTCGGCAGTGCAGGAGAGTACCTGGATTTCTGGAGAAATTACCAGGATACCTATCAGAAACAGTCCAAGAAGCTGGACCAGACATACAAAAAAATGGGAGAGGATCAATACAAACAGCACATGGAAAACCAGAAAAAGATGAACGAGCAATGGCAGAAGCAGTGGGATAAGCAACAGAAGGACGCCCAGAGATATTACTCGGATGCGTTTAAAACATTTAATTACGTTTCAAAAAAACCTAAAGGAATTAGAGTGTTATAGCTCTTGTTTCCAACTCACAGGGAAGGCAGGGAGTAATCCCTGACCTTCCTTTTTTTTTATTCGGTACCGGGATACCCGACCCCTTAATTAGGAAGCCAGTGAAGAACAGTAAACATAATTAAGGGGTCGGGTATCCCGGTACTGAATTAAGATTCGAGGTTGAGCCAGGTTTTCATGAAGGATTTGAATTCTTTTGGGGAGAGCCTGCTCTCTTTGTGAAAATCCTTTGCCATCCGTTGCTTCATGGCCTCATACAGGATGATTCCGACAGAGACAGAGAGATTAAGGCTCTGGGCCATCCCGAGCATCGGGATTTTGATCACATAATCCGCCATGTTCTGAGCTTCCTCAGAGATACCCTCTGACTCATTCCCGAAGACGACAGCCAAAGACTGTGTATAATCGATGGCCGTGTAGGGGATGGATTTTTCACCCAAACAAGTGGCTGCGATTTTGAATCCCTTTTGTTTTAGCTCACTCAGACATTCTTCCGTTGATCGGTAGTTAGAAAAGTGCAGCCATTTTTCTGCTCGTGTGGATATGGCTTCGTTAACGGGAAATGGTTTACCAGTGGATGAGATGATATCCAAATACAGGACTCCGGCGGCATCACAGGTACGGACCACAGCGCTGGCATTATGTGTGTTTGTGACTTCCTCCAGAACGACACGAAGGTCCGGTTGACGCAGGGAAAGTACTCGCTTTACTTTTTGGGCTCT
>Ga0114930_10002507_pt1 | contig 16546 bp, 11 predicted proteins | sample AnhtaG_FD_87300 | JGI IMG/M metagenome (GOLD analysis project Ga0114930, IMG submission 87300) | Deep subsurface microbial communities from Anholt, Denmark to uncover new lineages of life (NeLLi) - Anholt_01485 metaG | ecosystem: Environmental > Aquatic > Marine > Oceanic > Sediment | place... | reverse complement strand
CAGAGTAAGCTTTATGTCTTTGTTAGATAAATACTTAGCAAAAGCGTGGCCATCAGTGACTAAGCTTGTCACCTTAGGTCTTGTGGTTCGCAAGTCCCGGCCGGCTGAGCATTCAAAACGTTATAAACTTTTCAAGAAAAAATTCTTTTTTTAAGGCTCTATTCAACTGCGGATATAATTTTTGATAATGACAGCATCTCAAATTCACCAAAAAGTTCGAACCATCTGGGAAGTACGCCATCACGCTCGTAGTGAGACCATGTAATCTTTTTGGTGTATGAATCAATGGGGGAGAAAATGTCAGAAAATATCTGAAATGGTAAGTCTCAGTTTAATTTCCAGGCACAGCGTTGACAAGAATCAGGCATTAATAATAAATGTCCTAATGTTTTTGCTGAGATACGCATTATTGTTTCATTCGTAGTTACAATTGACCTAATGCCTTCTGACGGATCTCATCCAATTTTGAACCTAAGGCTTTCAGTATTTGAACTCCAACACCATCAACTTCTTTCATAAGAGCTTAATAGTAAATGTTCCGTGCTGACATAGTTTTGATTTCGAACTTTTGCCTCGTCACCTGCCCGGTCGACCACTTGCTTGGCTCTTGGTGTCAATGGAAAATCAGAGGCTTGAATTTGGTCTGGATTACTGCCGGTCAGCTTTACCAGCTCTGTCCATATTTTTGATATATCAATGCCTTTCAGTACTTTTGATGCTACACTGCTACTTTCCCGTGCTAAGCCCAATAGAATTTGTCCGGTGCTGACATATTCATGTCCCAACTTTGCAGCCTTGGTCTCAGCTAATGTCAAGAATTGCTGAAAAACCTGATTTTGTGACAATAGTTGAAGTCTGTCTTTATATCGATAATCAGTCAGCTAACTCATGTTTTTGCGACCATTGAGGCTTAAAGATGCTCGAAAAGAAGCCGGAAACCTTGAATTATCAGGATGGGTTTGGTACTATGTTAAAAAGAGATGCTCTGAGGCGTAGCTGAGCACGGATATACAATGTTATATGGGAAATCTCAGTTTAATAGATATGACGGTATGAATATTTTGGGAATATCAGCCTTTTACCATGACAGTGCGGCAGCGCTTGTGCGGGACGGCGAAATTATTGCCGCCGCCCAGGAGGAGCGATTTACAAGAAAAAAGCATGACAACCAATTCCCGACAAATGCGGTTGAGTATTGCCTACAAGCCGGCCGGCTCAGTGCCGAAGAGCTCGATTACGTGGTTTTCTATGAGAAACCGCTGAGGAAATTCGAAAGGCTGCTCGAAACCTACATTGGTTATGCCCCCCAAGGTTTTAAGCAGTTCCTGATGGGTATGCCGTTGTGGCTGCGGCTGAAGCTGCATTTGCCCCGTGAAATGGACAGGGCTTTACAGAACAAGTACAAGGGCCGCTATGTTTTCACTGAACACCACGAATCCCATGCCGCAAGCGCCTTTTTCCCCTGCCCCTTCGATGAGGCCTCTATTCTGACAATGGACGGCGTCGGCGAATGGGCAACGGCCAGCTTTGGAGCCGGCAGGGGCAATAAAATCGAACTGAAACACGTGATGCATTTCCCTCATTCGCTTGGGCTGCTTTATTCGGCTTTTACATACTTCACCGGCTTTCGCGTCAATTCCGGCGAATACAAAATGATGGGGCTGGCACCGTACGGTGAACCAAAATACTATGAACTCATATCAGAAAAGCTAATTGACCTGAAAGAAGATGGCTCATTCCGACTGGACATGTCATATTTTCCCTACTGTCATAAGACTGTAATGACCGGCTCGAAGTTTGAAAAGCTATTTGGCGGTCCGCCTCGCAGGTCAGAATCGCCCCTTACCCAGCGGGAAATGGATATTGCGGCCTCTATCCAGGCTGTCACCGAAGAGATTATGCTCCGAGCTGTCAAGCACGTGTATCGCCAAACCGGGATGAAAAATTTAGTATTAGCCGGTGGTGTGGCTCTAAACTGCGTAGGTAACGGACGCATCCTGCACGAGGGGCCATTCGATAATATCTGGATTCAGCCTGCAGCGGGAGATGCCGGCGGGGCGCTGGGAGCGGCATTATTTGTATGGTACCAATTGCTGAACAATGAGCGGACGGTTGACGGCCAGGATAAACAGCAAGCGTCCCTGCTTGGGCCTGCTTATAGTGACGAACAAGTGTGCCTGTTTCTCGATTCCGTCAACGCAAAGTATGATACATATACCGATGAAAAACAATTACTCGATAAGGTCACGGATTTGATAAACGATGGAAAGGTAATCGGCTGGTTTCAGGACCGAATGGAGTTCGGGCCACGGGCATTGGGCAACCGCAGCATTATCGGCGATGCCCGCAGTGAAGAGATGCAATCGATAATGAACCGCAAGATAAAGTTCCGCGAGTCTTTTCGTCCCTTCGCCCCCTGTGTGCTTCGGGAGGATGTGGGGGAATATTTTCAGATGAGAGACGAAGAAGACAGCCCCTATATGCTGTTAGTCGCATCTATTCAAGAGGAGAAGCGATTAACGCCGGAAGTGCCGATTGAATCGCTCAAGGGACTGGAAAAATTAAAGGGCAAACGCAGTATCGTACCGGCCATTACACACGTGGACTATTCGGCACGTATTCAGACCGTCGATTCGCAGCGCCACCCAAAACTGCACCGTCTGATGAGTCTGTTTAAGGAAAAAACCGGCTGTCCGGTGATTATCAATACAAGTTTCAATATCCGGGGCGAACCGATTGTGTGCTCGCCGGAACATGCGTATCGCTGCTTTATGGCGACAAATATGGACGTTTTGGTGATGGAAAATCAGTTACTCTATAAAGAAGAGCAACCACAGGCAAAACAGCACGAGATAGACGAATATAAAGCACAGTTTGAATTGGATTAATTTAGAGGCCGAAGGAGAATAATATAAGATGTCTTTTGTTGAGATAAACTGGCACCCGAAACGAAAACAACTGCAAAATTTCGGTAAAATCGCCCTGATAGCAACAGCCGTCATTTCCTTGTTGTTATATGTGCTTAAGGGAGTTGCAATTCAATGGGCCTTGATTATCTTTGCCGTTGGTTTAATAATTTTTCTAAGCAGCATTATCTCATTAAGGCTCACGAGGGGAATTTATGTTGTTCTGACGGCCGTGACGTTTCCGATAGGTTTGGTCGTAAGCTTTATGTTGCTGGCGGCTTTTTACTTTCTTCTACTGGCGCCTTTGGGACTATTCTTTCGACTCACAGGCAGGGATGTGCTTGGCCGTAAGTTCGACCCCACTGCCGAGAGCTACTGGCAACAACGGAAACCGCCTGAGAGCTCTGAGCGTTATTTTCACCAGTTCTGAATCCGGAGAATATCCATGTCCAAGAATTCCGAATCCGATAAGCAAAGTGAATTCAAAGAGCTTGCTCAAGAGAAAAGACCATCTTTGCTAAGAGAGTTTTGGCTATTTCTCAAATACAATAAAAAGTGGTGGCTGCTGCCCATATTAATTATACTGCTCCTTCTGGGTTTGCTCGTACTGTTAGGCGATACAGCAATAGCACCGTTTATTTACCCGCTCTTTTAACAACGTTGCCAGATAGAGTTTTGTAGAGAAAGGACCATCGGCCAAATAGTTGCGTGGGCAAAAAAGCATTTACAAACAAAACCTGATGAAATATTCAGGCCCTGAGAAAAAGTTTTCTTTGGCATGCTTGATATTGCATCGGCTTTTGTGTATCGGCCGATTAGTCAGCGGCAGCTTTCTTTAGGTAGGCCACTTCAGTCCTGGTCAGCGCTCTGAATTTTCCGACGCCGAGGCCCCTCGCGGTGAGTTTACCGATTCATGTCCCCATCAGCGATTTTACAGCAGACATATTATTGACTCCTGGCTGGAGCAGAAAAAAAATACATCGTAAACAGAAACAGACCGTTACGAGGATTTATGAACATCTGCAGGACGAATACGGCTCAAAACAGTCGAGAAATAGCCAAAAAGCTTGAATATTCAGGACAGATTTGATAAACTATCGTAAGTTAGGCTCAGCAGTGTAGCTGACCAAAGTCATATGGCAAATCTCAGCTTGAGGTAATCTTAAACTGTCGAAAGTCCCGCGAAAATGAAGAAGTCGCTCAATGTTCTGTGTTTTGTTTTGCCAGCAATTGTGGCTCTGCTTATTATCGCTGCAATAGTGATTAGCCTATTTGCCGACGACGACTTGAAAAACACCATCGAATCAGCAGGAACCAAGGCTCTAAACGTAGGTGCTTGGGTTTTCAATAAGATAATAGACTTTATAATCTTTTGCGGTAGGCCTGTTTGGAATGCATATATAACAATAATCTACAAAGTCGGACCTATGTTCGTTACTGGGCTGTGGTATGAAGTTGTCGTGAAAGTCGCTGGTGTCCTTGGATTGCTAATATTAGTTACAAGTATACTCAGGTTCGTTGTAACACAGAGCCGTGATGATGTTACCGGCTCGGCACCAGGTATAGTGTACCTTATTGGACTTATTTGGCTATTGTTTTGTGCTATTGTGGTTGCTTCATTAGTTGGAGCGTTTGTTGTTTTTGGGGGAGGTACGAGCGATACGCCAGATCCAAATTTAAGCGAACCGAACAGCTCTACCTTCAAGGCTATCGACAAAAAGACGGACGGCGCTGCTGCGACTGTGTCAATGGCAGTCAAAACGGTCAATGATGCACCGAGATTCACTTCAACACCTGTAACTACAGCTATAGTGGGCGTGCTATATACTTATGATGTTAATGCCACGGACCCAGATGCAGGAGATACATTAGCTTACTCCTTAACCATCAAACCAACAGGTATGACTATAGATACAGCTACCGGCTTGATACAGTGGACGCCGACGAGTGAACAGGCGGGGGCTAATGACGTGGTGGTCAAGGTCGCAGATAATGGTAGTGTTCCAGCTTCAGAGACCCAATCATTTACCATCACAGCTTCTCTGCCAAGCACGCCAGTAATAACTGCCTTTACCATAGCAGACGACTCCAAGCAAAAAGTCAAAATAATATTATCATTAGCTGGCAAGAGCGATGTTGTCCAGGCCGGTGACGACAGCCGGGGGGAAATCGACTCTGGCTTATATACATCCTATGATTTTTCTGATATATCTATTCCAGCAGGTGCTGAAATAGTATCGGTCGTTGTTTATGTGGAACACTTCGAGCAAAAAGGATTCCCCGACGGAAAATTACAATGGACTGCAGGCACAGACTGGCCGAGTAATCCGGTGGTTTGGGCGTCAATGAATGCTCCTGTGCACGAAGGAGAACTAAACGAGACAACAGACTTATGGGACGTTACAAGTTTTGTGGACGCGCCTGAAAAGGTAAATTCCCTTCAGTTACAGATTAAAAACAACAACGAAATTGTTAAGAGAAAAACATTGGTAGATTACATCTATGTGGTAGTTGAATGGTATTGAGTTCTGAACAACGGAAATTAGCATCGTGTATAACAAATAGACTATGCGAAAAAAAAGTATATCCGAAAAAATAGATTGCTCCACTCGGTATGCTGACCCAACCACAATGCTGGCCATATCAGTTGAATTGACGCGGGCAATTGTTAAAATGGTGCGGTGATATTAGCGAGAAGCTCTTTTGATAGGTGATATTATAAAAGCTGAAACAAAAAAGAATATAGGAAAGGTTACGGCTGGCATCGTTACCATTGTGAGCATCTTTGCTCTGACTATTGCTCTGTTATCTCTTACAGGAAGCATTAAGTTAACATATGATGATGACTCGAATACGACAATGGATTTTGTGCCTATGGCCAAGGAACAAGCCATGGGTTTCATTATATTGGGTTGTTGTACCCCATTGGTTCCTTCTGCTATTTACTTTTTCGCCCTTAAGACAAAAAGATTACGAACTGCCCGGAGAACTTATAGGTTTTGTTGGATTACTCTTCTTATATCGCTTACTTTTGTTCTGATAGGTGTAAAGGCTCATTACATGAATTTTGAAGGATTTCTTATTAATATGTTAGTAATAACACTTATTACTTTGCCTTTTGGGTTAGTTATATTTTTTTACCGGATAGGACTTAGAGGGCTTAGACAAATAGCTCATCGTAGAAGATGGTGAGCAAAGATAAGAAGTAATTCCGGCGGCCTTTCTGCCCGGGCATCACCATTCTGAAGACAAATCTTGCAGAATTCCTCTGCGCAGCCATGGAACAGAATATCAGGTACCCCCTGCCAGCACACTGGAATATGGTTCCGCTCCTGTTCAAGAAGGTTTCGCAGAGGAAGGCTGGGCGGATTTCGCTCGCACGACTGCCTGTTTCTGCTGAGGCCCAGGTTCGGGCACAACGAGCCTGTCCATCAGCCAGAGTTCGCCAAACATGAGTAAGACAGCGGTCGGCATCATGACGAGGCCGGCAAAGTCATGGAAGAACTTCTCCCCCAGTTCCGTGCTAACGTACAGCATGAGCATCGCCGTGACGAAGATCCTCACAATATTGCATATCACCCCAACAGGAATACTTGACAAAACCAGGATCGCCTTCTTTCCACATGAGCGTTTGACCATGTACGCGAAGAATGCAGCAACAATGATGAATGCCGTCAGCAATCGCAGGCCGCTGCAGGCCTCCGCTATCGCGAGACGTGTATTCTCGTTCAGTATTACGAGATTTCCCTGCTGGGTGACCCGGGCACCAAACACCTCCAGAAGGAAGACTGACCCCGTTGTTGCCATTCTCTGCAGTGGGAGGCTGACCATGTTACGAATGATTCCGGGAAGCGGGACCATGAGAGACAGGAAGAGCAGGATCCATGAGACACGGCGGAACGCCTGCCACCCAGCCACCATGAGAACCAGGCCTGCTGCTGTCAGTACCATTGCATACCGACCTAACGACGGACGCACGGATAAGAACCCGTAGATCCGAGCTGTCTCCGCCAATATGAACAGGGCTATTCCTCCCCACCAGCACGGCACCAGCAGGCACTGCCTCAGTGCCTTCCTCTCACGCCAGACCAGATATGCGGCAATCAGCGGAACCAACTGACCCGCAGAGTAATCGTCGTTTTCCTGCCAACGGTTGAAAAGGCCCGCCATTGTTGGCCAATACGACCACACCGTGATGGCCAGCAATGCCAGTACAGCTGAGATGAGTCCCAGGCGATTATCCCGTGCTTTATCTTTTCCGGACATATGCAGGGCATATCGGCGGCGAACACTATCGTTGACCATATTCTGTCCCATATTACTTCCCTTTGAGCGACTCGTGAAATTCACCTGAACTTCGATCTTCTTCGAGGGTCTCGAAAAGCCGAGCTATTGACAAGGCCGAATCGACGGCAAAGGCAGAGACCAGTCTCGTCGCTGAATCGGCAGCCAGACTCTCGGTTGAAGCAACGATCTGTACTTGTGCGACATAACCAACCGCACGGATGCCTTGCGCTACCTGTAGTAGCGACCTCGAAACGTCGCCGAAATACTGACCGTCTGCAATCGAGTAATGTAGAACCGTCACTTTTTTTGTGTCCAACCCGCCACGGAAGAACTGGAAGATACTGCACGGTAACTTTGTCCCGTCGTCTAACAGCAACTCCATGGAACGACGATCTAAAAGCGACAAACCAGTCGCGATGTAGCAGGCCGGCGGGCGGTGGACTAGCGCGTTGACTCCACAAGCGACATATAACGAGACAGATTCCAAGCCGTCGCTACGTGAATATCGACGGCTGATGTGCGCATCGGTACCTGTCGCATCCACTTTGGCTTCATCCACAGGAACATCCTGGCCCGTCCAACCACCAATCTGCAGGGGGAATCGTTCCAACGCGGCAGGATCTATTGGAGTCTTATTCTCGAAAACCATCAGTCGTGCCACCAGAGCACGATGCGTCAAGCCAAAGATGAGCATCAGGAAACTGGCTGCTATCGCAGCAACAACAACCATTCTGCGATTTGCATTGTCACTTGTCATTCACTAAGCCTTCCCATCGGAACACCGACATAGTATTCGCTGACTGAGCCGTATAGTCAGAATCTTCGAACCTCCTGGAAAAGCAGAGCGCCCTTACTTGCAGCGCTATCCATTCGGATCTCCAAGATTGCACTCTCCTGAATCCTTTCTTGACGTTTCTAACGGCCTCACAGATTGTACCCGACAAATGCCCGCCGTGCCAAGCAAAACATACGTTCCTGCGGTTGCTCCTGAACGCGTCTTTCCTACATGTTCCATTTGAATCAGGTCCCACTTCCTTGACCTCAACGGCTGCTATTCTTTGACCTGCTACCATTTTGTGTAACAGCCTCTATGAATCTTCTGGAAGCTTACATGTTGTTGTTCTGTACAATTCTCTCGATCTCCGACCGTTCGGCTGCTGTGAGCACATCACTCTTCCGGTCGATCTCCAGCGCGTCCGTTAGGTGCTGTTTCGCTTGAGCAAGGTCATCGAGTCTCGCACAAATGCGCCCGAGCTGGAGAAGGGCTTTTGCCCGTTGGCGACTATCCGGGGGCGATAGCCGTACAAGTTTCTCAAAGTCCTTCTTGGCGTCGGCAAGCCGGTCCGCTATGTTTGACAGAATAACTCCCCTTGTATCCAAAAGATGTGGATCATCTGGCTCAAGGCGCAGCCCTCGATTCACCAGCTCCAGTGCAGCCTCGTACTGATGATCGTGTTCTTGCAGGATCCAGGCAAGGTCATTGAGAATCTGCACGTTAGCCGGGTGCTCGTTGAGCAACTTCTGGTAGATCTCCTTGGCACGATCAACATCTCCCGTCTGATAGAGGGTGAAAGCCAAACCCAGGTGCGCATCTGTCAATGTCGGCGAAAGAGTCACGGCATGCTCGAAGAGCTTCAATCCCTCTTTCCTGAGTTTCGTAGAATCAGATGCGGCCAGGATCGATGCGGCCCTTATGACTTTTGTTGGATCCTGCTCTTTGGCCGAAAGATATGCGGAACTGATTTGCGCAAGTTCCTCGAATCGGTTCTGAGATACCAGCCACAAGAACCTGGCATGGACGACGGCTTGATTTCTCGAATCCAGCCGTTCCGCCTGCTCAATCCATTGTCCAGCCCGCTCCGCGTCACCGGCGAGATGATAGAGATCAGCAAGTGTCAGAAGAGGCATGATACTGCCACCTCCTTCCTTGGTCCGGCAATAGGCCTCCAACTCAGGAATTGCCATCTTGGGCAGTTTTAGGGCAATCAAGACACGTGCTCTGGAAAGCAGCAGCTTCTCGTTTTTCGAGTCGCCACCGAGCTTGGAGTCAATCAGTGTCCGGGCCTTCTCCAAAAAGATGCGATCCCCGCTTCTCAACGCACCTACTACGAACACGTTTAATGCATCCGTGCTGTTTGGGTCTTCCTCCAGAACTTGACTTGCCAATTGGATCGCTGTCGAGAGATTACCAAGTGCAAGCTCCGCTCTGCCTCTGGCCAACAGCAACGCTGTGTTATTGGGATTGGAGGCACAAGCCGAAATCGCATAATCGCAAACGGCCCGGTATTCTCCTTCCCGCATCGCGATACCAATGAGTGCAAGATGCGCATTAACCACCATCGGTTCCAGTCTGACGGCAGCTTCCAGTTTTTCTCTGGCACTTGCAAGTGACTGTGGACTCGATTCCTGTAGCATCTGCAGAGCCCGAACCGTCATCAGTTCAACATCCAGGGGCAGTCGTTCTTCCAGTGCGGTAAGGATCGCGAGTGCCCTTTCTCGATCCTGTGCATGGGCCCGTCGAAACAGCAGCCGCATCAGCGTTCGCTTCAGTCTCAAGTTTTCAGGGTACGCACTCAAGCCCTCTTCAATCGCCGCCACACCTTGATCAAGTCTCTCAGTGCCAACATAGAAATTGCCTAAAAGCTCGTACCCCGCTGCGCCGTTCTGGGCGAATGTCGTCAGCCTTCTGTAGTCCTGTTCAGCACGTTCGAGCTCGCCTTCCTCGGCCAAGTATACCGCCCGCATCCAGTAGGCACCAAAGTCGTTACGATCCGCTACGTAGTCATCAAGGATTCGCAGAGCTTCTACCTTCTTACCTTCTGCCTTGAGGATCGATGCTCTCACCGCTATTAGCGTGCGGGAGCCCGAACCTATGGCTTCGGCTTCTTTGAGATACGCGAGCGCTTCGTCGGCATTTTTCGTTTCCTTGTACACGAGTCGCGCCAGTTGTATTCGCGAGCTCGCATCTTGGTCGTCATTGGATGCCTTGAGTTTCAGTTCCTCCATGGCCCGGAAGAAGTCCCCCGCTCCAAGGGCCATTCGAATCTGCCAGGTACTGGCAAACCGGGGATTTGATTCGATCTGCCGAAGTACCTTCTCGGCATCTGAGAAACGGCCTTGTCTCTCATAGAGGGCCAGCAATCTGTTAGCGATATCCGTAGCCGAAGGATTCCAAGAGAGCGCCTGTCGACACGTATTTTCGACACGTCTCGAGTCTCCCAGCCTCTCATACATCCCTGTCAGGAGCAATACAGGCGCTGACCACATCGGATCCGCATCAATACAGTATTGAAGCAGATCCGTGATCTCCTGCTGCTTCGAACGCCAATTATCGAACGACAGCCACAGAGACGCTTGATGCAGGCGCCACCAGAGCCCACTTTCCCCTTCGGCGTGCCTCAACTCGCTGACCAGTTCCTCGGCCGCTACCGGATCATCTTGAATCTCCCGTATTCCCAATAGCAGCAAGCGAGCCTGGATTTCTTGTTCGTCCCGCGCCGCCAATTCCCTTAGGAGTTCAGTCCCCGCAGTTCGATCCCCGTGAACAATTTCAAGCAGGGCAAGCTTGATCGATAAGGAACGCTTCTCCCGCTTCTCTGTGACTGTGTTCAGCCCCTGTTTGATGCTACTGCGGGCTGAGTCATAATCTGCGTTGGCTACATGAAGGTCCAATAGGACGAGCCAGGGCTCGGCAACCTCTGGATGACGCTTGCAGGCCATCTCACAGACACTGACCGCTTCGTTCATGCGTTTCGCTTCGTGGTAGTGGCGTGCAAGCTGCATCTCAGCTCTAAGCGGCTCCTCGCATTCTTCAATAGCCAGCTTCAACTCCGCTTCGGCCTTATCAGGCTGTTCAAGATAGGCTGCGACGAGCGCCTGCAGTATGCGAAGATCCACTTGATAGGGATGCTCCCGGCGCAGGTCTGCCAGTTCTTCGGCCAACTTCTTGAGCTTCTCCGTATCTACACGGTCAGCCTGCCCGACCGCCAGGTTGATACCCGCCCCAATACGAAGCAGCTTAATGACAAGATCCTCGGAACCTAAGGACTCCGCCGTTCTGGCAGTTTCAATTGCTTTCTTCCAGTCTCCTAGCTTGGAGTACTGTTTTGCCAGATGCACCGTCATCTCGAAATCTTGTGGATAATGCTGAAGATACCGGAGCAGGGCACTTACTGCCCGTCCGGCCTGATCGGTCCGATTGTAGGCTTCCACAAGCAATCGCTGCAGCCGCCGTAGATATGGGTCGCGAGGCGAGCTGTCGTTCGCGACAATTGGCTGTATGGCATCGATGACAGCGTAGGGCCTTTCCTCGGCTCTCGCAACAAGGGCCTGGAGCCAGGCAAGCCTCAGCCGGAACCCCGCGGTTCCTTCCTGGGCAGGCAGAATGTCAAGATATTCGTCAAGGCAACGCCGCGCCTCTACAACCTTGCCTGCGGTTACATAAAGCGGGATGGCAGATGGGAGCACCTGGACTCTGTGTCTTTTTTCTGTCAACTCGCTCAGCGTTTCATCGGCCAGTGAGACAGCTGCCGTCGTGGCACCTTTTCGCACTGCCAGTTCCGAGGCAAGGAGGAATTTTACTACAATCCAGTTATTGATGTCGAAGAAGTGCTCTTCCAGCGTTTCCTTCGGAAGCTCGTCAATAGCCTGCAATTCAGCGGCAACTCGGTCCAGCTCACCGTGGGCCAGCCATTCCGCACATAGGATATAGCGGATTTGGGGGTCGTTTGTGCCTATAGCGTCGGCTGACTCGAGATCCTTGCGGGCAAGTCCCAGCAGTGCCAGCCTGTCTTCCTCGCTCGTGCCGGGGGCGTCAGCCGCCTGGCGATGAAACCGTGCACGATGGACAAGCGCATCAACAGAATCCGGAGCATACTCCACAGCCTTGTTGAGCCATTCCAAAGGCGTCTTCATCTGCGAGGAATCTTCACTATCTTCAACCGTTTCCGGCTCTGAGGAATCCTCTCTGCCTGCGAGGCTGCTCATCTGCACGCAGGCCTGCACATATTCGACATGCTTTTCAGGAAGAGCCTCGAGCTCCTCTATCAGTGTCTGAAGTGTCTGTCGAGCCTCCACTGTCTTGTTCAACCTGATCAACGCATCAGCCAGCTGCAGCGGGGCTTTTCGGTCATTCGGGTTATGCTCGAGCCGTACACGGGCAATGAAAGCAAGCTCCTCGAAATTGCCTGTAACCTTAAACAGCCTGGCGAGCTTCTCATAAGTGATTCCATCGAGAGGATCCAGTTGCATGATACGACGATAAGCAGAGATTGCCCCATCGATAACGCGGGCATCAAGCGGCCGTGTGGACATCAGTGCCTCAGCATATTTTTTAAGGATTTCGATATCATCGGGTTTTCGCTCGAGGTACTCCCTGAAGCTCTGAGCAGCAGCCGGCCAGTCCTTGTCCTCAAAAGCAGCGTGCCCCCCTGCCAGAGCCCTCTCCGACAGGATGCTTCTGTTGATCCGACGAGCAACAACCATTGACACACCAAGTACCGCTGCGACCACGAGCAGAATGACAAGCAGCTTCACATTTAACCTGGTAATTCTATGCCGACGGGGCATTCTATGGCCTTTCCATTAAAATAGCACCTCACTCGATTGTTCTTATTATGTTACAGGTGGCTGAGGATTAAAGCAAGTGAGTGTGGAAAACAATCGTCAAACTCAACCAAAAACGTTCTCAATTTAAGTCTCATGTTTTTTAATTGTTTTGGCATCCATACCGATTCCCCTTATAAATACCACGCTTATAAGAATTTATCGGCACAGGCAGTGTGAATCTTGAGCTAACTTTACGATGTAGTATTAAGAGGAGAAACATCAACACCTTTAAAAATGAGCAAATCCACCATAGTCGTGTGACCTTTGAGGGCGGCGAAGTTCAGAGGCATCTGACCTCTCTCATCCTTTGCCTTGACGGTAGCACCATTCGAGCGGGGTAATTTTAACAGACCAATATTGCCATCAGTCAAAGCTTAGTGGAACAACTTTATCCCCCGTGGGGCTTTCTCCAGAAAAATAACCTGGCCTGCAAATTCATCTAAGATTTAATTAAGGTTTTTCGCTTCCGGCAGCGGGCAATAACCATGCCAATCCCTATACTGCCAAGAAGCAGAGAACCCGGCTCTGGAGTCAAGATGAACGCATCACTATAGTCACCACGATCGCCGAGATTCTGGACGTGTATTCCGATTCGCAGACTCTCTCCTGAGACGATTGGTCCTGTAAAACCCTGGTTGAGTGCTGCAATGACAGCGTCAAAATCCTTGCCATCTAGAAGATCAAACACTATCCCCACAGCCTCACCGGGATTCACTCCATTTGCTGGCGAAGGCGGCTCAGCATCAGCCAAAAAATAATGTGACACATCAAAACCCAGCCCCCAAGTACCGGCCGGTGGCGAAGGATCTGCCACAAAATCTACCTGTGAACCCGGTCCAGAAAGGTAAGGCTTAATTACCGCTATGTCCAACAGTGTCCCGTCTTCAAAAGCTAGCCCTGTAATTATACCAGTTTCCCCCGGAACAACCTGATAAGGAAGAATGTTGTTATTGAATTTAAATTCCACCTGATAAGGATCCCCGGTATCGGGGGTTCCGTAATCGATGACTTCAAGGGAAAGCTGCGCCGCCATCGCATTTGCAGTACTTACGCCAGAATTCCAGCTGACAGCCTCAAAAGGATACAGCTCTGCTCGAGCTTCTGTTGACAGAACAAGCAGGAAGACAACAAGACTCACAAAACCCACATAACGTTTTATTTTGTACGCCATTGACATTTTTACACTCCTCACAAAATTTGTTTACAACTTATTCGTTGTACTCTTGATCGATGCCTCCATGCCCTCGATATCACTCCAAGTTTGTATATCTATAGTACAAACCCATCTTTTACATTAGTTTAATTATTATGTTCGATAATGTCAAGTATTATGTTAAAAAAGTTTAACTATTCAGTTACAGGCCAGTGACATATTAGCAGCTTTTTTTTACTTCAGTAGGCAGTTAATGTCCTTTTTAGCGTAAAAATAGGGTTTTACTGTCTGCTTTCAGCCTATCTTCGGCTGTGGCTATAAATTGAAAATTTTTTTATTTTTTTCCAAAAAAATTTATTTTTTCCCCCTTGCGTTCCAACAGTTTTCTGTTTCATCGCCTTTACCCCAATTGTTTTCCATGCTATACGTTTCCAGCATTCCCGGCCTTCAGATCTGCTCTCCATTTGGCAAGCTGACAAGCTGAAGGAGAGGGGGCCATCAAGTCACCGGTCTCCATATAAGCTACCCCCGGACATCGGTTGCAGAACGATGCCACATCGCACACGGAGCATGTTTTCAGGTCGGACTTAGTAACAGACCTTATCCTTCTTAGCTCATTATTGGGCGACTTCCATATTTTGGCGAAACTGTCTTTTCGCAGATTTCCCAGTTTCAGCGGTATCAACACGCAAGGGAAGAGATCCCCGTAAGGTGAAATGGCGCAAAGAACTCTACCGGCATTGCAGATCATAGGCCCGGAATGGGCTTCGTCCACCTCAAGCAAGCAACCTATCTCAAGGTCGTTGCGGAGATGCAACCTCATGTCGTCCAGGGACAGTTGATACTTAAGTGGCTCGCGGGAGCCGTCCCTCCTCGGGACAACCCAAGGTCGAATTTTAGAAGGGACCTCCAGCCGTTCGGCAAGGGAGGTGATCGCCTGGTATTCGCTCACATTCAAACTCATAAGGGTTGTCTTCGTCCGAACCTGGAGGTTCCGGGCTTTGAGGAGCTCTATTGCTCTGATCGTTTTCGCGAATGAGCCAGGTACCTTCGTGATGCTGTCATGAGTAGTGGGTGTTGCACCCAGGAGGCTGATCTCAAGCTCCAGGAACTTCAAGGCCGCTATCTTATCTGCCTCCTCGTCAGTGATGAGGGTCCCGTTCGTCATAAGGATAAGCAGGAAACCCTTCTTACGAGCGTATTCCGCTATTTGGAAGAAATCACTCCGCACAAGGGCTTCCCCACCTGTGAAGACCAAATAAAAGGTACCCATCTCCTGAAGCTCATCGAGGAAGGCGCAGATCTCCCGGTAGCTAAGCTCTTCTCTCTTCTCAGGGAACCGATAGCAGTGCTTACAGGATAGGTTGCACCTATTCGTAAGCTCGAACAGGACTGTTAAAGGAATGTTCCTCTCCATGCATTTTGTTTTTAGCTCTTCGCTGATGCGCATTACTTCCTCCGGCCTGTTGCCTTTGAATCCTAAGACTCAATTGGGTTTTCACTGAGGTTTACGATGCCCTTATCGATCAGTTTTGCTATAAATTCGCCGGCGTCTCGCTCTGCGGTCTCCTTATCCACTTCGTAACGCTCACAGATCTTCTCTACGATAGCCTTGACGGTATGACGGCCGTCGGCGGATTTCCAAATGAAGCTTCCCATCTTGTTCAGGCCGTGTAGCTTGCGTCCGTCCACCGCCACAACAAAGGCTTTATCGTCGATCATTCTCCATACATGGTCCTCAGACAGAACCAAATATTTATCCAGGTCTTCCTTCTGAAACTGATAATTCATTTCTTACTCCATAAGTTCTTCAATACATTCCCAGAAGCTCACATCCGGCAAAAAATGTAGCGAATAAAAGGGCACCTCCTGGGTTACATGAATGCAAAAGTCCAACATATCCGACAAGGCCTGGGCTTTATCACGGGACAAGAGCGGATAAGGGGGGATAACTTCATGGAAGAACAGCCGAATGAAATCGCTCTTATCCAGCTTTTCCAGGTAGTTCCGCTTGTCCTGCTTAAGATAACAGACTGCCCGCAGTGGCAGACATGCTTCTTCCTTGGTCTTACATTTACCGTTAAAAGGGGTGCTTTGGACATGGAAGCGGCCGTTTCTTTTGCCCACGATTACGATCTCATCGTTCAGAATGGTGTATTCCGACGAGAGGATGGCGATAGTGGATTTCCCGCTCATCGGAGGGCCTGTGAATACATATCCACACTCTTCTCTCCCTACGCCAGCCGCGTGGACAAGCAAATCATTGGGGTCCGTATCGGGATTTTCGTGCTTCAGTAAAGTATAATAGGCTTGATAGAGGAACTGCTCAAAGACGCGGATGCGCGACTCGGATAGGAGGGCGTTCTTCACAATTATCTTGCAACGCTTGTCTTTCAAGTTCAAGGTACCTTTGAGCAGGCCAGAATAAAAATCAAATCGGTTTCCCTCAACCGTTTTATAGGCCTGCAGGGCATCTGGAACGTTAATCTTATCGTTATGCAGGGTGACATCAATATCTATGAGAAGGTCTGGTTCTTTCTCGGAAAGATAACCGGCATAATATCTCCTTACAGAGGCCGCAGAGTCAGAATCT
>Ga0114930_10002506_pt1 | contig 16560 bp, 17 predicted proteins | sample AnhtaG_FD_87300 | JGI IMG/M metagenome (GOLD analysis project Ga0114930, IMG submission 87300) | Deep subsurface microbial communities from Anholt, Denmark to uncover new lineages of life (NeLLi) - Anholt_01485 metaG | ecosystem: Environmental > Aquatic > Marine > Oceanic > Sediment | place... | reverse complement strand
TCTAAAGTGTCGCAACTACATTCCACACGCTTAGGAGTCCAAATAGACCGATTGACCAGTAGTCAAATGACGCAGCTCTATACCGGGTCAGTGAGGTTTGAGGATAGTTTGAAGTTCTACAAGGCTACCATATTTTAATCTATGCATGCTAAGGTCTAAAAGTTGGAGTAGACGACGCACTACATCTATCATGCCTAGAATTCAGAAGGCAAGTCAGTTTCTACAAAGAAAATAATTCTACATGTGGGATTTATGCACCGTACTTTAAGATAATATTGGTATGTATCTACCTTCAAGGCACTCCGCCGAATACGCATGTCTGTCGCTTTTGCAGGCACTGCTACCTGAAAAGTCTGTGAACACTGGGGACAGGTAACCCATTCAAGCTTTGTAATGTTGCTAGATTGCTGTGTCACTTCGTCTTATTCCCTACAGAATAAACATTTGGACAAATTCATTTCACTTCGGCATCTTGGCGATAGTATCAATGACATTAGTATTGGTTACATTGTTCAGACTTATATTGGTGGATAACTCTTTACGGCCTTGTACACTGATGCCAGAAGGGAACAACTGACCAGGAAAAGCATCTATTAGCCTATTTAAACCTGATGAATAATTTCTTCGAAAGTCTGCGTAGACCTTGTCGGAGAGCAAAGTAGGAATATCACAATCTTCAATAACTACAGGTAAAACAACGACTCTCCTTTCCTTAAGTTCTTTAACTAATCCAGTGCTAAGCTCCTTCATAACCCATTCCGACTTTACAGATGAATTCGAAAGGACAACAATCAAATAGTCATGAGCTTTGATGGCAGCACCTAATTTCTTAATAAGTGAATCCCCCACCTTAAATTCCCATTGGTCAAACCACACATTTAAACCTTTGCTTTTAAGGTCAGTAGCAAGTCTTGAGGCAAAGTTTTTATCTTTACTGGAGTAACTTATGAATACGCTACTAGTAAGTGCCATAATAGAAACCTTTGGTATATTATAACATGATTTGGAAACTGTAAGGTAGAGGTCAACTAATTTTGAGATAAGACTTATTCTATCCTATATACACTCTCGCAAATTATTTCAACTTGAAAACTGCCTTTGACAGGAATAGAATGCCTTAATCATCAGCAAGTTGTGCTATAATCGGGTTGCACTAACAAAAGAGGCTTTTTAAAAACTAGACTCAAAACATTCTGGGCAAGTTACATGGAAAAGGTTTATCATGGCTAGTCAGGAAACCCGGCAATCCCCTGGTGCTGAGCCAGGGTTTTTCTATGGTTATATCATAGTTGCGATTGCCCTATGTATGATGGTGGCAATTTGGGGCACATATTATGCCTTTGGCGTCTTCTTCAAGCCGGTGCTAACCGAATTTGGCTGGACTAGAGCCATAACCTCAGGTGCCTTCTCGCTTTCCATGATTGTGCATGGCTTGTTAGGTATTGTCATGGGAGGACTTAACGATAGGCTCGGTCCTAGGGTGGTGATGACACTTTGTGGCTTCTTTTTAGGTCTGGGTTATTTGCTGATGTCACAGATCGGTGCTGTCTGGCAGCTATATCTGTTCTATGGAGTGATAGTAGGCATTGGCATGAGTGGTGCCTGGGTCTCGCCATTGTCAACTGTAGCCAGGTGGTTTGTCGCCAGGAGAGGTATGATGTCGGGTATTGTTGTAGCAGGCACAAGCATAGGCGCATTGATTGGACCGCCAGTGGCTAATCAGCTTATCTCTACTTATGATTGGCGCATATCCTACATCATAATTGGCAGTGTAGTTTTGGTAGTTGTTGTTTTAGCCGCTCAGTTTCTTAGACGTGACCCAGCCCAGATGGGGCAAGTGCCCTACGGTGAAAGTAAAGGGGGAGAACAGGGGTTGCAAGTAGGGGCTGAAGGATTTTCTCTCAAGGAGGCAGTTTACACCAGACAATTCTGGGTGTTTTTTGCCATGCTACTCTGCTTTGGATTCAGTTTGTTCTCTACCATGATACATATTGTGCCACATGCCACTGACCTGGGAATTTCCGCCGCCAGTGCTGCCACCATTTTGGCTACTATTGGCGGACTAGCCACTGTTGGCAGGGTTGTGCTGGGTAGTGCTGCTGATAGAATCGGGACTAGGCAGGTTTTTATTATTGGCTTTATTCTGATGTCGGCAGCTTTGTTCTGGCTGGTGCCAGCCGCAGAAAGGTGGATGCTCTACCTGTTTGCCGCTGTCTTTGGCTTCGGCCATGGGGGTATGGGGGCATCAGAGTCGCCTCTAGTAGCCGGGCTTTTTGGGCTGAGCTCACATGGTTTGATTTTTGGGGTTGCTGGCCTTGGCTTTGCAATTGGCGCCGCTGCCGGTCCGTTTCTCACTGGTTACATATTTGATGTCACTGGCAGCTATCAGGCAGCTTTCTTAGTCTCTGCTGCTATCGGTATTATCGGTCTCATATTAACTACACTTTTAACACCAATTACAGATGAACGCCGGCAAAACAAAGTGCCTTCTCCCATCTAACATTGAAATTATCCAAAAATTTCTCTGGCGGTTCAACAAGGCTACTGGCGTGGAGCTAAGGAAGAACAACCCAAAAAATATTTCGTTAAAGAACCCGGATTGCCTGTCAGACATAAGCCCTGTAGTACGCTTCCAAAATATGGAACGACTTGGTGGAGATTAGTTACAAGCATAAAGAATAGCTGGTTACAGTTTGTTGTCCCTAGGCCATCCTTAATAGAGTTATATTGACAAAATGGTTAATCGTGATAGGATTGCGCAACAAAAAATGAGAGTTAACAAGTAGGAAGGAGGCGACAGAAAATACCAAGCTTGAACGTTTTCTTCATCAATATATCGGTTGCAATGCCTCTGCACAAAAAATTGCACCTCTTGTTGCGTAACAATTTTATCAAAATATCAAGAAGACAGAATTGCTGCAGTCATCATGGTGAGCCAGGTTGTTGTGAATAATAATAATAAACCGCTAGAATAGAGACACAAAGGAGTACTTTATTGCTATCACTTTCAAGGCTTAAAGAAAAGGTGTTTTACGGTTGGGTGGTGGTAGCAGCTGGTCTCATCATAGGACTTATCGCTTTTGGTATACGCTATTCTTTTGGGGTATTCTTCAAGTCTATAGAGACTGAGTTTGACCTAACTCGAGCGGCAACCTCAGGGATATTCTCCGCCTATATGGTGCTTTCCGGTATATTTTCAATTCTAGGGGGCTGGGCTTTAGACAGATATGGTCCGAGGACAGTTACCTTCGTAATGGGCCTATTTACTGGCTTAAGCCTTCTGCTAACCAGCCAGGCCAGCGCCTCATGGCAGTTATTCATAAGTTACAGCTTGTTATTCTCGTTAGGGACGGGTGCAATATTCACCGTGGTAAACTCAACTGTCTCCAGATGGTTTGACAAAAGACGGGGTTTTGCCGTAGGCATTGCTAGCTCGGGAGGAGGAGCCGGAGTAGTTGTTATGGCTCCATTTGCTACATACCTTATTTCTAACTTTGATTGGCGCACAGCGTTTATCGTACTGGGGCTAATTGCATGGCTGGTGGTAGCTTCCCTGTCTACGCTATTACGAAAAGACCCCGGTGATATTGGACTTCTACCCGATGGTCTAAAACCCGAAGCGGCTAAAATTAAGCTACAAAATAATGAGACCAGTACTCAGCTAACCGGCCTTTCACTACTAGAGGCATCTAAAACCGGCAACTTCTGGTTTTTGGGACTTATCTGGCTACTCTTATCTTTGAGTGTGCACTTAATACTAACCCACACTGTACCTCACGCTATTGATTTGGGTATTTCACCGATAGACGCCTCAGTTATCCTCAGTCTGATAGGTGCTGCTGCTTTCGCCGGGCGGATAGTAGCGGGTAGGGTTTCGGATAACATAGGTAGAAAAGCACCAGCTATCACTTGTGCATTACTTCAGGTTGGAGCACTAATATGGCTAATCTGGGTACAGGACTTATGGATGTTCTATCTATTTGCTGTAGTTTTTGGCTTCTCCTGGGGAGGCGTGGGTATTCAAGTAACGGTATTAGTTAGTGATATTTTTGGAATGCGTAGTATCGGGGCAATAATGGGAGTGATAGTCGTTGGATGGACAATAGGAGGAGCTATTGGCCCGACTGTAGGGGGTGTCGTATTTGATGTCAGTGGCAATTATTCCACGGCCTTCGCAATCGGGGCAGTAAGTATGTTAATAGCATCTCTATTTGCAGCATTGATTAGAGAGAACCAAAAAGCATTCTAACTTGACAAGGGCGCGATTTGACAGATAGCGCCTCATCCATTCATGCCTTTCCTGTTAAAAATAAGCCCAGCCTGAGCTCATTGTTAGTAATTAAGAGGGTATGCTAAAATAGACAGGGGAAAAGCCGAGAAAGCGTCCAGCAAATAGAGCGTTTCCACCACGGTACGTATTGTGCTATCTATTAGTGCCCGGTAACAAGTTAGAATAATATAAGGGTTTGATACAAGAGATGAAGGAAATAAATGTAACCATAAATGACAGCCAAGTGAGCGGCCATGAAGGGATGACCATTCTCGAGGTTGCCCAAGAGAACGGAATAGACATTCCTACCTTGTGTTATATACCGGAGTTATCCCCCACCGGAGCTTGTCGCATTTGCGTAGTCGAGGTGGAAAGCTCAAAGACTCTGGTCGGCTCCTGTCATACTCCAATCACTGAAGGTATGGTCATCCACACCCATTCTCCTAAGGTGTTAGAGGCTCGCCGATTGATAGTAGAACTTTTACTGTCTGGCCACTGTGGTTCTTGCTTTATGTGTGATAAGGCTAATATATGTGAGTTACGCAAGGTTGCTGCCGACATAGAAGTAGGGCTCCCCCGATTTACCGGGAGGAAACGTTACTATCCTATAGAAGATGTAAGCCGGTACATTATCCGTGATTTATCCAAGTGCATCTTATGCCGGAGATGCGTAAGGGCATGTAGTGAAATAAAAAAGGCAGGGGTATTAGGCATAGCTTATCGAGGGTTTGATTCTAAGATTGTGGTCGATTGCGATCAGCCGATAGATAAAGATGTTTGCCAGGATTGCGATGTGTGTATTTCCGTCTGCCCAACAGGCTCATTAAGCAAGACGGGGGAGATAAGAGAAGAGAAGAAGGGGAAACCTTTAGTTATTAGCGGCTAATTACCTGATTACCGTGGAGCGCGGAAAATAGAGAGAGTTCGTGAGGAGGTTACTATTCAGGGTAAAGAACGGGAGAACCTGCTGGCACTGTTAAAGGAGGCGCAAAACAAATTTAGTTATGTGCCTGAAGAATTTATGATTGAGCTGGCCAAATCCCTGGATATGTCTCTAAGTGATGTCTATGGAATGGCCACCTTCTACTCCTTCCTTTCTACGAAGCCGCAGGGTAGGAATGTAATCAGGATTTGCAAAAGTATCCCCTGCTTTCTCAAGAACTGCCAGACCATAATTGAGACCGTAGAAGGGGAAATTGGGATAAAACCCGGTGAAACTACCCCCGATGGTAAATTCTCCTTCCAATTAGCCAACTGCATTGGTGCTTGTGATAAAGCACCGGCGATGATGGTCAATTATGATGTTCACGTTGACTTGACACCGGAGAAAATATCACAAATCTTGAAGGAATATAAATAAGACCTGGTTTTAACCTCGGCAGGGAGGCTATCAAGTGCCAGAGAAGCGCATCGTGTTAAGAAATTGCGGGATTATTGACCCTAAGCAGATAACTACCTATCTGGAGAGGGATGGTTTTAAAGCTTTAAAGAAAGCTCGGGATGCAATGTCCCAACAGCAGATAATAGGGGAAATAAAAGCCTCGGGGCTGCGTGGTCGGGGAGGGGCTGGCTTTCCCTGTGGAGTGAAATGGGAGCTGGCTAGCCAAGCTCCAGGTGATGAGAAGTATGTTATCTGCAACGCTGATGAAGGAGAGATAGGAACATTTAAGGATAGATATATTCTGGAAAAAGACCCTTTCACCCTTATTGAGGCTATGGCTATTGCTGGCTATACCATTGGAGCTAAGAAGGGCTACATCTACCTGCGCGCTGAATACCACTACCTCCTCGATTCGTTGAACAATGCTATCCGCCAAGCCAAAGAGGGAGGGTTCTTACCGCATTTTGATATTGAGATTCGCGAGGGTGCCGGTGCCTATGTATGCGGTGAAGAGTCAGCGTTAATGGATTCTATTGAGGGTAAGAGGGGGGAAGTCCGCTACAGACCTCCCTTCCCACCATCAAGAGGTCTGTGGGGAAAACCGACTATTATCAATAACGTAGAAACGCTGATGAATATACCCCAGATAATACTCAACGGGGCCCATTGGTTTAGTCAATTAGGCACAGAACGAAGCAAGGGCACCAAGGTCTTCTCGGTGAGTGGAGATGTGAAAAGGCCCGGCGTATATGAACTGGTTCTGGGGAACTCGTTGAGGGAATTAGTCGAGGATTTAGCCCTGGCTGAAGAGGTGAAGATGGTTCAGGTGGGTGGTGCTACAGGGAAAATTATACCTTATGAGATGATAGATACGCCGCTCGCCTTTGAAAGTATTCTGGGGGCAGGAGCCATTATTGTATTTGATGAGAGTCGGGATATAATAGATATTGTCTATAGAACTACGGAGTTTTTAGCCGAAGAATGTTGTGGCAAATGTACTCCCTGCCGAGAAGGCACTGAAGCGATGGTTGGAATCCTGGGGCGATTTTCCCGTGGAGAAGCGCGAGAGAATGACATCGGATTATTAGAGGAGTTATCACCCACCATGATGCTTACCTCCATGTGTGGCCTGGGTCAAGCAGCCCCTATCCCGGTAATTGATAGTTTGCAATATTTTAGAGATGCCTACGAGAAGCGAATCAAGAAAAACCAAGCGGAGTCAAAAATATGATAACAGTTACCAAGCAAAAACCTCTGGAAGAGATTATGCAAAGCCTCGAGAAATGCAAGAAGGTATATCTCATAGGATGCGGCAGCTGTGCCACCACGCTACACACCGGTGGCAAATCAGAGGTTCTAGAGATGAAAGATAAGCTCGAAGCCGAGGGGAAGAAGGTTACTGGATGGATGGTAATCCCTACCGCTTGCGATGACCTTACCAGAGATGCCCTGATAGAGAATGCCAAGGATAGCGAGGCAGCTGATTGCATTCTGGTGATGACTTGTGCCTTCGGGGTTCAAACGGTCAGCCGCTATGCCAATAAGCGTGCCTATCCAGCATTGAATACCCTATTTATAGGGAAAGAAGAGGAGCCGGGCGAGATTATCGAACTCTGCATGCAATGTGGCAATTGCGTTCTAGACAAGACCGGGGGCATATGCCCTATGGTTAGGTGTGCCAAGGGCCTGCTGAACGGACCCTGTGGAGGGTCAGTAGGGGGGATGTGTGAAATATCGCCGGACACCCCTTGTGCCTGGCAATCGGTAATTGACCGCCTAGCCGCTTTGGGTCGGTTAGACGAATTGGAGGAAATCCAGCCGGTTCAGGACTGGAGCACCAGTACTGCCGGAGGTCCCCGCAAGATCACCTTAAAGCAGTAGAGGGATTGTTTATGGAAACTGAGCATCGCTACAAAATACTTTATGCCATAGCCAAAGACCTGACTTCCAGCCTGGCACCAGATGAAGTGCTTAATACTATTGTAGAAAGTGTCACTAAAGCTATAGATGCCAAAGGCTGCTCGCTGATGCTTCTTACACCCGATAGGAAGCAGCTAATACATACCATCAGCTATGGATTAAGCAAATGGTACCTCCGAAAGGGGCTAGTAAGGTCCTCTGCTGTCATTGATGAGGTATTGAAAGGCAAGCCAGTGGCTGTCCTGGACGCCACCCAAGACCCAAGAGTTCAGTATAAAGAACAGGCTATGAAGGAGGGGATAGCCTCCATGTTATCTGTCCCGCTCATGCCTGATGGGGAGGTTGTGGGTATAATGAGGGTTTACACTTCAGAGCCACGCCAATTTTCGCCTGAAGATATAGAATTTTTGGGTTCCCTAGCCAATCTAGGGGCTATAGCTCTGGAGAAGGCAAGAACGCATGAGGCTCTAGGGAAAAACCTGGAACAAGCCTCTATAGAGCTGTCCAAGCTCGAAGAGGAGAAGGACCGTTTTCTCCGCTTCCTGAGTATAGCGGCTCATGACCTGAAAGCCCCTCTTACTGCTATTCAAGGTTACCTATGGGTTATGTTACGTGGATTTTCCGGGGAGCTTACTGACAAGCAAAGAAACATGATGGAGAGGAGTAGTCGGAGGATTGATGAACTGCTGAATTTAATCAGTGACCTTCTGGATATCCCCCGCATAGAAACTGGCCAAATTGTCCAGGAGATGAACGCGGTTTCCCTACGCCAGGTAGTTAAATCTTGTTGCGCCGACCTGCGTGAACAGGCAAAACAAAAGGGGGTAAAGCTAAAAGTAGAGTTGCCCCAGGCTCTTCCCAAAATTCGGGGCTCAGCCCCCCGCCTACAGCAGGTACTAACCAATTTGGTAAGTAATGCTATTAACTATACCCCTGAGGGGGTGGTGACGATTAGGGTAAAAGAAGGGAAAAGTGACGTGCAGGTTGAAGTCATGGATACCGGAATTGGTATCCCCGCTGAGGACTTACCCCGAGTCTTTGATGACTTCTTTCGAGCCAGCAATGTAGACTTCAAGGGAACAGGTTTAGGGCTATCTATAGCCAAGAGGATTGTGGAAGCCCATGGATGTAAAATATGGGTTGAGAGCCCTTGCCCCGATAGCAACACCGGTAGCAAATTTACCTTTACCCTACCCAAGAAAGCGTGAAACTGAACGGAGGCAACAGTAATGAAAGCAGGAACAAATCTGGAGAAAGTTCTAGAAAGTGGAAGATTTGCGGTTACTGCTGAGGCTGGTCCACCCAAGAGTACCAGTGCTGCCGTAATCCAAAGGAAAGGTGAGCTGCTTCGTTCCTGCTGCGACGCGGTTAATGTGACTGATAATCAAACCGCCATTGTCCGCATGTCGAGCCTCGCCGGCTGTGCGCTTTTGAAGCAACAGGGCACCGAACCAGTTATGCAAATAGTCTGCCGGGACAGGAACCGAATCGCTATTCAAAGCGATATATTGGGTGCTGTAGCTCTGGGCGTCGGTAACATCCTTTGCCTTTCCGGTGATCATCAAAGGTTCGGTAACCACCCCACCGCTAAGGGCGTCTTTGATATTGACTCCATTCAGCTAATTCAAACCCTGAAGAATATGCGGGATGAGAAGAAATTTCTTAACGGTGAAGATGTCTCAGGAGAAGTTCCCTTATTTATCGGGGCAGCTGCCAATCCCTTCGCCGACCCTTTTGAATTCCGGGTGGTGAGGCTGGCTAAGAAGGTAAAAGCCGGGGCTGACTTTATTCAAACCCAGGCAATCTACGATGTTGGCAAGTTTGCTAAATGGATGGAGATGGTTACCCAGCGAGGGTTGGACAAGGAGACTCATATTCTGGCCGGGGTGATACCAATCAGGTCGGCGGGAATGGCTCGTTTTATGAAAGACTATGTTTCTGGAGTTTATGTGCCGGATGAGATAGTTACCAGGATGGAGCAAGCTGAGATTGCTAAGGAGGAGGGAGTAAAAATAATTCTTGAGATTATTGAGCAACTTAAGGAAATACCCGGGGTTCACGGCCTCCATATTATGGCGGTAGGCTGGGAGGATATTGTCCCCGAAATCACAGAAAGGGCTGGATTACTGCCTAGGCCGGTACTATAATTGCTAGAGGAGGTAAATATGCAAGCGAAGATATTGGTAGTTGACGACGACCCTGATATTTTGGACGCGTTAACCATGATTATTGAATCCACAGGCTATCAGGTGGTTACCGCCCGGGATGGGATAGAGGCATTAGCTAACCTGAAGGCAGAAAAGCCAGACCTGATGATTCTTGACCTGCTAATGCCCAAGATGGATGGATTTGCTGTATGCAAAGAGCTCCAGGATGCGAGGTGGTCAAAGTACAGGAATATACCCATATTAATTCTAACCTCGGTAAGAGAGGAGGCCAGCCGCCGCCGCTACGAGTTAGAAACCGGGCTGGAACTCGATGTGGATGATTATGTAGAGAAGCCCGTCTCTCCTGATATCTTGCTGGAAAGAGTGGAGAGGCTTATCAAAAAGAGGGCGAAAGCCTGAATTTAGTTGAGAAGTTTAGCTCCTTTTAAGGAGGTGATTAGCGATGGAAAAGAAAGCCAAAATTCTGCTCATTGACGATGATGTTGATTTTGTGGAAGCCACAAAGACAATCTTAGAAAGTAAACCCTACGAGGTAATAGTAGCCTATGATGGGAATAAGGGATTACAAAAGGCAAGGGAGGAAAAACCTGATTTAATCCTTCTGGATATAATAATGCCGATAGAGGACGGATTCACCGCCGCTGAGCAGCTCAAAGAAGACCCCCAACTTAGTAAAATCCCACTCCTGATGTTAACCGGGTTTGCCGCCAAGCGCGGGGGCACTTCAATCCCGGTTAGTCGCGGGTACACTCTTGACGCCGACGATTATATTGATAAACCCATTAGCCCTGAGGAGTTACTATCAAGAGTAGAGAAGCACCTGAAAAAGGCGGGTTCTTAGAGGCTAAAAGACTTTCCACCCCTTAAGATAATAAGATTACCATTTTGGTGGGCCTTGGTTGACAGTTCCCGAACTCTTGTTTGAGAAGAAGGAGCTTATACCAGCCTTGCAGCAGTTGCTTATCTCTTATTCGAAAGCCTGAACGAAATGACGAAAAGTTGTGTGAGCAGTTTGTTAGTATAAACTAAAATAACCCCCAGTTTTTGCTTCTTTGGGAGTCATTTTAGCCTCAAAATTGGTAGCGGGGGTAGGATTCGAACCCCCGACCTTCGGGTAGTGGACTCGTAATCATTATTGATGTACACTATGTGCTCTCTTCGTACTGAAATACCTCCTCCAAAGTTACTCCAAAGGCTTTGGCAATTCCAAAGGCTAGCTCGATAGACGGCACATATTTCCCCTGCTCAAGTGCGATAATGGTCTGCCGAGTACAGCCGGCACGGTTGGCTAGTTCCTGCTGGGTCATCTCGTCATGGTCAAAGCGAAGCCTTCTAATTCGGTTCTTTACTTTAGTCATTACGTCCCATTCTCCAGTAACCAATCAGGATGCCAATAGAATGCGCTACCGCGCTGACAATAAGAGTGGACATGAAGACAAGGTACATGAATATCGGTGGAATCCCCTGGTCCCAGTAGCTTTCAGTAAGCACGATAGTCCAGATAACCAGCGAAAATATGACCGCCCACAACTGCACCACCGGTGCCCGGCCTAGTATCAATCTGTCCCGTTCATCGACCTGACTTTGTTTGCGAAGGGTAAGCATCAATATCCCGTAAAATATGAGCCCTCCAACCCACAGTCCGTCTATAATTAACCTAAACCCTTGGTCATCACTAAAGGTACTGACTCCCCCTTTAACAATAAACACCACAATTATGGCAACCGCCCATACAACTCCAAACGCCAGACCATACAATGCTCTCTTCTGCAGTGACGCCATGATTAACCTCCTTTTCTTTTTATTACTTTTCCAAGGTATTTGAGTACTCTACCCATGACATAGTGTAATATATACATTACATATAGTCAAATATAATATACTTCTATTTTAGGGAATGTGAACGGAGGAAAGTGATTGTAGTACCAAACATGCCCTATTTCCTTACTTTTTCTCCCCTTTTCTATGGGATGCTTTTGCTATAGCCTGATTGTTGTGGTTGCACATCAGTCTGGGCTATCCAAGGAGCGCCACGCTGAGAAGTGGGGCTTGTTCGGGTTAATAACTGGATGGGTCGTGGAAACGAGGAACTTCAATTGCTGATACAAGTCTAACAACATGATGGAATGTTTGCCTGAAGTCGTAGCTAACTATGAGTCAATTCAGGGAGTATTATTACCTATTCTTCGAATGAGGTTGACTACTTTTGACGACCAGTGCAGTTGATTGCTAGCTAACTGGTGGTAATATTATTACCTATGGTGGGCGATACTGGACTTGAACCACTCTAGTTCTTATGGATTAGCTGGTAGCCTCTATGGAACACGCTATCAGGCACACCGAGTTCTTTTTTGATCTCGTAATCCCGAGTAAATGGATTGCCACGCTTAAAAAGGTCGCTCACTTTTCTAAAAGGCGGCCCCGGAAACATAGCAGCCTTCATTAACACTGCCGATAAGATGTATGTGGATGTCAGCCTTTTTCAACTCCTCATTTTGTGAGCCCACAGTTATTCCTCACCCCTTTTTCCCCTCAAGCAATCCTCAACCTCCTGGATAATATCCTGCCTTAAGGGCTTTTAGTACCTTTTCTTTGGTGAGAGGCAGGTCTTTTATTCTTACCCCGGTGGCATTGTAAACAGCATTGCCCACTGCTGCATAGAAAGGGGTCAGCACCACCTCCCCAAACCCCTTGGCTCCAAAGGGCCCATCCCTATGGGGAACCGCACCTATCAACGATGTGATATCACTTACACTAGGCATCTCCATTGTGGTTGGTATCTTGTAGTCGATAAAACTGGGATTGAGTATTACCCCATTATCTGTCACTATTTCCTCATATAAGGCGATACCTGTGCCCATTCCTATGGCGCCTTCAATCTGTTGCTCACACATCTTGGGATTTATGGGCTTACCCATATCGAAGCATCCGGCAACCCTTTCTATTTTTACCTCTCCTGTCTCTACATTAACCGCTACTTGAACACAATATGCCCCATAGCTATAGAAAGCAACCGATCTCTCTGAGTGACCTGTCTCAGCGTCTAATGGAATACCGCGAATGCTAAATTCGCCCTTGCCCAGTATCTCCCCGACCCCGGGTACAAACCCTGATGGGGAAAATAACTCGCCGATATCAATTGACCTATCGAGCGTATTTCTGACGTATATCTTTCCACCCTTGGTCTCCAGGGATTCAGGAGCTACTTTTAGCAATGGTGCTGCCAGTTCAAAGATTTGCCGCCTGGCATCTTGACATGCTTTCCAGGTCGCATTCCCTACAAAAAAAGTACAGCGGCTTCCTCCAGTGCGGGGTCCGAAGGGGGTTATGTCAGTATCTTTAGGCACTGTCTTTATCTTTTCCACGCTAATTCCAAATGCCTCGGCGGCAATCTGGGTCATCACGGTATCGGTCCCCTGCCCTTGTTCAATGGCGCTATGGCGCAATTCGATTATCCCATCATTATGCACCTTGACATGAACGAAGGAGGGCGGATAAGGTGGAGTGGGTTGGCAGCCAACACTAACCCCCTTTCCCCGCTTCCAAGGTCCCAAATCCGCATCGGGTGGCTTGCTATACTCTAGCTCGCGTGCTACCTTATCCAGGCATTCCTCAGCACCGATACTATGAGTAATCTGCCCCATACAGTTTCTTTCCCCCTCTTTCAATACGTGCTTTCTTCGGAACTCCACGGGGTTAATACCCAACTTATCCGCTATGATATCCATCTGCACCTCAAGCGCCCAGTTCAAATCTGGCTGGCCAATCCCGCGGAAGGCACTCGCCGGGGGGAGGTTGGTATAGACGCCGTAACCGCAGTATCTGAAATTTGGAAACCTGTATAGACCAACTGCCCCACCGGCAATAGCACTTACATAGGTCGCTATATTGCTTGAACCTGTATATGCTCCTGCATCAGTAATACTCTTGATTTCTCTGGCTACTATTGTGCCATCCCTTTTCACCCCATCCTTGATATAGATAACCTGGGGTGGCTTATGCGGGGCAGCGACGAAATTATCCATCCTAGTAAAAACTAGCCTCACCGGTCTTTGACTTCTTAGAGCCAGCAGGGCGACAAGAGTTTGTGGGTAAGGACCGCCGGCTGACCCAAAGTCTCCACCTACATAGGGTACAATGATTCTCACTTTAGACGGAGATATACCAAAAAGTTGAACGATGTGAGCTTTAACGGAGAATGCTGCCTTATTTTTCGTTCTTATCGTTATCCCGCCATCAGGTTCCGGCCAGGCATCAACATGGTGAGTCTCCGGACAAGCGTGATGGGCTCTAGGTGTAGAGAACCTGTTCTCCACAATCAGGTCAGCTTCCCTGAAACCTTTCTCCACATCTCCCTCAATACCCTCCCAGTACTGGTACACATTACGCCTGTTCTCGTGACAAGGTCGCCATCGCTCTATAGACCGCGACTTTGAATACTGAGGAGCTTCTGGATGTATGACTACTGGGCAGTCTGGCTTCATCGCCTCTTCCACATCAAATACTGCCGGTAGCTCCTCATAAGCGACATCTATTAATCCTAGGGCCTCCTCAGCAATCTCTTCAGTGTCTGCTACCACAGCTGCTACTGCCTCACCCACATGGCGAACCACATCCTGGGCAATTAAATATTGGTCTGCATACAATAACCCTTGCCTTTTATTTAGGGGATCTTTCCCTGTTATCACCGCTCTCACACCGGGGTGCTGCTCCGCCTTAGAAGAGTCGATGCTAAGAATCCTGGCATGGGGATAAGGGCTCATCAATAGTTTTGCGTAGCATACATTAGGTAACTCGAAATCAGCAGCGTATTTTGCTTTCCCCGTCACCTTCTCCACAGCATCTACACGAGGTATGCTCTTTCCTATTGCCGATACCTCTTGACTGCTCATGCTATTTGTTACCTCTTCTCATTGTCTTCGCTGCAGCTAGTACAGCTTCCACTATCTTGAAATAACCAGTGCAGCGACACAGATTTCCAGATAGTGCCTCCTTAACATCTTTCTCTGAAGGGTCAGGATTGTCATCAAGTAGAGCCTTAGCCGTCAGTATCATTCCAGGGGAACAATAGCCACATTGTACAGCAAAATGATCTATGAAGGCTTGCTGTATAGGATGTAACTGATTATCCTTTGCCAGTCCCTCTATGGTAAGAATCTCCTCCTCCTTGACCTGTGGAGTCAGCAGCAGGCAACTCCTCACCGGTTTACCACCAAGGAGAACAGTACAGGCACCGCACTCACCGCTGTCACAGCCTGTCTTTACCCCTGTTAGTCCTAATTCTTCACGCAAAACCCGAGCTAAGCTCCACCAAGGTTCTACAAACACTTCCCGTTCCGCCTCGTTTACTTTTAGCTTTATCAGCTGCTTCATTTTCCCTCTTTTGTGTCGTTACTTAAGCGTGTCCCCAATTTTTTCTTAATAGTATCCTAGCCCCCGCCTATCTCGTCTATAAGGAGTAGTTCCTCAACCTCTGGACCCATCCTATGAATAACTACACCCTCTTTCTTGTCTACTACAAGTCTCCCTTGAGTATAAGCTTCTTCTATAAGTCTCTCCGCCCTCTCAGGATTCACCTCCTCAACCTCCATTCCCCTATCGCCCAATCTGTAGACCTTGATAATTCGTGCCATCCCAATCCTTCCCTAACTCTTACTTTTCGATTAATATCCAAAAGGCTAGGCTAATTTAGCTATGGCTTCTCTTATAGCCAGTCTGGTAAATACTTTCACCATTTCTCTTCTATAATCAGCCGAGCCACGAACATCAGATATAGGTTTTGCTTCTTGAGCGGCTGCTTGGGCTGCTGCTTCGAATAATTTATCGTCAACAGTTTTCCCTATTATTACATCTTCAGCCTTCCGAGCCCTTAAGGGAGTGGGGGCTACCGCGCCCAAGACTATTTTAGCGTTAACTATACTTGCGTGCTTGCTATCTAGGGTAATAAGGGCGGCTACGCCTACAAGAGCGATATCTATAGCGGTTCTGGCCGGCATTTTCAGGTATACACCTCCTGTGTGAGGAGGTATATTGGGTACCTGGATCTCGGTAAGTATCTCGCCATCCCTAAGTGCACTCTCACCGGGCCCTACGAAGAACTCCTCTGCAGTTACGGTTCTCTCACCCTGAAGCCCCACTATTTTTACTTTGGCTCCTAACCCAATTAGTGGTGGAGCCATATCTGCTGACGGCGCGGCGTTACAAAGATTACCTCCTATAGTAGCTATGTTCCGGATCGCTGGCATCGCTATTTGATGAGCAGCCTCAGCAAGCACAGGAAACCTTTCTCGAACTAGGGGCGAGCTTTCTATATCGCTTAGAGTCGCCAGGGCTCCTATCCTTAAACCATCTTTATCATAGTGAACGTAATCTAAGTCCGAGATAACTTTGATGTTGATTACATATTCTGGCGTTACCCCCTGTTGCTTCATGGAGACTAGTAAATCTGTCCCACCAGCAATCAACTTGGCTCTATGCTTATATCGGGAGAGTAAAGCACATGCCTCTGTTAAATCCTTGGGTTCCAAATACTCAAACGGCTTCATAAAAACCCTATCCCTATTACAAATGCGTTGTCACATCTAGTGTTTAATTCTATGTCCACATGGGTATAAGCTGCACTTCGACACCGTTATCAAGTTCAAAAATCTCGAATAATCCGATGTCACCTCCACCCCCTGGGCCTAGCAGGGTTTCCAGCAGCCCCTCAGATAGAACCGATGACATGGTGAGCGGTACTGGACGATAGACAGAACTTTTGAAATCGCTTTCAGCCTCAGTGCCTAGCTTCTTCACCGAAACTAATTGTAGCAATATGAGGA
>Ga0114930_10002505_pt1 | contig 16562 bp, 13 predicted proteins | sample AnhtaG_FD_87300 | JGI IMG/M metagenome (GOLD analysis project Ga0114930, IMG submission 87300) | Deep subsurface microbial communities from Anholt, Denmark to uncover new lineages of life (NeLLi) - Anholt_01485 metaG | ecosystem: Environmental > Aquatic > Marine > Oceanic > Sediment | place... | reverse complement strand
TTGGAAAGCAGCGAGGTCGAGGTCCCGGCTCTGGAGCGCGCCGAGCTCTGCACGTTTGAGCGTGGAGAGCACGATCCCACTACCGGACTGTGGATCGCGCGTGTGCCCGGGGACCCAGACATAGCGCCCGCGATCTTTCGGTCCGTCGATTACCGCCAGCTCAGGACAAGCGATCCTGGCCTCTCCTTTTCCACTGTCGTCTCCTGCGAAGAGCAGTACACCATTCAGGTCAGCAGCCGGGCCTATGCTCACGCAGTGCATCTGGTGCTTCCGTCTGGCGCTCTTCCTTCCGATGACTTTTTTGACCTCTTGCCTGGCGAAACCCGCGAGATCCACATTGTCTCGGCGGAGCCCCTGGATCTGGAGGCGATTGACGTCACCTGCGTGAACGCGCGGGGCTCGAGGTGAGAGATGGACACGACATCATTGCCCAAGGCTGAACTCCATTGCCACCTGGATGGCATAGTGGACCCGGCGATGGTGCGCAGCATCCGCCGGGACGACCCGACCTTTCCCCTTGACGCCGACGAGCTTGAACGCGCCTATCCAGTCAACAGCTATGAGAGTTTCTTCCGCTGGTTCGTCTTTATCCGGTCGATCACAGGACGGCTAGATCATTTCTATCCCGTACTGGACAGGCACATTGAGCGGCTAAAAGCTCAAAGGGTGCGCTATTCCGAAGTGATGATCGCCGCTGGCGAGACTCTGCGAGATACGGCAGAGGCCGTGGAACAGGTCGGCGCATTTCGAGACTGGGCACATCGCAAGGAGTGTGGCGATATCCAGGTTGAATTCCTGGTCGCTATCGGACGCAACAGACCTCCTGAACAGGTAGAGACGCTCGCGGACAGGATCTTGGCGCTCTATGAAGCAGGTCTGATCGTCGGCGTTGCCTTGGCAGGTCCCGAACGCGGAAATCCCGTCAAATCATTTCAGAGGACCTTTGCCAGATTCCACGAGGCTGGACTGGGGATCGAGATCCACGCCGGAGAGTGGTGCGGCCCGGAATCGGTCTGGGACGCCTTGGAATACGGATATCCGGACCGCATCGGACACGGCGTAAGCCTGTTTCAGGACGACGCGCTGGTTGACGTCGTCCGCGAACGTGGCATTCATGTTGAGATGTGTCCGACCAGCAACCTCAAGACAGGAAGCCTGTCTCGTATCGAGGAACACCCGGTCGCTAGAGCCAGGGAACTTGGTCTCAGCTTTAGCGTCAACACCGACGACCCAGGGCCGTTCGAATGCAGCATGGAGTCCGAATACGAGACCCTTTCCACAGCGTTCGGGTTTGATGATAGCGATTTTCAGAGGATCTACGCACAGACACTGGAAGCCAGGTTTCAACCAGAACTGCGAATCAGTGACTGACGAGCTGAGGCACCGGCGCGTTCCGAACGGAGTTGCGTTTTCAGCGTCAGTGCGCTACAATACAGGTCTAACCAAGATCGAGCTGTTTCCGAGAGAGTGAAATGCACGATTTCATACCAAGAAAGGAAGGTCGATGAACGAGGAGATCAAGCGTAAAGAGGCAGCGTCGGCAGAGGAGACTGAGGCCGAGTCGAGAGAAGGCGAAACCGTGACCATTGTGTCAGAGGCAGCAGGTGCCATCGTCGCCAAGACAGTGAACATTCAGAACGGCAGCGCGCAGAGCATCGAGGCAGAGATCGTACGAGTGTCACAGGGCGGCGTGCAGAGCGTCAAGGCCGAAAAGGTCCATGTGGAGCAAGGTGGTATCATTGCGGCCGATGCAGACACGATCGAGGTAGAGCGGGGCGGCATTTTTGTGGCTCGTGGTGAGAGCGTCACGCTACACGAAAGCGGCGCATGCGCCGTATTCTCTGAGCGCGCCGAACTCAACAGCGCGAACGTCGTACTGCTGGCGGCCCGACAAGTGAGCGGCGAGGCCAGGATCCTGTTTGACGTTAGAGCAGCTCTTGTCTTTGGCGCGGTGGTGGGACTGATAGTCGGGCTGTTCAACCTGTTCGCCGGACGCGACGAAATATAGCATTGATGACGTCAAGTCTCAGAGGTTTTCGCATGCTATAAAGGAGCATAGATCCATGCCGCTTTGCCATCCGCTGCCCATCTGCAATCCGATTCTCGATCGTCAGCCCAAGGTGGCAGTACGCGATCCAGCTCTGATCTATGAGAGCGGTGTTTTTCGCTGCTTCCACACGGCTGTGGAAAAGGTGGGCGACCGGCACATGCTCTTCTTGGACGTCATCGAGAGTCCCGATCTAGTAAAGTGATCTGCCCCTCAGAGGCTGACCACTTCCCATTTGAGCTTTTCGAGCCCGGGCAACGTCATTCGCGTGGCTGGAGAATGGGTGTTGTGCGTCCAAAGCTATCCCATTGAGCCTGGACAGGTCTTTGGCAGCGAACAGTCTCGGCTTTGGCTGATGCGCAGCAAGGATCTGACCTCCTGGAGTGAACCACAGTTGCTCCAGCCAAATGGGTGCCGGGCAACCTGGACAGATTCCCATCGACAGATCGATCCATACCTGGTTAGACATGACGGCCGGTTCTGGTGCTTTTACAAAACATCGGGCTGTCTTGGCCTCCTAGTCTCGGATGACATGGCCCGGTGGCAAGAAGTCTCACCACACCGTCCTGTGCTAAGCCGACACGACACGTCCGATGGCTCCACAGTCGAGAATCCTTGTGTGATCCGGGACGACGACTCGTTCGTGCTCTTTTTTGCCCCGTGCCGCAAAGGGAGAGGAATCGGCATAGCGCGTTCAGACGATCTTTTGCACTGGCAAGACGTTCACTACCTCCGGTTTCCCCAGTTGGCTTGGGCACCAGGAGGGCCAACTGCGGCAATGGTGCTTGATCTGCGCCAGGAGCTTGGGATGTGGTTGATGGCGTTCCATGGCGACACACACGGAGCCCACGGGGCTGCCCTGGGGCTGGCGTGGAGCGACAACCTCGAACAGTGGACGGTGGGCTGACACTCACGACACCAACAATCCATTTGATTCTAGTTGACCGTCGACAAGCATACGCGGAAACGAAACGGATGCTGGACGAGAAGGCACTGAGAACGTGCACACCGTCACAACGTGACCTCGGGCAGCAAAGCCTCAAGTCCCTTGATCAGCACATCCGCATCTTCTTGAGTGTTGTACCCCTGCACGGAGAGGCGTATGAGCGTTTTTCCATTCCAGCCAGGAATGGGTACTTCCACCTTGAACTCGTCGTACAGCCTGCATCGCAGCACAGCCCCGTCGCAAGGCGGCAGCGAAAACGACGCCATCTGTGCAAACCACATCGGCGAATCTGGGGTAAGGGGCGCCAATCCCGTCAGCTCACAAAGCTCGCGACGGACATAGCGGACCGACTCGTGACATGAACGTCGCACACTCGGCCAATCGTGCTCTCGCATGAACTGGATCGCAGCAGGAACCGCCAGGAAGGCAGCCATGTCGCGAGTCCCCTGGTTCTGCTGTTCATCCACAAAACGCGATACCCTCGGCGTTCCGATCCCCCACCCCCAGCTCACCACCAGCGGCTCCAACAGAGACTGCATCTCTCGGCGAGCATAGAGAAAAGCACTTCCTTTGGGCGACATCATCCACTTGTGGCAGTTACCCGAATAAAAGTCAGCGCCTAGCGCTTCCAGGTCCAGCGGGATCTGCCCGGGTGCGTGAGCGCCGTCCACTACCGTGATGATCCCTGCTTCCCGCGCGCGGCGGACGAGTTCTGCTGCTGGCAGGATAAACGCCGTGGGCGAGGTGATGTGACTGAAAAACAGTGCCCGTGTGCGCTCGGTTACGCCGGACCAAACGGCCTCAACCACCTGTTCCACAGAGTCTGCCGGCAATGGTATCGGCTGGCGAACGTAGCGTGCGCCGCGCTTTTTGCAGTTAAACTGCCAGACGCGATCCAAGGCGCCGTATTCGTGATCGGTGGCGAGCACCTCGTCGCCAGGTTCCAAGGGCAGCGAGCGTGCGACGATATTGAGGCCCATTGTCGCGTTCGTCACATATACCAGATCGCCCGCATCGGCACCAACAAAGCCGCCCAACGCCTCCCTCGTCTGGCGCATCTGCTCGGACAGTCGACGCGCGAACGCCATCGGCTGGCGTTCCAGCTCCAACTGCCGGGCCTGGTAAGCCTCGAAAACTGGGCGAGCGCACGCGCCACAGGAGCCGTGGTTCAGGTAGACCACATCAGGCTGCAGGAGAAACAAGTCTCGCAGATGGGCCCTTTCTGGACCTGTGAGTTCTCTTGCCATTTCGTCCCTTCAGACTCTTTTATTCCTCGCCCAAACGCAGTACGCAGTCTAGGCCGCTACCCACAACACCTGCCAGTCGGAGCAGCACAGCCACCCCAGCGGCGAACACGGAGCGTCACTGTCTCGGCGCTCGCTCTGCGGTCGGCGCCATCTGTCACGCGCCCTTTCGGCGGCGCAGCCGGGTTTTCCGTTTATCCGAACGCCTTCCGCATCTTTTCACAGTAATACTGGACGTTCTCCCACCTGGCATCTGGAGGAATGCGATGGTCAGGACATGGAATATAGCCGCCCAGCTCAACCAGCGGCTTGAGCCGCTCCACTTCGGCGTCAACCGCCGCATAATCCCAGGCAAACACCTTTTTGTTCGTCCCGCCCACCCCGCGCAGCTCCCGGCCGTATCTCTCCCGCCACGGCTTGATGTTGGCTCCCCAGGTGCCGACCTCGATCGGAAACATTGTGTTCACGCCATTGTCAAACCAGACGGGGATCAATTCATCGATCCGGCCATCGCTGTCCAGAGAGATGATGTCGATGTCGCAACTGTGTATTAGATCAGTGATCCGCTTGTAGTGGGGCCCGACCTTGGCTCTGAACACCCGTGGGTTGATCAGTGGCCCACTCTTGAAAGAGATATCTTCCCAAAAGTGGGCGAAATCAAACCTGGCCCTGCTCTCCAGAGCCGTTTTCGTGCACTGATAACACAGGTCACCTACGGTATCAATGATCTCGTCAAACAGCGGCTCGTCGTCGACCAACAAGTATGCAGACCCCACCAGCCCCAACCAGTTACGGATCACGCCGTACAGGCTGCCGCAGTGCAAGCCATACGGATTATCCCACTCGCCGCGCTTCAAGTAGTCGAGGCCACCGTCGTCAAAAGGCAGCCATTCCGTTCCGGTGTTGACATACTGGCCGGTCACTCGTTCCACGAAAAACTGGAGTCTGGGAAGGAAAAACTCTTCCCACGCCTTTCTGTCTTTGAGGATGTGATCCACCTCGGAGGGGATCCCTGTCGCACCCTCTTTCTGGATCACGACCGCTCCATCCTCATTAAGGACCTTGCGCGAGCCATCGGGCAATTCCTCCAGGACCTTTGGCTCAATGGGGGGCACCAACCGGGTGTGCGGATGAAAGCAATTGTACCAGTTGAAATCAAAGCCGATCTTTTTGGTGATCGCCGCATCCGTGGGGTTTCCGTCTGCCCAATTCTGAGCTTCCTCTGCAGCGATGTGCCCTTCCTTCGCCCATTTCTCCAGGGTCTCCGTCCAGAAGCCAAAGTGCACGATCGGGAGCCTATCGTACTCTTGATAATGCAGTATAGCCATCGCTCTCTGTCTGTTGTTCATCTTTCCTCTCCTGGTTGAGATTCGTCGTTCGTCAGCGCACGCTCAGCGTGCGCAGCCCTTTGTCTGTCTCATTGGGTCGGCAACCCGTGACCAACTGTTCCGCACCTGGTTGACTCCTCTATCAGTCATAGCGACCGTATTTCTTTGCGGCGGCGATAAAGGCCTCGACGTTCTCCGGTGAGGTGTCCGCCTGGATTATGTGGGCGGGCGCGATCATGTACCCCCCTCCGGCGCCGAGGATGGCGGTCTTGTCTCTGACGTCCGCCTCGATCTCTTGCACGGAGCCGTGCGGCAAGAGGTCTTGCTGGTCGATCGCGCCAAAGAAGGAAAGCTGATCGCCAAAACGATCTTTGAGCTCCTGCGGATCGTGACCAGGGACGTTCGGCTGCACCGGGTTGAACACCTCCAGCCCGATCTCGACCAGGTCGGGCAAGAGCGGAGCCACCGCACCATCGCTGTGCATCACGATCAGTATATCGGGATCGATCTCTTTGACCGCGCCAAAGATCTGGGCATACAATGGCTTGAACACGCGCCGCCACATCTGAGGCGACATCATCAGGCCGGTCTGCGCGCCGAAATCGTCGCCGAACCAGATGGCGTCTACTCCGCCCTTGGCAAGCTCGGTGGCGATGCCCAGGCTCCAGAGGAAAGCCTTTGCCAGCAGCGCCTCCAGGTAGGGCTCCTGATAAGCCAGGGCTTCCATGTACTTTTGCATGCCAACCAGGTGCCAGCACAGCTCAAACATGGTCAGCTCACAGTCGCCGATGATGAAATAGTCGTCCTTGTAGCGCGCGATGTCGGTTTTGGCCTGAACGTAGCGGGCGGCATCGTACGGATCTGGAAACTGGTATCTATCGATGTCGGCGATAGAGGATGCCTCGCACAATGGGGAATCGACCACCTCCATGTACAATGGCCCCTGGCGCATCTTCATCCCAAACTCGTTGACGGTCAAGCCGTCGGCATCCTCCTCGAGTTCAAAGATCCTGCCCAGCCCGCCGCCGACGACGACGCAGTCACTCCCCATCGCCGTGCGCAGGTCGTTGGCCGAGATGCGGAACTTGAGGTCTTCATAGTAGGAGGGACTGTACTGCAGGGGAATGCCATACTTTGCGCCAAAGGTCTCAAGTAGCGGTGCGCAGAGATCAAACTGGATCGGCACACGGTCCGGCAGCGCATCACGTTTCAGAGCCCGCCTTACACGCTCTCTAGAATTCATGTTGACCTTCCTTTACCTTCTTATCCATCGCGCAGCCTGTCGCCCCAATGCACTGCCGCGCGCATAGCAAGTTATCTTGGAGCGCGCACTCGTGGAGATGAATAGCATTTCCTGCGCAGAGATACGTCATCTCGGACGGGACGTTGCCTCCACTCGTGACATCACCCACCGCTGGGGCGCAACCCGACCTGCATGGAAGAGCAACACAAGAGGGCCGGCAGACTTGGACCGCTGGCTCTCTTTGGTTCTTTCTCAGATGTTCGAGGCTGTGGCATGGGGTCTTGCTGCGGCGGACCAGAGCTCTTGGAACTCGCCGACACACGCACCTCCAGCAACTGGGCTGAGAGAAGGACGTCCTTTTCCTTCTCCACCGGCACAAGCGTGGCCCGCAAGCGATATGAGGCTGGGGGAAGCGATGGAGCCACCAGGAAGGGATAAACCACCTGGTGCTGTGACCCCATCTCCCAGGCAGTCACAGAGATACCAGGTGTCACTTTGTACCGCTGGCGTTGAGCCACCTTGCCTCTCCCATCCGTCAGAGCCAATTCAAGCAAATACTCCTCCTGCGGTGAACTACCAGCTCTCCACTCCAAGGAAACATCCAAAGTCTCCCCCTGCAAGGCCGAGAGCGGTCCGGCGAGCGTAGAACGAACGGAAATGCAGGCCTCCAACAACTGGACCTGCCCCGCCACGTATGGCGCGTTGCTCCGTGTGCGATAGGCCGCGATTTGCTCATCCTCATACTCGGGGGCTAGTGTCGTCACGCTCAGCCACGTATCAACAGAAGAAGGTGCTACCCAATCCTTGTGCAAGATCACATACTCTATGTCGTGCTCGGCCAGGGTACTCAACAGCGAAGAAAGATCGGCTGGCGGTAGGCTCCATCTTCCACAGGCCTGCATCGAGCGCAGGGCGGGCGTTCCCTCTATAAAGTCATAAGCGTCTAGAGGGGTGCGGGAGATGGTACCTTCCACCAGTGGCCTGCCGTGGGTGATCTGGTAGTACATGTAAACCTTGGAAGGCTGGCGACCCATCGGCACTTCCACAACGGCACCCTCCCCTGGCTGAGCAGCCAGGTCAAAGTAAAAACTGGGAACGGCGGCCGCAGTAGTGGGAAAGGGCAAATAGAGATATTCCAACAAGAGCAGTGCCATCATAGCCCCGGCAAAGGGCCAACGCCACCCCGCTCGACGGTCGGCCAGCCGACGTAACACAGCGGATAAGCCGAGTCCGCTGGTGACCGCCAGGCCAAATCCCACCAGCGTGCTGAACCGGAAGGGGTGTCTAAAAAGCCAGACAACCGGCACCGACCACGGCACCAGTATGCCAAGATCACGACCATAGGTCTGGAGATAAGGGCCGAGCGAGAGCATCGCGCTGCACAGGGCCAGTAGAATCCAGAAGCGGGCACGGCGCCAGGCCGCCAGACCGCCGGCCAGGCTCAGTCCCACGGCCGTAACACCCAAGTAGACGGGTCGATGAGTGCTCCTGATATGCCCATATAGCCGCTCGACCAGCCGGCCCCAGATAGGATTCTCTTTCGCCGGGAGCAGGAAAGCGATCAAGTCGTTCCCCCGCCCTCCTGTCAGGTCCGCCCCCACGTAGGAACGTGAGACAGTCAACTGCTCCTGGAGGAGGGGATAGATGAAAGGTGCGAGCACTATCCCAACCGGCACAGCCAGCAGAGCGAGGTTGCGCACCACGACTCTGGACCAACGTCCGCGCTCAAAGACCAGGGTGTAGCCAAGATAGGCCACAGACAGAAACAAGGTAAAGAGCATCAGATGCCAACTAGAGAGAGCGGTGAGAAGAAAAAAGAGCGCTGCCGGCCCAGCGTATCGCTTTCTACCTTCTCCCAGCAGACGGAGCAAGAACAGGAAATACAAGGGCATCCACTGGGTACTGACGATCACCGGATGGACACTCTCATTCATCCGGTATGGGAAAAAGGCGAACGTCAGGCCAGCAAAAAAAGCCCCTCTACTGTCGCCCGTGATGTACCGCACCAGGCAAAACATCCCATAGCCGCTCAAGGCGTGGGCCAGGAGGATTGTGCCATTGTAGGCTCCCAGACGACCCAGCCACGGTCGCATTAGCAGTTCCAAAGCCGTATTGACGTGGCTGAAACTATGGAAGGCTAGGCTGGCGCCACGTGGGTGGAACATCAGGTCGGTATAGTATAGGCTCCGTCCTTCAGAGATCGCCTTCTCGGTCCACCAGGTAGCCCAGGGATTGTGCCACACGTCGTTATCCTGGCCTGCAAAATGGGAGTTCAGCTCTAATATGAGCGGCCAGGTCATCAGTATCGTCAGTGCGGCATAGGCGGCTCCAACGGCCAAGTCGCTCCGCCAGCAGCGCATTCGCTTCATCCGTCAGATTGGCTCACTGCTTCATCAAACTGAGATCGGATAAGTGCCGAACTCTAGACCTGCTTCGATATACGCTTCAATGTTATCTAGATATTTGATCATCTGTTCTGCATCTTGGACCGAATTGGTTCCAGCCGAACCAGCAGCCGGGCGCAGGGTAAATCCACCGCCAGCGGCTGCCGCCGAGATCGCTTCTTTGACACTTTGTCGCACTTGTTCTCGACTCATGAAAAGAAAGCTCTGTGAGGGAATGTTGCCGGAGAGAAGCATACGGTCTCCGACCAGGCGTTTTGCCTCTCGCAGATCTACATCACCAAAGGGAGGCCGTTCTAGCGGCTCGATGGCGTCGACCCCCATTTCGCTAAATCGCTCCAGATACGCCATGCAATTCCCATGGCAATGGATGCGCAGTCTGCCTCCGATCCGGTGGATTGTATCGTTGACCATTTTGTCATATGGGAAAACGAATTCTTGAAACATCCTCGGCCCCATCCAGGGCGGAATGAGCATCTCATGGGCAGTGACGGTGAAATAGGGGCCTATGCCCGCTCTGCCCATAGCCTCTATGGTTTCCGCTACTTGTCCATTTGCTCTTTCGAGAAACCGATGCATGATCTCGGGCTCTGTAAGGAACCACCCGTAGACCTCTTGCAGGTTGGCATTTCGCACAAGGTATCCCAGAGAGTGCAACAATCCGACGAGGTAAAGCCCTCGGTTGCCAATGTCATGGATCTCCGCGTCAAAGGTCTCTTTGTCGAGCGGAATAGACGCGCGAGGCGCTTCGGCCAGCCGCCTCATTTCCTCAAGCGTATGAATGTAGCGTCGCTCCCAGTAAAAGTCGTTGGGACTCAATGTGTTATAGTTGTGCTTTGTTATCGCATAGAACTCGCCCGCCGCTGTGATATGGACACGCTTGATACGTCGGAAATCACCGGGGACATCTTCTATGACTTCCTCATGGTACGACGTCTTTAGACCGCAGAATCCCCAATCCGCAGGTCGGAGATGGAAGAAATTGTCTGCTTCGTTTTCGATAAACTCGAGGATGCGCTCAGCTTGGGGAAATTCGTGCGCTGCTGGGGCGAGTTGGATCTCAATAGGTACACGGTCGGGCTCCCTCAACGACCACGCGGTCAATAGACGACTCTCTGAGTCCATGATGGCTCTTCCGCTTCCGAATACTCTCTTACTTTAATATGAACTGCTCTACGAAATCGGGCGGGTATCGCATGGACCTGTAAAGGGGCATGCGCCTGCCATCCTCTGTCCTATCCGGGTTCCAGAACTCCCAGACGATCTCGCCTTCAGGCGTGACTTCTAACAACCTTCCACTGTCGGATTCGGCGATGAAGGTGTTCCCGTTGGGGAGCCTTTGACTTGAGCCTCGGGTGGGCGAGAAGAAGGACTCTGGGGGGTCCGCCTTGTATTCCCACACTATCTCCTCAGCCTGGGGATCGAGCTCGAGGATCCGGGTGTAGCCCCGAAACGTCCCATTGTCGTAGACCAGAATGTGCCCGTTATCGAGCATAGTAGGCATGTGTTGTCTGTCCAGCACGCCTGGCCCCCATGCCCAGGCAACCGCGCCCGTTTCCTTGTCGATGACCCCTATGGCGTTCACATTTCTCGTGCTAAAGAGCACATTTCCCATCCTGAACCTGAGATCCATCCTGCCAAGCGGACTGTCTGGCAGCACCTCGACGGTGTTCATGAACGTCCAATCCAGATCGGACGGCGGAAACCGGAAATCTATGAGCCCTCTGAGTTCTTCGAGGTGATCACTTGGATGCCACTCCCACACGATCCTGTCGTCAGGCGTCAGTTCTATCACATAGTAGTTGTCTCGCCGACACAGCACCACGGTGTTGCCGTTGTCGAGCCTATCGAAATCATGGTGCGCGGTGATGTCCATCTTGCGGAAGAGATCGCCCTCCCAGTCGAGCTCCAGCAGCATCTCTTCCTTGACGATGGCGCATAGATGGCCGTTCGGGAGGAGTTCTGTATAGTGCCACGTGTATCCCTGGGGGTATGACCACCTGTGGATCACATTGCCCTCAAGGTCGATCAGGTTCGCCACTTCGGTGTGACGGCTGTTATACAGGGTATAGCCGTGATAGCATTTTCCCGGATCGTGAGCAGTTACGCCACGCCTTATCTCCTCTGGCGAGGCTAGTTTCATGTCCCACCTCCTCAAGTGGTGTGAAGCAGGGCTCAAAGGCTATGCCAGATCCTCAAGTGCCTGGTAGATGACGGCACCCTCCGTATCCCGCGGCACGGGCACCTGAAGCAAGTGACATATCGTCGGTGTGATGTCCGTCAGCCAAACTGTCCGCTGCAACTGGACACCGCGCCGAATGCCAGGACCCCTGATCATACATAGAGATGCGTTCGAGCCAAGCCCCCAGGCAGCGGTGGAGAGTTGCGCGCCGTGGTTCCCTCCAAAGGGTTCCCGCAACGCGAAAACGACATCGCCGATCTTTTTCCCTGTCGGGTCTCCGTAGAGGCCGATGTATCGCATGTCTACTTTGCGCAAAGCCAGGTTAAAGGGATGCAGACCAATCCTGGGATCCACATAAGCGTGCAGTGCGGCAACGAGTTCGTCGCACGTCTTGTCGAATTGCTCAGGGGGCACGATCCCCTGGGGCTCTCGCCCCTGGAGATTTACGTTCACAAAGAGGGTGTTTTGCACATAAGCACGCGTGTGCTGCCAGTCGATCTCACCGTTCGCATCGTCAACTAGCAGCCCTGCCTCCCGCAGAACCTGGCGCGTGTCAACGGGGTTGGGATTGGCCAGCCCACCGTGGTCAGACACGACAAAGATCGCCGTGTCCTCATCCGCCTCGTCCATGATCTGGCCCAACATCCGATCGAGGCTCTCGTAGAGCCGGTCGATGAACGCCAGGTACCGATCTGCCAACTCTCGATCGTTGGCGTTGGATGCCGGATCGGCCAGGCGAAGGGCGTGGTGGTTGGCACAATCGATGCAATGGCTCTGCAACATGCAGAGTGACCAGTCTCGTGTGCTCGTCAGGTACTTGATCGCGTCTGCAAACCAGTCATGCTGATAGTCTGCGAGATCAACCATGACCGACTCGTTGAACCACGCCTTTGTGTAATCGTGTCCCAGTCCTTCCCAGCCGATGTCGGTGATGAAAGGACCTACCTTCTCACATAGCTCCCTGCCGACGGATCCGGGAAAAGCATAGTGGTCAACATCCATGATCTGCGTGGCATATAATTTGACGACCTCGGCGTCGGCAGATAGTTCCTCCAGCTTGAACCGTACGGTCCCGGCGCGCGCGCCGTCCACGGTCTGGAAAGATTCCTCTATCCAAGGCGACCACGCTCCCTCTGCAAGCTCGGCGATCCTTTCTTGAGCAGCGGCGTCTTTGGCGAGGATGACCTTGTCGTACGCGTCGCCCTGCGTCGAGGTGACGAACAAGTAAAGGGTCTTGCCTGGGGGAACCAACTTGCACACCGGCGTGTCTAGCCCTACGTTTTGGGGCTTGACACGCTCGATATCGGGGACGCCGTAGAAAGCTGTGCCCTCGTCCAGGCCCGCGCCAACCGACCTCGCGCCCAGGCCGCGTGCCTCAAACACCAGTTCTCCTCGCAGCAAAGGGCGCCTGTCTTCCGGGATCTCTGTCCCATCTGAGACTTTTTGAAGGGTTAGAGAGGCACTGCGGGGCTCTACCGTAGAAAACATGTGGGCGCCGTCGATCTGGTGAGCGCAAGGACGCACGTGACATCCGCACACCTGAACGCCGGTGGTCATGGTGGGTGGATGGGAGGCGGGGTATTTGAGTAGGATGCTTTGCTTCCCCGCGCGTTCCAGGGCGTCCCAGATGAACTCTGCCTGGCTTTCCTCTGACGTGTACCCAGCCATCCAGTTGCCGTGAAGCTCAGGTGGCTGAAAAACCTGGAAGGACATCACTTGATGCGTGCCGTTCCAGGCTCCCGTGGCGATGGTTGTCCAATTCTCCGGTGTGGACGTGGGCATGGATGACAGGCAATGGGGGGCAAAAGTCCCACCCTCCAGCATTCGCTTGAAATTGGGCAGCCGGCCCTCTTTCACAAGTCGCAGGACGAAGGCAGGGTTTGCGCCATCCATCCCGATCAGAATACACTTTTTGGACATGTCTTTGCTCTCCTTCTGTCCAGCTATGACAGCATCCACTGGCGCGAGCGTGATACGATGAGAGGAAGCGATTCATCGCTTCCTCACGGACGACTGCCCCCCACCGTTTTTTGTCATCTGAAGATTCTGGAGCCCTCTATTCTCCGTGATCGAGAAAGCCAGGTGGAGCATGCCCACTAACCGTAAGGATCCGCCGCATCCCGCAGGCCATCGCCCAAAAAGTTGTAGGCCAGGATCGCGATGACCACAAAAATCCCAGGTATCAGGAGCCAGGGCGCACTCGCCACCGACTGCAGGTTCTGCGCCTCACTGAGAAGGATGCCCCAGCTTATGGCGGGAGGGCGCAGGCCCAGGCCCAGAAAGCTCAGGGAAGTCTCGGACAGGATCATGGCCGGTATGGCCAGGGTTGTTCTGGCGATGATGTGGCTCAGGAACGAGGGCAGCATGTGCCGGAAAATGATCCCCAGCTCGCTCGCGCCGGAGAGGCGCGCCGCCATGACAAAGTCTTCTTCCCTTAGGGCCAGGAAACGGCCCCGAACCTGCCTGGCGAGGCCCGTCCAGCCTATGAAGGAGATGATGACCGTAATGGCAAAGTAGACCTGGATGACGGACCACTCGGCGGGCACCGCCGCACCCAGTGACAGCCACAGGGGGATGGTGGGAATGGAGCGCAGGAATTCAATGACCCGCTGAATAGCCACGTCCACCACGCCCCCACGATACCCGGATATGCCCCCCAGCAGGATGCCCAGGAAGAGGCTGATACTCACACCCACCAACCCGATGGACATCGAGATCCGGGTGCCCAGCATCAACCTGGACCACACGTCCCTTCCCAGGCGGTCGGCCCCCAGAGGATGCAGGGGAATGGGTTTCTGGTCGGTCTCCAACCCCATCAGGTGGATGTCTGTTATCCACAGGCCCACGAGCTTGTACTCGTAGCCCTTGACAAAGAACCGGATGGGGTGCTTTTTCTCAGGGTCCGGCTCGTACTTCATGGCCAGCGTCACCGGGTCTCGCCGCTGTTTTGTGCCATAGACAAAGGGCCTCAAGCTATCCAAATGGATGCCCTGGGGCGGCAGGTAGGTGGTGAGCGCATACTGGGCATACGGGTCGTGGACGGCGAAAAACTCGGCAAAGATCCCGACGATGTACAAGATCAGAACGACCACCCCACTGATGATTGCCAGGCGGTGCTTCCGAAAGCGCCACCACATCAACTGCCACTGGGAGGCGACGAATACGCGCTCTTCTTTCGCCGCCAGCACCGCCAGTCCTTCGCGTTCAGCGGCCACGTCCTACCCTCCCATGCGGATCCGCGGGTCCAATGCCGCCAGGACGATGTCGGAGACCAGGGTACCTATCATGGTCAGCGTCGTGAGGATCAGCACGATCGAGCCGGCCAGGAACATGTCCTGAGCCATCAACGCCCTCAGAAGCAGAGGCCCGACGGTGGGCAGGCCCAGCACCATGGCTACAATGAGGCTCCCGGAAAAGAGCCCAGGTAGCGCCCAGCCGATCGTACTGACAAAGGGATTGAGTGCGATCCGCAAGGGGTATTTGAACACCACCTTGCGTTCTGAAAGCCCCTTGGCGCGGGCCGTCTGCACGTAGGGTTTTTTGAGCTCGTCCAGCAGGTTAGCGCGCACGGTCCGGGTCAGGCCGGCGGTTCCGGCGGAACCGAGGATGAGCATGGGCACCCAGATGTGCTTCAGCATATCCAGAAACCTGGCGACACTCCAGGGAGCGTCCACGTAATCACCCGAGAACAGGCCGGTGATCTTTAGCCCAAAGTAGCGATAGACCGACCACATGATCACCAGCGCCAAGAGAAAGTTGGGTACGCCTACCCCAACGTAGGAGACAAAGGTGAAAAAGTAATCCACAAAGGAGTACTGCTTGACGGCGGAGAGCATGCCGATGGGGAGGGCCAGGCTCCAGGTAAAGAGAACGGTGAACAGGCCCAACAACACGGTCAGTCCCAGGCGCTCCCCGATCAAGTCGTTCACCGGTCGCTGGAACTCCAGGGACATTCCCAAGTCCCCGTGCAGCACCTTCCACAGCCACTTCCAGTACTGCACGTACATCGGCTGGTCGAGACCATACATCCGTTCCAGGGCCTCGATCTCGGCCATGTCAACGTCGTCACCGGTGGCCATTAACTGGGCGATGTAGGTCTCCAGGTAATCCCCCGGCGGCGCTTGTATGATCGCAAAGGCAACGATGGACATCATAAAGAGCATGGGCACCAAGATGCTGACACGCCGGATCAGGAACGCAACCAAAGCCTGTTCCTCCTCTCTCGTTCGGGCGGTTTCGCCAGCCCCTCCTGGGCACGCAGGAGGGGCTGGCTGTGTCCCGGTATCAGTGAATGGAGAGTCTCGCTCACGGCGAGCCGTAGACTCGCCGCGCTGACCAGTCACGGACTGGTCAGGAGCGATGGTTTTCCTGTACCGGGTCTACGGCCTACCGCTTGTAGAAGAACTGATCTGGCATAGCAGTCCACGGTGTGTTGAACATCGTGTCGTTGGCCCAACTCTCCGGGACGTTGCCCAGTTTCTGGCTGACCACCGTTACGCCCATCACCATGGGGCTCCGTCGGGCGGTGCCGATGATCACCTGCTGGTCAATGATCCACTTGTAGATCTCCTGCGCCAGCGGTGCGGCCTCGTCGGGAGACAGCGCCTGCCCTTGCAGAACCAGTTCGGTCAATCTCTTGACCTCGTCCGGGGGCTCGATGCCCGATTCCCCATCGGTGGCATACCATATCTGGTACTCTACGCCCCAGAAGCAGGACTCGCTGCAGTCGATCCACGGACTCTGCACAAAGAGGTTCACTGCCCGGCCCGGGCCCCACACGTAGAAGTGCAGCTCGTTCGCGTTATTCCGGTTCATCAGCAGGCTTCGCTCCATGATGTCTGCTCGAGCGCGAACGCCGACCTCTCCCCACTTCTGGGCCACCTGTTCCGCGATGTCCGGCCACGGCCCAAAGGCGGGGGTTGCGCTGATGACAAGCTCCAGCCGGCTGCCGTCGGGCAGCGTGCGGAAGTCTTCGTCGTCCACGTTGGGGATGATCTCGTCCAGCATCTTTTTGGAGAGCTCCGGATCGTACTCCGTGTGCTTCCTCTCCCACTCGGGGCCGGGATGCTGGGGGCTGTCGGGCGGCGGCAGGTAGTTGCCGATCATCCCGATGCCCAAGAAGCTGACCTGGTTGATGAACTCGCGGTCGATGGCGTGCGAGAGCGCGATG
>Ga0114930_10002504_pt1 | contig 16568 bp, 15 predicted proteins | sample AnhtaG_FD_87300 | JGI IMG/M metagenome (GOLD analysis project Ga0114930, IMG submission 87300) | Deep subsurface microbial communities from Anholt, Denmark to uncover new lineages of life (NeLLi) - Anholt_01485 metaG | ecosystem: Environmental > Aquatic > Marine > Oceanic > Sediment | place... | reverse complement strand
TGTGGGTCGTGGGCTTTTACCACCTCGTGAGTCTTGCGCCACTCGTATTTGCTGGACTTGACCCACTCCAACAGCTTCATCCAGACCTCGAGGACGTTCCCGTTGGGATCCCCTTGCAGCTTGCAGGCCGTGACGGTGTATAGGCCTCCAGCGAAATCCTTCTCTTCGATGTCGCCCTCAGGTTCGATGTCGTGGTCGATGACGATCCAGAACTCGTAGCCGTACTCCTTGCGGTCCGGAGATGGGTTGGGGTTGTTGAAGCCGAAGACCGGTGGGCCCGGGTCCGGCGGCAAACCTCACCTCGGCGAAGCGGCCCGGGCAGGAGGGCACGAGCTGACAGGATTTTACTTGACATATCGTAAGATCAGGATATATTAATATTGAGATGTCAAAAACTAAGGATATAAAGCGGACTCCGGGAGAGGTGATCGAGCGGGTGGCGGCGGCGCTGCGGGTGCTGGCCCATCCCCACCGGCTGCAAATTGTCGAGCGCCTGATGGAGGCGGATTTGACCGTGGGAGAGCTGGCCGAGGCCCTGGAGATTCCGCCAAGCGCCTGCAGCCAGCATCTGAACCTGATGCGGGCGCATGGGCTTTTGACCGGCCAGCGCGACGGGCGGGCGGTTCATTACCGGGTGACCGCTCCGGCCGCCGTCAACATCATCCGCTGCATTCACAAGCACGAGCTTGGGGGTCGACCCGCGGTCCGTGCCCTCGGAGCTCCCGGAGGCTTCGGTATTGTCTGATTTGCGGTTCAACGTGGTCTTTTTTGGCAAACATGGATAGAAGGAGCCGGATATGGCGAACAGAGCTGAAGCGTTTTTCGCGCAGTGGGAAGAGGATCAGGGAAAGATGAAAGAGCTGGCCCCCGATGTGATGCGGGGATTCGGCGGGCTGTTTCAGGCCGTCATGAAAGACGGGTCCCTTTCGGTACGCGAGAAGGAGCTTATCGCGTTGGCGGTCGGCGTTGCGGTGCCCTGCATCCCCTGCATCAATTTACACGTGAAGAAATGCCTGGAGGCGGGTGCCACGCGTGAGCAGATCCTTGAAGCAGCCGGCGTAACCGTCATGATGCGCGGCGGCCCGTCATATACGCACATACCGGAGGTCATCGAGGCCTTGGAGCACTTGGAGCAGACAACATGATGGCCGAATGACGAATGGAGAATGAAGAATTGCGAGTGAAAAACAAGCGGCAAGGATAACGAGGCGGCGGCATGCCCGGGCCACTTCCCGCCTGGGGCGCTTATGCCATTTCGTTATTCGCTATTCGTCATTCTGCTCTCGGCCGCTCCGATCACGATTGTCAGATCTTCTCAGGGCTGGCCTTGTCGCTGACCTTCGGCCTGTTGGCCTCGACGATCTTCACCCTGTTCGTGATCCCCATCGCCTACTGGCTGCTGTACGCTGGCAAGCCCGGCCACGGTGCTACGTCGCCTGAGGCCTAACCCGCAACATTAGCCGGGGCAGGGTCTTGCCGGACTACGGTGCAAGCAATGCCGAACAAACGTTCCACATCGTCGGAGGAGACGAGCCGAATCTTTTCCCGGAACCGGAGAATATAATAGACCGGTGATAAGGCGGGAACTGCTGCTCAATCGCGGTACAATGCTGTGCAGTCTATGGGTTTGTGGCTGGGTACCGATGTTACACCGGAACATGCCGGGATGAGGGCAACGTGTCGTTGAGTCGGCTGCGTAGCCGCGAGGGCGGCATTGTCGCAGCCAGAATCCGTGGTGGCTCGTCAAGCCCACACATACTGCTGCCACGAAGAGAGACGCAGACATGATCACCGGCGGACCGAACCGAGAACGAGAATACGACCGATATCCTGTGCAGACCAGTCAACGCTCGCGTGGCCTGAGCTGGGTGACCATGCTTGGCGTGTGGGTGGTGGTGTTCCTGCTGGTCTGGTCGTTTGTCAGGCCGGAGCAGCCCGCGCCGCTGCACGATCCCAACGCCGAACCCAGGGTCGTCACCCCCCGTGCGGATCTCGTCGCCGATGAGAAGGCCACCATCGGAATCTTCCGCGAGGCCTCACCGGCTGTGGTGTACATCACCAGCACTGAACTCGGTCGCAGTTTCTTCGGGGTCGATGTCTTTGAGATACCCCGCGGTGCCGGTTCCGGGTTTATCTACGACCGCGAGGGCCACATCGTCACCAACTTTCACGTCATTCAGGATGGCACACGCTGGACGGTGACACTCGCGGACGAATCGCAATGGCCGGCCCGAGTGGTGGGTTTTGAGCCCGACAAGGACATCGCGGTTTTGAAGATCGAGGCACCGAAGGAGCGGTTGAAGCCGATCACCGTTGGCACCTCCCACGATCTCCAGGTGGGCCAGAAGGTGCTGGCCATCGGCAACCCCTTCGGGTTCGACCAGACCTTGACCCTGGGCGTGGTCAGCGCGTTGGGCCGTGAGATAGGATCGGTGACCGGTCGCAAGATTCGCGGTGTGATTCAGACGGACGCGGCCATCAATCCTGGTAATTCCGGCGGGCCGCTACTGGACAGTGCCGGGCGACTCATCGGAGTCAACACGCAAATCGCCAGTCCTTCAGGGGCGAGTGCAGGCATCGGTTTCGCCGTACCGGTTGATATTGTCAACGACATTGTCCCGGACATCATCCGCTATGGTCGGGTGCTGAGGCCGGGCTTGGGTGTCAATCTTTTTCAGGACAGGCAGACGCGCCGCGTGGGCATACGTGGATTGCTGATTGATTCCGTGGCGGAGAACGGCGGCGCCGCGCAGGCAGGTCTTCGCGGGACTGCCGTGGACCGGCGGGGATACATACGGCAGCTCGGCGACGTAATCGTCAAGATCGACGATCAGGAGGTGAGCACCGTCAACGGGCTCAAAGATGTGTTGGAGTCCCATAAGGTTGGCGACGAAGTCCGCGTCACCTACATCCGGGACGATGAGGTGCGGGAGGCACGGGTCAAGCTGCAATACATCAACTAGAGCGATTCTCGAAATCGTATGCCGAGCCGCGGGCTTCAGCCCGCGCGGAATCGCATAGCGAGAGGACGCTCGCCGTCCCTGACGTGCGGTATACGAAAACGGGATCTGCTCTAGCCGCTGCAGAGCATATACCACTACTGGTAAGGCCAGCCGGGTCGCCATGATCACGACCGTCCATGATGCGAACGCGATGATGTTCCGTTTCTGGACTCTTCTGCCCGAGGCATAAATCGTCCGGTAAGTAGCATGTATTCGATATGTCGTTTGCCCGCCCTCCTCTAGTTGCAATATGTTGTATGATCCGATGCTTATACGGGCGTTGCGGGCCATTTTTCTTCAAGCCCGAGAAATAGCCCTGACGATACTAGAAAGGACAGCGCTGCTGTCTGGGGCAGTCTGACGGATCGGCTCCTAGCAACATTAGCACACCCGATTTCGCACTGGCCGTTCATGGAAGAATGCGTGAGCGAGGTTGTGGGGGTCGTATGTCTGCTCAGTGAGAACGATGAGTTGAGCAGGAGGTTCCGGGCGCGTGCCGACACGCCCGAGCCGCGTCGGATGGCCCTGGCCGGCGCGGCAGGATCTCTTAAAGAACGCTACGACATGAGTCTGAGCATCAACATTGCCTCGGCCTACCCATCCGTGCCGTTCTCACGGGTGATAGCTCGCTCACCCACCCCACCCGCCGCCCTCACCACGGACGGGGATAGAGTAGAGTTTTCCAGCGTCGGCCGGACCCTCTCGCGAGTCGCCGAGGAATCGAGCTTCCGCATAGCTCGAGTACGGGCGATCCGGGACGAGATTGAGAACGGCACGTACGAAACGCCGGAACGCATCAACGGGACCGTTGAGCGGCTAGTCGATGTTCTCGCCTGACATTCACGCCGTCGCACCCCGGCAATGACATTGCCTTGTCGCCCCCGTCGGTCGTAGACCACTCAAGACCCGATAAGATCATTCCATTCCCAAACGCTCACGAGCGGAAGACTGCTTGCGTGTAATCGCACTGACGTGCGCTGACGCGGCTGTGACAGCAGGCGCGTCACAATGGGCAGACTTTTCTTCCTGCGCGTCTTCCAATGCAGCACAATAGGAAAGCTCTTATTATAAGCCGTAAAGGGTGACACCATTTACCATCGGTCTTCGACAACAGGTTGAATTGTAGACTCGAAAAGAGCTAGGATGATTAGGAGCACGCATAGATAGTCGTGGCTCCATTGGCTTCACAGATGATAGTGTCGATGTCCTATATCGATCTACAACCTGCACTCAGCGACTGGCCTTACGAGCCTGAGAAGATCTCCGTTCGCAAGATCGTCGGCGCCGAAGGCTCAGTAAGGATCCAGATGCGCGTTGAGCTGGGCGTCTTGCAGATGGAAGCCGAGGGCCGACCCGACGGCACAAAACCATATGCTTGTGAATCTCTGGTAGCTTACTATCACAAGCGCCTCACAGAGCACGAGCAACGCAATGGAACCATGCTCGGATTCGGTCTATCACGCGACCAGTGCCGTGAGCTGCGCCTGGAGGCATCGCTTTACTATCGCCGTTACATCGCCTTCTTTGTGCTCGAGGAGTACGCCAACGTCTCCCGCGACACCTCACACAGCTTGGCGATCTTCGATATCTGTCGCGACTATGCCTTGGAGCCCGAGGACCGGGTCTCATCGGAGCAGTTCCGCGCTTATGTGCTCATGATGGATGCCCGAGCACGGGCCTATCATGCGTTGGAGGAAGGGGAACCCGACAGCGCCTTGGCCCATGTGAACCGAGGGATCATGTCCATCAAGGCGCACTTCGAGCGATACGGGCAGTCCGATGTGGAAACGGCCAGCGAAGAGATCAAGATTCTCCGGTCATTGGGCAACGAGTTAAATCAGCGGGTCCCGAAAAACTCCCTGATCGTAACCCGCAAGGCGCTGCGCGCCGCCATTGAGCAGGAGCGTTTCGAGGAAGCCGCCCGCCTGCGCGACACCCTCAAGAACCTCTACAACCACGAGCACTGAGCACCGGCGAGGCCTAGGGAGCCCTCCCGCAAGTCCTACGTCCACTACCCGCCAGGACGCCATAAGCACTCCATTCTGTACGCGGCTGCAACTATGGACACCCGCTGGGTCCATCGAACGGGTAGTCAAACCCGCGGAACGCGTCGAGAACCTGCACAACGTCAAGGATGTCAATCGAGGCGTCGGGAATCACCGGGAACAGGTCGCACCGGGTGGTGGCCGGGGCCGTGGGAAGATGCCTGAACCCGTCGAGCAAAGCTGAAGCGTCAATCATCTGGACCTCACCGTCCGGCGGAGTCCAGCCTCCCTCGTGGAACTTGCCGATGGTATCGCCCCATACGGGAACCGTGGCCATCGCTACAGGTCCCAGGAAATCCACACCATCCAACGTAGCTTCCACTGCGTACGTTGCGTCCGGCACTATATCCTGGTCCCCGGCGTGGACCGGTGTAAAGCCCCAGTTCCGGTAGGTCGGACTACAGGACAACCGTGACCTACCTTTGACATTCGGTGCAGCCACCCATTTCTGTTGACCGACCGTATCCGGGAACAAGGAATTCGAGACCGTGGTAACCCTAAAGGCCTGCGGTATACCCAGCGAGTTGCCCGGAGTGAACGAAATGTAGCGGTTCTTGGGAATAGGGTCCGCCGTTGGAGCGGTGAAGACTTCGCACGGCTCGTGAGATGGAGGTTCAGCCGGCGGCCCGGTCCAGGCTGTCCGAAAATCAGACCAGTCCTCGCAGTCCACATCATTGTCGGAATCGAAGTCGAATATGCCGCACCCAGGCCCTGCAGGTCCCACCGGACCGGTAAAACAGAGTACGAACTCGTCGAAATCGGTGGTATCAATGACGCCGTCGCCGTTGTAGTCACCGGCGATGCTGTCACACACAGCCGCTGACAGCCCAATGTCGTCGATGTTCCAACCGCAGTACTGCCAGGAGGCATCCGTAGTGCCCATCGTCCATCGCAGGTACACCGTCGGCTGATCGTCCGCCACGGCCGAGATGTCGATCTCCTGGAACGTCCACGAGTTGTCGGTCAGCTCACTCGTGTTCTCCCACACGTTGACCCAGTCGGTTTCATTGTGGCTGACCCGAACGTAGGCCTTGTCGTACCGAGCTTGCTCGACACCCAGCCACCGCCAGAACGACAGGTGGATGCCGTAGCGTCCGGTGCAGTCGATCGACGAACTGGTCAAGTGTGTTTCCGGCAGATCCGCTTCGTAGTCCCCGGACAAGTTATAGCCGTACACGTTGATTCCGGTATGTCCACTGGTCGGATCGGGCCAGCCGTATTCACTGCCCTGCCCCGTCGGCTGGCCGTAGGCCCACAGAGGTTCCGTCGTCCAGCCGGGATCGGCGCTGAGGTCTTCCGTGAAGAACGTTATGCGACCCGGCGTGGTCACAGTGGGCGTGTATACTCCGGCACCGGGAGCGCCTTTGGGGCTTGCGAGGGTCGTCCCGCCGTCACCTTCCGCGTAGAAGTAGTATTGGGGTCTCGACGTGCAATTCGTCGCGGGCAACACCGCCTCGTAAGACACATCCCCTGTCGGTGTCAATGGTGATTCGATGAACGGGCCGCTCGGGTCGTAACGGTAATACATCCGGGCGTTTCCGGGGTTGATCGACTCGCCGTGGGCAATGATGTCCAACGGGATGCTGGTATCGGCACCGGAGGTGATCGTTGTAGGGTGGCCCGCCGGGAACCGGTACCGCAGGGAGATTCGCACCCAATCCGAGTTCGTCTGGTGCAGCAGGGCAGGCAAGATCTCTTCGTTATTCGGGATGATCTGTTCAGGCGGTAGCAGGAATCCATACTCACCCGTATCGCGCAACTCGAGGGAAAAGGAAAGGAGGTCCAGCACAGCGTAGGTCCAGTCGATGGAACCGCCGCTGACGGGATAGATCGCGGTGTAACAGGGGCCGCCGGTGTAGGTGAGGCCGTGCACGCCATAAATCAGCGATAGCATCGTGTACCCGATGTCTGCATACGCCTCCTAGTCGGCAGGCGGGTCGGGTTTGTACCCGTACGGCCAGAGAAGAAGCTGCCCGTAACTATGGATATCGTGGTCGGCGCGGACATTCGGATGGGCGTAGAAGAAGTCGCGCATCGCCTGAGTCTCCGGTTCAGAGAAGGGGGCCGTACCGCGGTATGTGCTGTAGCTCGGATTGCCGCTGGATCCGATGTCCAACCCCCAACCTTCGCCCCAATTGCGGTTGATATCGACGCCGTAGCTTCCGTCTCCGTTGTCCCGGCGATTCTTCCGCCACATGCGATCCGTCGTCCAGGTGTAGATATACCCGTCAACATTGAAAACCGGGATCAGGAAGAACTCGATGTTATCGACGAGATCGGTAACGGTGGCATCGGTGCCGTAGTTTTCCAACAGGTACGTGGCGAAGTACAGCGGTGCCGTGGGCGTGATCCACTCGCGGGCATGTTCGGCGCTGAAGTAGACTACGCCTGGTTTGTCGGCGATCAGGTCGTTGGTGATCCGCAGGCCCTGGATGGTTCGCGCCTCGAGTGTGCTGCCCACGTCGACCATCGACGCGAGGGTCGGATAGAGGGTCATCAGTTCGTTCATGTACCATACAACGGTTCCAGTTTCGGATGCGCTTCCGTACTCGTGGTAATCGAGGAAGAAGTCCTCGAAGGGGTCGGCTCTTAGGGCGACGGGCCGCTGGGCATCGAACAACATCTGGACGTTGTCGTGCAATACGTCGGTGTACAGGCCCAGGCGCTTAAGCTCGGCAAGTTGCTCCGATGTTGCCACCACGTCCATCGGGCCGACGCCGGGTACGCAGTTGGCAATGATGACGCCGCTGCCTTCCAGAACCTCGAGTTGCTGCCAGGTTTTGACAGCCACGCGTGCGAACTTGTGGTCATCATATCGCTTAGGCTCTTGGGCCCAGGCGCTTGAATGCGCTCCCAAGCCGCCCAACAGAACGGCAACGAGGATTGCCGACAACAAGCGGTACGTACTGCGGATCATCTCCGTCCTCCTTTCCACGTAGCCTGCGCGGGCAACGCTGCGACTCACACGAGGCTTTCGGGATCAGCCATACTCAGCGGCGGAGGTACTCCACCCTCCGAGCCCGGCTCTGTGTTGGTGGGTATTGCTGCGTGCTTGCCTATCCCCGCCGGAAACCCCATTATAACCAGGGTAGCTTAGCCGACCGATATTTTCCAGGATCGGACACGCCTTAAGAGCCTATCCCAAAAAGTGTGGCACGGGTTCGCAACCCGTGTACTTCACCGGTTGGAAACCGGCGCCACAGGAGTTAATGGGATAGGCTCTTAAGTCCTTGTCTGACAGACGATCCGATTTGACGGTCCGAGAAACATGGTGTATACTCATAATGCAGGGAGTTCTACCGACCTAAACTAATCATTGATTTTGTAGTGTAGGAGTTTTCGCTCTGGCCGGTTGGTGTGCCGTTCGCTCCGGTGATAGGTGGCAGGCGCTCCTCCAGGGTTGAACCTCGTCGTTGCGTGATTTCGAGCTGAAGAAAAGACAGATTTTCGACCGCGTCGACATTCTCGACGTCGTTTCGGAACAAGTGACACTCAAACGCAGCGGCCAGCGCTGGGTGGGGCTGTGCCCGTTCCACGCAGAGAAGACCCCCTCCTTCACGGTGCAACCGGATCGCGGTTCGTTCAAGTGCTTCGGGTGTGGCAAAGGCGGCGATGTCTTCTCATTCGTCCAGTTTCGGGAGAACGTCTCGTTCATGGAAGCGATGCGCATCCTGGCAGACCGGGCGGGAGTGGATCTGGGCGATGTCCCGCAAGGGGAATCAGCCGGTCCGGGACGCGCCGATCTTGCCCGGATCAACACGTGGGCAACGGGCTTCTTCCGGACTCAATTACTCGACCCGTCGATCGGGCGGTTGACGCGGGAGTACCTGAAGATCCGGCAGATTTCCGAGAAAACTGCGGAGCAGTTCGGCTTGGGCCTTGCGACTGAGGGTACACCCGGTTTGCGTGAAGCGGCAGCTCGTGCAGGAATAGATTCCTCGTTACTGCTCGCGGCGGACTTGATTCGACGCAGTGACGACGGACGTTTATACGATACCTTCCGCAACCGTCTGATGTTCCCGATTCGTGACACCAGCAACCGGGTTGTCGGCTTCGGCGGACGGACGCTCGGGGACGACCGGGCCAAATACCTCAACACCCGACAGAACGCGCTGTTTGACAAGGGGCGTAACCTGTACGGCGTCGATCTGGCTCGAAACGCCATAGCCCAGCGGCGGCGGGTGGTCGTGGTAGAAGGTTATACGGACTGTCTGGCCGCTCACCAGGCCGGCTTCGCGGAGACCGTGGCCACGCTGGGCACGGCGCTGACCGAATCACAGGTTGATCTGCTGCGTCGATACTGCGACGAGATCATCCTTCTTTTCGATTCGGACCAGGCAGGTGAGGCCGCGGCCGACCGGGCCATACACGTGGCACTACCACAGTGTGTTGCGGTGCGCCTGGCCCGCATCCCGGATGGCAAAGACCCGAGTGAGTTCCTCAGCCGGGCGAGCCCGGAGGCGTTTTCGGACCTGTTGAACCGCGCTGTGGAAGCGCTAGAATTCAAATGGCTTCAGACAGAGCAGCGTTTCCGGGGGGACGCAACTGACGCCAGCCGGCGGGAGGCGATTCTCGACTTCTTACGCGTCGTGGCCAAGGCGGCCGACACCAAGGCCGTCGATGCCATCCAGCGGGGTCTTCTGGTGAATCAGGTTGCGCACCTGTTGCGGATGGATCGCAACGAGGTTGATCGCTTGATGGTTGGACTGCGACCCAGGCGCATGCAGGGTGCGGTGCCGCCCCAGGGTGTCACCAGACGGGCGCCCCGGCCGGTGCCGCCCGACGCTGAGCAGGCCGCCTGGACACGGGTGCTCGAAGTGCTGTTGAACGAACCCGGCGTGTTGGAGGCCCCCGAGTGCCTCCCGGATGTCAGCCGGATAGTGAACGATCGCGATCGTCGCACTGCGGCGGTCATGCGGGAGTTGATGCAACATCCCGGTGGTTTTCGCATTGCCGATGTGCTGGCCCGGTTTCAGGACCCGGCGGACGTTGCCCGAGTGATGGAACTGGCTGAGCGGGGAGCAAAACGGGGTAATTACGAAGACACGATTCGTGCAGCGCTCGAACAGATTCGGCGCTCTTTGCAGAATGATGAGGTGGAACAGAGTAAGCGGAGGTACTTCGCAGCGCAGACGGCGGGGGAAGCATCCGAGATAGCCCGAGATCAGTTCGCCAGCTTTGGCGAAGGAGTGCGCAAACACCGCGACTATCTCCATATTCCCCGTCGACTGAGCCGTCCTACGGCGGCGGGCGCGGGCACCATCGACGACACCAATGAATCAACCAGCGTGGAGCAACCATGAGCGAAGTCATCGAACAAGCTGTAGATCCCATTCAGGCCGCGGTAGACGAGCTGCTGGAGCTGGGTAAGAAGCGTGGATACGTCACGTGGGAGGAGATGAATGAGATCCTCCCCGACGACGCCATCGATCCCGCCCAGCTCGAGGTCATCATGATGTGCCTCGAGGAAGCCAAGATCGAGACACTCGACGAGGCTGACGCGGACCGATACGAACGGCGGCGCAGGGCGGACTCCGAGGATCGTGATTCGCACAAAGGCACGGGGGCGCGGGGCGGCAACGGGCGACACGGCACCGAGGAGTTCGAAAAGGATATCACAAAAAACGTTAACGAACTGAGCGCCGACGTTGGTGTGAAACGAATTGACGACCCGGTAAGGATGTACCTGACGCAGATGGGCGAAATCCCGCTGCTCACCCGGGCGGAGGAGATCCGGCTGGCCAAGAAGATCGAGCTGACCCGCATGGCCTTCAGGCAGAAGGTCCTGGAGAGCGACTACTGCGGCGGGCTTGCTGTGGAGATACTGCAGCAAGTGTCTGAGGGGGCCCTGCCCTTTGACCGTACCATGAAGATATCGACCTCGGAGCACGCCGCCAAGGCGCGCATCAGCGCCCGCATCCCCGTCAACATAGCCACGGCCCGTGCGTTGATGAAGCGGAACGAGGAAGACTGGGTGAAGGTGCAGGCCCCGCGAGTAGCTGCCGCCGTGCGGCGAGAGCTGACCCGGCGCATGCGCGATCGGCGGCGAAAGATATCGAAATTACTGGAGGAATTGTCGCTACGAACCAGCCGCATCCAACCGCTGATGAAGAGGCTCCGCGGGTTGTATCGGAAGATGAGGGAGCTGGAGCGTCGGCTGGCCGGTCAGCAGAAGCGTCGCACCATGGTGGACGAGGACGTCGCCGCGATGAAGGAGGAGCTGGCCGGGATCGAGTCGCTCTGTATGGAAAAGTCGGAAGCCCTGGGCGAACGGCTCAGGTCCATCCAACGCGTCTTCAGCGAGTACGAGGACGCCAAGCGCAAGCTGTCCGGAGGGAACCTGCGGCTGGTGGTCAGCATTGCCAAGAAATACCGCAACCGCGGGCTGAGCTTCCTGGACATCATTCAAGAAGGCAACACCGGGTTGATGCGGGCGGTGGACAAGTACGAGTACAAGCGGGGCTATAAGTTCAGCACTTATGCAACCTGGTGGATCCGGCAGGCGATCACCCGGGCCATCGCCGATCACGCCCGTACCATTCGCATCCCCGTGCACATGATCGAGACTATGAGCCGGCTGCGCAACATCAGCAAGGAGCTGCTCCAGGATCTGGGTCGCGAGCCGACGATCGAGGAGATCGCCAGAACCGCCAGGATGCCGGTCAGTGAGGCCCGACGCGTGCTCAAGATCTCGCGTCATCCCATCTCGCTGGATCGCCCGGTGGGCGAGAGTGAGGACTCTTATTTCGGCGACTTCATAGAGGACGAAGCCGTGGACTCGCCGGTCAGCACTGCTGGGGGCGGGATGCTCAAAGACCGGGTCGAAGAGGTGCTCAAGACCCTCACCTACCGCGAACGCGAGATCATCAAGCTGCGCTACGGCATCGGCGACGGCTATACCTACACGCTGGAGGAGGTCGGAAGGATCTTCAAGGTGACGCGGGAGCGGGTGCGGCAGGTCGAGGCCAAGGCCATTCGCAAGCTACAACATCCGGTCCGGTCCCGAAAGCTGGAGGGCTTCCTTGCGAACCTGACGCCGTCCCCGACAATCCCGTAGCTACCCGCTGAGCCGGGCAGGGACAACGGACTTCGGCGCCGATCAACCTAAGCCATCTTCAACACCGCGGAATCGTAACTTCTGAAGGACAAAGCAGTTATGATTTCCGATTTCGGTCTTGGCACTACGGGTCTTCTTGTCATGCTGAGCCGCCGGGTGGCCCGGGATTCACGGGCAGAACCATACCGTGGGACCCAAGGCCACACGGGGCGCTTGCAGGGCCTTGCCCGCATCACCCAAGGTGCGGCTGCGGATCACGAACCTTCCGCCGGCTCGCATCATGACGACCCACTTCAATTGAGACAGATCATCGCGTGCTTCGGACACGCCTGTCTGGTCAAGGATGCGGAAGAACCCTGAAAAGCGATCAGGACTGTTTGGCTTGCGTCATCGTGTGGAGTCTGGGGTACGGGCACACTTCCTTTGGGGTGCCCGAGGCACGGCTTATGCGAGATTGCCCCCCGGACCGCTGTCAGCGGTCCCGACTGGTCGGCCGCAGTGCGGACATTTGGCCGACTGCAGGCGGGTCCAACGCTGGGCAAAGACGTGCTCGCGGCGTGACAATTCCTCGGTACGGCGGACCACCTCTTCTTCGCGCTTGGCACAGTCGGCCTGGCTCTGTGCAAGCCTGTCCTTTTCATCCTGTAGGCGGGCAAAGCCGGCGGTAAGCTCGCGCTCGCGCTCGGTCAGTTGCTCGTGATAGCGGGTCACGTCGTGCAGTTCGCCGCGAAGTGCAGCGTCCCTTGCATCAAGCTCCGAGACACGGTCCGCTATATCGAGTTCCTGTTTGCTCATTGTTGCGGCGTCCTCCAGCAACTGCGATTGCCACGAGTTCAACCGGTCCCATGAAACGGCTATGTTGTTCTGAAGGGAGTCAAGTTTGGAGTCGATCGTTGCGGCCCCATCCTGCAGGGAAGGGTCCAGGTCGACTTGGAGCTCCGACCCGACCGGTGGAGCGGATGGGTCTGTCGACACTCCGGCTTCATCGGACGTCTCGACCGAAGATGACATTAGCTCAGGTGGAGTTTCGGTGGCCGAAGTCTGCATGTTCAGCTCTGCGCCGCTGCTCGAACCGATCCGCAGCCTGAACGGTCCTAGGGTAATGCGGTCACCATCGCTCAACAGGGCCAACGAACACTGCTGCCCGTTGACCAGAATCCCGCCTGGCCCGCTCAGATCGAAGACCGCCGGTCCCTCTTTGAACCGAAAGATTATCGCATGCCGACGAGCGACATCCTTGTGGTCCAGCATAATGCGGGCAGCCTCATGCCGGCCGACAAGTACGACGGCGTCCTTCACCTCCCATTGCTGATCGGTATGCACCAGCGCAACGTTGACCGGCGTCGGGAAGGAGGTTGGATCGGCGAATTGCATCCCACAGCCCGAGTCATCAGAGATGTCCTCCGGTACCTGGATTGCCACCTGTATCGTGCTTGCTCCGACCCTGATGACGTCGCCGTCTTTGAGCGACGTCAGATCGATCCGGCTGTCGTTGCACTGCGTACCGGCGCCGGTGTGCAGATCTTTCAGCAGAACCTCTGTACCGGTATTGACAATGACGCAGTGGGCGGGGCTGATATCGCGGTCGTGGAGAACAATGTGCGCCGGGCGGCGCGACCCGATGAGTGTGACCAGTCGTCGAAGGTTCCAGGTTTTCTGGGCCGCTGATCCTGAACCGGCGGTTATCCGCACCCGCGGGGCGCTGGCGGACAATTCCAAGCTGAACACGTCGGTTGACCGAGTGCTATCGTTCATGTGTGCTCCACCCCCAAGCCTGCGACGGCCATCGTCGGCTGCTACCACCAGCACGAGCGGAAGGCGTCGATCTGTACTGACACGAAACCGTTCGCCTCTGGTATGAAATGTGGTATGGTCGTCTTATCTTCCGTATCTCCTAGAACGCGCTTCGTAGACGACGGCGTACGCTGCACGCCGGCCTATGTGATAACCCCATAACGGATCACCGCTGGTATATCCCGGAAATAGGCGGCCTGCGAGCATTTAGACAACCTCGGCAGTTTAGGGTATTTTCTGGAATATACTGTACGATTCCCTAGGCATGGTCGCCAAATCTAAAGGAAGGTATGCTGTCCGGTCTCTGGGGTATCGGACATCGAGTGCCAGCAACGGACTACACCGAGACGGGGAGTAGGACGAAGGCTTCATAATGGGCTTAAGCATTCTCCTGACCAATGACGACGGGTACGACGCACCGGGGTTGTACGCAGCCTACGAGGCATTGCGCGATATCGGGACCGTGCACGTTGTGGCCCCGAAAACGGAACGGTCGGCCTGCAGCCATACGATCACTCTCCGCGGCCCGATAACCGTTGAGCGTCTCAAGCATGACAAGTTTGGGACGATCCACACTCTCGAGGGGACCCCGGCTGACTGCGTTCGACTGGCCTTGGCGACGCTGATTGAGAAGCCGATCCACCTGGTCGTTTCAGGGATCAATGCAGGGGCCAATGCGGGCGTGGATACCTTCTATTCCGGTACGGTCGCCGGTGCCCGTGAGGCTGCGATCCTGGGGCTAAGAGCGATTGCCGTGTCACAGGCGATTCGGACCGGGGTGGCAACCGACTGGGAGGCCGTGACCGATATCACCACCTTCCTGATCGAGGAGCTAGTTAGTGAAACGCTGCCAGCGCCTGGTATTTGGAACATCAACCTGCCGGCCCCACTCCCAGCCGATGCCCGAAACCGCATTCATCGCGTCCCGGTAGCGGCTCACCCCATACCCATGACGTTCAATCGGGCCGAAAGTGACGACGGTCGCACCATGGAGTTCGGCTACGGGGCCTCCTACTGGCTCCGCGAGGTGAGCGTCCCCAGCGACTACAGCGTAATTCGGGACGGCGGGATCGCGGTGACGGCCATTCCGCTCTTTGGCCGATTCTGATTGGATGCCAATCAGCGACCGATCCCGACGCCTTGCTGCGGATTCTCAAAGCTGGCGATCCAAGCGGTAGTATTGGATTGATTCGAACACCTGGTGGGCGATGACGGTGTCATGATCGGGCAGATCGGCGACAGCGGCGCTGACGTGCGGGCTGACACCAGTTGCAGGCGAAACGAAAGCCTGGACAAACCCAGTGAGGCGGTTCTGCCGCAAAAACGCGGAGTAAACAGGCTGCCAAATCCGTCTGTCATTGTGAATGCGTTAGAAACAGGTTACGCGCCAACCATCGCTCGGGCCGCAGTTTTGGATTTCTCAGGGGGGCGCGTGGAATACTCCGAGCTTCCCGGTTGTCAAAAGTCAAGGAGGAGTATGCTCGCCGAGCGCTGATCCACTAAGCTCGATACCTGAAAGTGCCTGATCCCCTCCCAAGTGAACCCGATCCCAGCGCCCTGGCCCGGCTCAGAAGCGGCGACATCACCGCTCTTAGTACGATTTTCGAGCTGTACGGCACGCGGGTGCACCACCTCGCCAGGAAAATGATGGGCAATGAGGCTGATGCAGAGGATGTCACCCAGGAAATCTTCGTTCGGGCCTTTGAACATGCCGACAAATTCCAGGGCCGCTCAGGATTCTATACCTGGCTATACCAACTGGGTGTGCGACATTGCCTTAACAGAATCAAGCAGCTAAGACGCTCCGAAATCGGCGCTCGCTCTGCGTTCTGGGAGCTTCACAACGCCCAACACGGATCAGCTCCGTCGCCCGTGGAAAGCTCGAGTGTCAAGGAGCGAAACGAGCTTGTTGACAGGCTTGTGCAGTCGCTTCCGGGTCATTACCGGGCCTGCCTCGTGCTGCGTGAAGTCGACGGCCTGTCATACGCGCAAATTGCCGAGCTTCTCGAGGTTCCGGTAGGGACGGTAATGTCCAGGTTGGCACGCGCTCGTTATACTCTGCGGGCACGGCTCACCGGATCTGTAATAGACCGGAGGACGCGCGGGAATAACGGTGACGCCCCGGTTGTCCAAATACGTGAGGAGCGATCACGCGATGACCTGTGCTGAGGTATTGTCCAGGATCTCGGCGTACTACGATGGCGAGTTGGAGTCCGCAGAGCGGGACCAGATCGCATCGCACCTCGCTGAGTGTCCGAGTTGCAGCGCGCACCTCCAGGACCTAGCTCTGATCGGGGAGCTACTGCGTTCAGATGGGACCTGCGGGGTGCCTGAGGGGCTATGGGGACGTGTCGCGGCAGCCGCTCAACAGACGTTACCCGCCCGGCGCCTGCGAGTCCGTAGCTGGTTCGTTCGGGCCGCAGCGGTGGCCGCAGGTTTCGTCTTCTATCTGTTCGGATTTGGAGCAATGAAATCGGTTCTAGAGCCACAACAGGCCCCCCAGCTCGTGATGGCTTCTCAGATCGAGCAGGTCTTGCGAGAAAGCAGCGTCGCTCTCGCTACACCCAGACGAGGTGGAGAGACGTTGGGGCTTCTCGACCAAAGACCGGAAGCACGCCTGGTCAGAGAGTTGCTCACGGACACTAAGCCATGAAGAGGATGATGGCATTC
>Ga0114930_10002502_pt1 | contig 16571 bp, 11 predicted proteins | sample AnhtaG_FD_87300 | JGI IMG/M metagenome (GOLD analysis project Ga0114930, IMG submission 87300) | Deep subsurface microbial communities from Anholt, Denmark to uncover new lineages of life (NeLLi) - Anholt_01485 metaG | ecosystem: Environmental > Aquatic > Marine > Oceanic > Sediment | place... | reverse complement strand
TGCATATGGTCGCCGCTGTACGGATTGAAGGAGTACAGCTCGTTCGAGCCCGGCGTAAGTGCGTGTAGACCGGCCGTGGAGAAATAGCCGGTATCACCACCAGCAAGGACCATGCCGCCAATGCTCCCAATAATCGGGGCCATATCCTCGATATGGCCTATCTGGGCCGTGACTGGGTCAATGGTAAGCAGCGTCCCGGTTGTGCTGTCCAATCCCACCAACAACCCGTCGTCGCGCCACCCAAGCCCGGCTATGTCGTGGCGGCCACTCAAGGTGTTAATCGGCTCGGCTCGGCCGCTGTCAAGATCAACCGTGAAGAGCACCGATGTGGTGACACCTCCATTGACACCGTAGGCAGTCCCATCAGAAGCAAAAGCCAGACCGCCTTCATAAATAAAGATGCCCAGCTCCCCGATCGGGTATGCAGTCACGTCGTCCAGTGTGGGCGCGATCACGAAACGGTACAGCGCCGCATCGGCTCCGGTGGTTAGGCCATACAGCACGCTATCATAGGGATTGAACTCGAGCGCACCCAGGTCCGTAAGGCCGGTCGGACCGATGAGATCCAGCGCCGCGTCGGTAGTTGAGACGCCGTAGAGCTCTCCCGTGTTCTCCTCGATAGCCACAAGCTGGGCCTGAGCAGCCGGAACAGCCACGCAGAGCGTCAGCGCGAACAGAAGAATAGTACGATGCCGCCTCAGGATCTGCTGGAGATGCATCATTCCCCCTTATCTTCCCAAAATAACAATGGTGCGACCTGCTACACTATTAGCACACGGCGCACCCGCACACCGACGTCGAACAGCTCGACGAATCGCACGGTCCATCAAACCTGATTATACCCACTTTAGCCTTGGGTCAACACCCTATCCTGAAACTCGCACTTCGTTCCACAGCGTCAACGGCATCAGGTGGCTTGCCCTTTAACTCAAGTAGGCCAAAGGTCAACGAGGCTGTACAGGCAACCTGGGGCGTCATTGCAGGGCGACCGGCCCCTCAGATTGCCCAGCTTGCTGATCCGCAGATCCAGATCAGTCGCACCAGGGTGGGATATTATCGCCCATGTCTGGCTGGTCTGCACCTGTGCGACCGGTATTAGTCCTTAGGGGCGGGTATCGTCTCCACGAAAAGGTGGCGTGAATGTGCCTTTCTGCATTTGCCTTGCGGCTTGTATCGCCGTTAACGTTATCGCTCCGGGGCGGCGCGTTTATCGGGAGCGGTTGTGATGGACAACTCGAACGTAACCTCGTGTATGTTCTGCGGCGACTGGGTCCGGGGCTGATTTGGCAGGGGAACTTCTTTTTTTGGGTTCATGTCGGACCGCCGTTCGGCTATACTAAGCGTGTACGCAGCCCTTTCGGCTGGCCTGGGCCCGCCAGCGGGGACGCGCGCGAGGCGGACTAGTGGTTCCCCCTCGTCGACGCGTCGATTCCTTCCTGTGCGAACCGGTGGGGTTGGAGCTACCGAGCTCTGAGTAAAGTTCTTTTGGGAGAAACATGATGAAGTCGCATAGGCGAATCGGTACGTGTTTGGTGGTTGCGCTCCTTGTCGGCGGGCTGGTGTTCTTCAAAGCTGGTTGCAGCAGCAACAATGACTTCCTCGGCCTGGAGGATTACCAGCGCGATCTACTGTTTGGCGGTTTGGCGTTAGCCCTGCTGCAACAGGCTGACGGAGGTAACGGCGGCGAGGAGCCCCCCGGACAACCAATCCCCGGCCCGGAAGGGCCTGAAGGAGCCCAGGGTCTGCCCGGCGCAGAGGGCCCGGAGGGGCCAGAAGGTCCAATCGGTCCGGCAGGGGAGCAAGGCTCCGCAGGACCTGAAGGTCCAGCAGGCCTGCAGGGTGAGCCCGGCTCGATGGGGCTCTCATGCTGGGATATTGACGGGGACGGCATTGGTGACCCGGAAGAAGACGTAAACGACGATGGGGACTTCGACGCGTTGGACTGCCAGGGCGAGCAAGGCCCCGCCGGGGGCGGCTCCCAGGGACCGAAGGGAGATCCGGGAGATCCGGGAGATCCGGGAGAGCCCGGACCTGAGTTCTTCGACCAGTTCATCGACGACTTCTTTACCTACGATGGTCATCTGCACCCTGACCTCCCCATCTACAATGACAATCTCGTCTCCATCGACGAACCCGCCCTGGGAAGTTCGGAGGGCACCGAAGGTGATGCCGGGGCCATCGGGTTTCGCTTCGCCATTCCTCAGATCTACGACGAGAGCAACGACGTGACCATGCGTCTGTTCTTCTACCGCACCTGTGAGCGGTTGCCAGAAGAGTGCCTGGTGTTCTGGATATATGCCCTGCGGCTGCGCGCAGGCCACGGCATTATGCCCTACGGCGACATCCTGCCCGACCCCGACAATAGGCTTTGGATCAGACCCGATGCCGACTGGAAGACCACGCCGCAGAGGCGCGTCGCGGAGGCGCTGCTCGGGGATAATGGGGACGAGGGGCTGTTCCTCGTCGTCGATCTTCCGATCAACTCGTCAGAAGGCCTCAACGACACGGAGGCTCTGGCTGTGGGCGATATGCTGGCGTTTGAGATCCGGACCGCAAGCAAGCCGGACCTTAGCCCCTGGGAGGATGGCTGCCGGTATCAATTGCTCGGTGTCGAGTTCTTCGAGTCAGGTCCGGGGACGGCCCAACTGGCCGGCGCCACGCTTTTCACGTCGAGTGACGACGTCAACTGCGGCGAGATCACGGACTGAAACGAGAACGGGATCGACTATGCGATCGACATCAGCACGGGCACCAGCGCCTACTGCAACGAGAACGGCGTCCCCGATATGTGCGACATCCGGGACGGTCCGAGCCGCTCTTCCGCGAGGCGCTGGACATGCAGCGCAAGCTGATGGGCAACGATCACCCACATCTCGCCGTCAGTTTGGGTAACTTGGGGGCGCTGCTCCGCGACAAACATAACTACGACGCGAGCGAGGCGGTGTTCCACGAAGCAGTTGCCATGAATCGCAAGATCCACGGCGAGGAGCATTGGCATACCGCCAACTCGCGCAGCCATCTCGGCGAATGCCTCACTAAGATGGGGCGATATGAAGAGGCGGAAAAGGTACTACTCGAAGCCCAACGCATTCTGAATACCACCCTCGGCAAGGACCACAAGCGAACCATCAAAGCTGTCGAACGCCTCGTTGCCCTCTACGACACCTGGGGCAAGACCGACAAGGCGGCTGAGTACCGGGTTATGCTCAGGAATGGCGAATAGCGAATGGCAAATAGCGAATTGCACATAGAGAATGGCGAATAGCGAATAGTGAATGTTGAACATCGAGCGAGCGACGGGTATGATTAGCGGACCGTATGGCGCGACTGATGGAGGCACATCATCATGGCGAGTCAAACACCCGGAGACGATCGATGCGAACGGCGCGCGCGAACGGCGTTTACCCTGATTGAGCTGCTGGTTGTTATCGCGATTATCGCGCTTTTGATCACCATTTTGCTTCCATCATTGGAAGCAGCCCGGCGACAATCGAAACAATCCGCCTGCCTGTCGCACATAAAGAACATCGCGACCAGCAGCCGGGTGTATGAGGCCGACGACCCCAACGGTTGGGGTATTCCCGTGCACCCGCTGCAGTACCGCCAGTGTCCCGGTCAGTACGAAGGCGAGATGTGCAGCGATCCGGTCATGGTTGGTGCATATGAGTGGGGCGGCAAGAGCGGAATCGGGCAGGATGATTTCGTGACCGGCTCCCCGGGAGACCCGATCAACAGCAAGTATGGCACGTTGGCCGGCTTCGGTCCATCTACCCGACCGATGAACGACATCCTGTACCCGGGGGGGTTCAAAGACAACGCCAACCCGATTTTTGACCGGTTCGGGGCCACCCTCGACGCCAAGTTGGAACTTGACCTGTTCAGATGCCCGGCGGATGACGGCCCACCGCGTGGGGCCCATTGCGCAGATTGGGTCAAGTACAGTGAGCGTTCGTCGTACGACCACTTCGGCAACAGCTATTGCGCGAACGTTTTTATGATCGCCAACGGCGGCGGCGGTGAGATGCGCACCAACTCGCCATATCTGCGGCCCACATCACGTGTGCCCACGCCGGCACGGACGCTCTACTACGAAGAGAACGTCGGGCGATGGGCTTGGTCGTGCTGGAGAGAGCAGTGCGATTTCATTACGGGTATCAATCCCGGCCCGACCAAGGTGGTCCACGGCTGGCACGGCAAGGAATGGACCTTCAACCGTGCCTTCGTCGACGCCCATGCCGAGCCTCAGAAAATCTACTTTGAAGGCACCGAGGACGCCAACGGCTATGCGTTGCACTACCGTTGCGAGGACGGGGTCTTTGAGAATCAGGATTGCCAGAGTCATGGCTACCGCTGCGTTATGGTTCGCGGCGACGGCTGGCAGAAGGACACACTTCCCGCTCCGGACATACCCACCGGGCTCTGGTGGAGTGGCCAATGGGGGCGACCGTCGTACGAAGCCTGCGTGCAGAACAGTTCCCCGGATTAGAGCATTCTCGGATACCGCGTAGCGGAACCCCCATTTCATCCCCCCTTGCCAAGGGGGGAACGAGGGGGGTCGAGCGATACACAAAATCCGGGTCTGCTCTAGTCGGTCGGACAAGCCGGTGAGTGCGCCATCAACCCCTATGGAAAAGCGAAGGATGAATGGCGGATAGCGACCGGTCGAAGGGTAATGCGAGGGTACTGCTCCGCGTCGGCGATTCGCGCCCTCTGAATTCGCCATTCGCTATTACCGTTCACACTTCCAGCAGTTCGGAAGCAACGTAGCGCGAGGCGTGGTGGACGGGGTAGTCGCGGCCAACGGCCTCGTGTTGGGCATCGATCGCAAGCTCCGGCGTGTTGTTGTTTTCGCTGAGGTGAGCAACGGCGATCCAATGCGGACGGCTGCGCCCACACGCGCGAAGCAGGCCGGCGGAATCGTCGTTGGAGAGATGCCCACCGGGGCCTTTGATACGGGCTTTGAGGCTGGGCGGATACGTTCCTGCTGCCAGCATTGCCGGGTCATAGTTGCATTCGAGATAGGCCGCGTTGACCGATTCGAGAATGCCTCGCAGACCCCGAAATGGATGACCCAGGTCGGTCAGAATGCCAAGACGTCTGCCCTCACATTCGACAACGAACGCAACCCCGTCGGTCGCGTCATGTGCGGTGCGAACCGTGTGGACCACCACGTCTGAGAATCTGAGACAGCCACCGGAGCGGAAGTATCGCACGTCGCTGAGCTCTCCCAGATCGCACCACATGGCCGCCGTCGCATGGCTCCGACTGGTCATGTAGATGGGCAGGCCGAACTTGCGCTGATAGATCCCGGCGCATCGCACGTGATCGCTGTGGTAATGGGATATGATGACCGCGTGCACATCACGGATGTCCCGGTGGTGGACGGCCATCCGGCGCTCGGCCATTTGGCCGCTGATACCGGCATCGAACAAAAGGCGCACGCCGTTGGCTTCGACGTAAATCGCATTCCCATTGGAGCCGGACTGAAGCGAGAATGTCAGCATATCCGAATTGTAGCCGAATCCCTTGCTTGGTGCCGCCCCTTAAGGTTGCGATAGCCCAAGGTGCACGGGCGGGTTAGGATGCTGGGGGATGAAACCGGTTCTAGGCAACGGCATCGCCTCGACGGAAGCACCGGAGCAGGGCTGGCTCGGATGGGCCGGGTTGGTGGCCGCCTGCGCGGTGCTGATCGCGTTTCGCCTCCACGCCTTCGATCTCCCGCTGGAAAACGACGAGTGCAACTACGCCTATATCGGGGCGCGCCTGCTGGCCGGCGACCGGCTTTACATCGACGTGTGGGATCATCAGCCCTTCGGCGTCTTCGTGCTGTTTGCCGGCGTGATCGCTATTTTCGGCGATGCTCCGGAAGTGTTCCGTTGGATGACCACGGTTTTCTCGCTGGCTTCACTGGGCCTTGTGTTCGCGATTCTGCGTCGTGTCTCCAGCCAGGGCGCGGCAGTGGGGGGGGCATTGCTGTTTGCAGTAGTGTCGTCTGATCCTGGAACCGCCGGGGAGGGATGCAACCGTGAAATCTACATGAGCACCTTGATTCTGGGTGCGTGGTATTTCGCCTTACGATGCAAGGGCCGACCAGGTTGGTCGGTTGTTGCGTCCGGCGCCGCGCTGGGCCTGGCATCGACGATCAAGACCATCGTTGCCGTTCATTGGCTTGCTCTGGCTGTGTGGGTCGCCATCAGCGTTTGGACCGGCGCGGACGCCAACCGCCGCGTTCGATCCGTCGCAACTTCACTTGCCCTGTTTGCTGCCGCTCCTTTGGCACTGTGGTTCGCCGTGTTTGCATACTTTGGCGCGACCGGTCGGTGGAGCGAGTTCATCGACGCGGTGTTTCTGTTCAATTTGAGTTACAGCGGCAGCTCGGAGAGCTTCCTACTGCGTTTCGTCCGGTTCTTCGCCCCGGTCAAACATCCGTTTATCTTCGACAGCGCGCTTCCGCTGTGGATTGGCGGGATCGGCGCGACCACCTGGTTGTGCATCTATGCCATCGTTCGACGAAGTCGAAACGCACTGGCGGCTTTGTTGCTCGTTGTCGGCGGCTACGTCGCCGTCTGTCTACCGGCGCGGTTCTGGCCGCACTACTACTATATGCTCGTGCCCGCGCTTGCCATCGCGGTGTCGGCGGCCGTAGGACAGCTCGTTGCGTGGCTGCGCAATACCCTGGTGCCGAGAAGGTCATGGTTGCGAACAGCTTCACCGGTGTTGTTTGTCGTTTTCCCGATCGCCTCGTTCATTACCGAGTACCGCGATTATCTGAGCCAGCCGCCGTTCGGCATTACGATCACGCGTTACAACTCGCGTGATTTCTGGGGCAGAGCACAAGGTGAAAACGTCCGCCGCGTGACCAATCCCGATGATGAGATCTTCGTCTTCGGCAATGACGCTGAGATTTACTATTATGCCCGGCGGAGGTGCGCCTCACGCTTCACGATGATCACCGGTTTGCAATCCGGCTATGCAGGAGTGGATCAGCGTCGCGCGACACTGTTGGCCGAACTGGAACAGCGCCCTCCCCGGCTGATACTCGTGCTGTTCGACGAAAGGGATCCGTGGGATGAGTGGAAAGCGTTCTTGCGCAAGCATTACGGTGAACCGATCGGTTGGGATTTCCACGACCGCACTCGGAAGCCCATCATGTTTGTCCTGGCTCGTAAGGACCGACCGGTCGAGCCGATCAACTGGGACTGGGACCGCTCCGAGGTCGGCGGCTGGCTCTTGGGGGAGAGACGATAGCCGTGTTCTTGTCGCATCCGATGGCAATGGTATGCTACATGGGCCATGACAGTGGGTGCCCTCCGAATCGATCGCATTGAGGCCGAGCTTCGCACGAAGCGAATCGGCAGGCACATCGAGTATCTCGAATCCACGAGCAGCACGAACGACGACGCCTGGAGGTATGTCGAGGCTGACGACGCCGACGGACTGGTGATCTTCACCGAGTATCAGTCCGCCGGGCGCGGGCGCTCGGGACGAACGTGGCACTCACCCCGTGGTGCCAGCCTGCTGTGCAGCGTTTTGCTGATCGATGAGCGCGCCGAACTGACCGGTGGTGAACTCGGTCTGGTCGCCGCCGTGGCCACCCGGGATGCAATCGTCGCCTGCACCGACGTGGTTCCGGTGATCAAGTGGCCCAACGATCTACTGGTCTCGGACCGGAAGCTGGGCGGCATTTTGGCCGAGTCGCGTTTGCGGCACGACGGGATTCGCGCATACGTAATCGGGATCGGAATCAACTGCCTGCAACAGCGCGGGCATCTGGTGTCGACGCTGGGCGACTCGGCCACGTCGCTGGAGCTTGAAAGCGCTTACCCGGTCGACCGAACAGCTCTGGCGATCTCCCTGCTTACAGAGCTTGATCGCTGGCTTGCTGGGCCGCGCACGTGGGATGACGCGTATCTTCGGCGTGAGTGGCTCGCCCGGGCTGAGCCGATGGGGAGGCACGTATGCTTACAGCATGCGGGGCAGGTATTTAGCGGGTTTATGATTGACCTTGATCCTAGCACCGCACTGGTGGTTCAGCTCGATGAGGGCGGGGTCCGGGCGTTCGACGCCGGCACAACCATGATCATAACAACCGAGGTTAAAAGCGAGCGCTATTCGACGGGAGGGCAAGTTCGCTCACCCGCAAACCATAATGGGGCAGGAGGCCCTGAGCATGTCACAACCGACGCGCGGAGGCGGGGCAGCCAGGCGATCCGTTGAAGTCCGCCGATCCGGCGGTCCTTCGATGCGCCGGCGTGTTCATCGGCGGGTGCGCACCACGACGGCGAGCAAAGGGGATCCGGGCTCGCTTAAAGGTCATATCCAACCGTCATGCGGCGACTCCGTGCAAGGGCCGGTTCGCAAGGTCGGCCCGGCCGCTTGTGCATCCATACTGCTTGGCGCGACGATCGCCATGGTGATCGCCGGTCTCGCCGCTCGGTATCACGAGGTATTTGGCGAGCGCGGTCTATCGAGTATGGCCACCACGCACGCGGTGGTTGGAGCCACGCTGATGACATTAGCTATCGGCGTGCGCGTCCCCCAACGGTTCGCCCTTTGGGTGTGCGCCGCAGCATGGCGACGGTTTCTTTCGCTGGGTCAGCCATCGGACGTTTCGAGCATGATATTGAGCCCGGGCGGGTCCGATCGGCCGCTACACTGGGTGGTTTTGTCCGTGATCGCTCTCGGTGCGGGGATTGTGACCGCGTTGCTTCCGATCAACGTGCAGCTTGGCGGGGCAGCCTACGATTGGATGTATGCCCACTTCCTCTGGTCGATCGGGTCGCTCGCGGTCCTGCAGGCGGTGATCCTGTTTCTGACGGGGCTGATGCCGCTGGCTGTTCTGGGGCTTGCGGTGTCCTGCGTCCACCGTTTGAGTTGTCCCTACGGGCGGTGGGACACTAAGGCGACAGCCTGGTTATTGACCGGGGCGGCCGTAGGTACGTTAGTCTCGACCTGGACCACGCAGGCCGGCGCTTCCGGGGACTTGATGTTGATAGCCGCGGCGCTTCCGGCACTGGTCGTGTCGCTGGTATCCGCGGCCTCGAGTGCTCCACGGTATGACGGCCCGCACGATCCCACACAAACGGAGGCGATGCTGCTTCCGATATCGAGCGACCGCTGGCCCACGCTGTTGCGTGCCAGCATCGTGGCAGTCGGTGGAGGAGGCGCCTGGGCCGTGATCGTTTGGGCCGGCTTTTTCGCCGAGTCCAAGGGACAGGTCGGTCCGTTCGTGTCCGCAATGCTGGTCGCGATGGGCATCGGTGTTCTGGCAGGTTGCCGGCCCAAACTCCGCGGGCTCCGATCGATCGGCGGTTTCGGGGTTGCATGCGCAACAGCCGGAATCCTGGTTGCGGTTTCGACGGTCGCAGTGGCCGGGGCGCTGCCCATTGGCCTCGGTGGCGCCACGTTGCCGGCGTGCCTTGGCGTAATGGCTATTGGATTGGCGACGGCTTACGGACGGCAAACCCTATTGGACCGAGCCGCCAGCCGATCGTATGCTGGTGCCACAATCTTGACACGAATACTTGTATGTGCGGCGCTTGTGATCTGGGTGGCCGCACCGGTTGCGGAGCGGCTGACAGGAAGGCCGGCCACCTTGTTGATATTGGCTCTGGCGCTGCTTGCCCTGGGTGGTACGCTCATCATCCATGACCCCAGCCATTCACCGCGGACGCAGCGAGCCCGCCTATGTGCCGTTTTCGGTCCGATCGCTGCGATGATCACCCTGGCGTGGCTTGCCCCTGATCTGTGGTAGCGAAAACCGCTTTCGAACCCGTCTTCATCTTTTTTCGGGATCGCCCGCAAAAGCACACCCGACCGCCGCAGGTTACAGATTGAGTCGGCAAACAGCCGATCCATAACGCCGGGCAAGGCGTGCCCGACAACACAGGACCTCTGTGCTGGCTTTCTGAGACTACTCGATCCAAGGAGATAAACATGCGCAGGCGATATCAGTATCAAAATCACCGGTGGCTATTGGGGGTGTTCGGGTTCTTCGTACTGCTGACCTGCATCCGGGTATGGGTCGGTCCGGCGGCGATCCTTGAGCAGGCCCAGGCCCAGATCCCCGACAGCGGGAAGCAGCGAAAACTGCTAGTGGAGGAGGCCCGCCGGACCAACCAGCTTCTGACGGAGATCAAGCTACTCCTTGAGACCAGCACATTTAATGTGCGGATTCAAGGTGCCGATAACCAAGCGGGTACACCCGCAAAACACCCCCGCGGCGAGTGACTACCGGGCCATGACCTACTGTGGGGTATCGCGGCCGCCGCCGTCGGGCTCCGGTTTGGCTGTCCGGACGATTGCCGGTGGAACTGATCTGTACCTCGGCAGACGTATTGGCGGGGGCAAGTTCCCGAGGACCAGGCTGCAAGATGTCGTCTATTTCTCGAAGACACGCGATCCCTGGGTTTGTAAGGCCACCGGCAGCAGGCTTGGCGGCGGCCTTGCCGATGCTGGCAGTCATTGTCGCCTTGCCGCTCACGGCCCTGTCGCAGGACGATGTGACCGGAGAACCGGCTTCGCTCGGTCCACCCACCGAGATTACCGTAACTCCCCGCGGAACGGTCCGGATGCACGTAGCCGATGTGCCCCTGTCCACCGTTCTGCACCTCCTGTCGCTGGAAGGTCAGCGCAACATCATCGCGTCGCCGAACGTGAAGGGAACGGTGACGGCCAATCTCTATGATGTGACATTCGATGATGCCCTGCAGGCAATTCTCGTTTCCAATAGTGCCGGTTATCGCGTGGCCGGCAACTTCATTTACGTTTATACGAACAAGGAGCTTGCAGATATCGCGGCAGCTAAGGCCAGGCGCCCGATCACGCGGGTCTATTGGCTCAACTATGTCTCGGCAATCGATGCCAAGTCCTATCTCAGCTCACTGCTTGACGAAGAAGAGGAGAGTATCTCTGTGCCGCCTGCTCCAGCCGTCGGGCTGAAGAGCGACGCCGAAGAGGGTGGTGGCTTCGCAAACGCGGCCCAGGACTTCCTCATAGTGACCGCCCGGCCGGAGGTGCATGAGCAAATTAAAGGGGTCCTCGCCGAAATCGATGTTCGCCCGCGGCAGGTACTCATCGAAGCCACGATCCTTCGGGCCGAGCTCACCGATGACAACGCGCTGGGTATCGATTTCACTTTGGTGGGCGGCGTCGATCTGGAGTTGCTCGGGGCGACGTCGCGCGGTATCGCGGATATCAACTTGGGCAATCTGCCGCAAGATCGATTTGAGCAGTTCAACGCCGCGGCAACGACGGACTTCGCAGGGAACGTGTCAGGTGGCGGGCTTAGAATCGGCATTATCAAAGACAATGTGGCCATCTTTCTGCGGGCCCTGGAGGAGGTGACCAACGCGACCGTCCTGGCCAATCCCAAGGTCCTGGCCCTGAACAAGCACAAAGGTCAGGTAATCGTGGGTCGACGCGACGGCTTCATGACCACCACGTTCACAGAGACTCAGGCAATCCAGACCGTCGAGTTCCTCGAGACCGGCACACAACTGGTCTTCCGACCGTTTGTCGGCGATGACGGTTTCGTACGCGTGGAGCTTCACCCCGAAGACAGCGTCGGTTTCGTCAACGCTCAGGGCCTGCCCTCTGAGCAGACCACCGAAGTGACGACGAATGTCATCGTGCGCGATGGTGAGACGATCCTCATCGGCGGGCTGTTCCGCGAAGTCACCACCAATGCTCGTTCGCAGATTCCCGGGTTGGGCAATCTCCCCGGTGTCGGGGCGCTGTTCCGATCCAACAGTGACTCGACCTCCCGGGAGGAAGTCATCATTCTGCTCACCATCCATGTCGTCACGGACCGCGAAGCCTACGCCGCCGCCTCGCGGGAGCAGTTTGAGGACGTAGAGCGCTTGCGCGTCGGCATGCGCCAGGGCCTCATGTGGCACAGCCGTGAGCGCATCGCTCAGGCGCAGTACCACAAAGCTCTTAATGCCTTATCTACCGGGGACCGGGGCAAGGCATTGTGGCATTTGAACATGGCCCTGCACAACAATGCACGGTGTATCCCAGCCATTAAGTTGAAAGAGGCGGTCCTGGGTGAGCGCGCATGGGACGAAGACGGTACCGGCGGTCGCGCGTTTCTCCACCAGTTGATCTCTCAAAAGCGGGGCTATGTACTCCCGCCGTTCGGTCGGCCCGAGCCACAGACAGATTCGGCCGACAGGCCACAGACGCCGGACGAACTCGAGGATAAAGACCCCGACTCATAATTGAGCGGACACAAAGAGCTAATGGCCGTGATACGTAATGCCCAGCTTGTCTTTATCAGTCTGGCGGTCCTGACAACCGCCTGTAGCACATTAACGGATTCCGATGCCAAGCTGCGGGGCCGGCAGCGGTGGAACCAGGTACGGGGCCGAGTCAAATGCCAGCTTGCCGAACAGCAATACCAGGCGGGTCTATTTGACGCCGCCGCCCGCACGGTTGCGGAATCTATCGCCTTAGACCCCAACCAGGTGGATGCGTACGTGCTGCTGGCACTAGCCAACCTGGAACTCGGCAAGCCCGCGTCGGCACAGCGGGTGCTGGATGCTGCCCGGCGCATCGGGCTTACCTCCGCCGATCTGATCTATCTGCAGGGAGTGATCCTGGAGCAGCGAGACAATTACCAAACCGCCGTCGAAAAGTACGCCCAAGCGCGGGCCCTGGACCCCAACAACGTGGACTACCTGGTTGCCCAGGCTGAGTGCCTTGTGGCGCTGAACCGTCCCGCAGCGGCTCTGGAGCTGCTTGATGAACATGCCGACCGGCTCGATGATGACGGCACGGTATCCACGCTGACGGCCCACATAGCGGCGCTGCTCGGCAATGTCGAAGAAGCTTCCAAGCACTACCAGCGAGCCCTTGTCACTTGCGAGGGGAGCCGTCTGATCGCAGAGGAGCTAGGCAGGCTGCTGGTGCGAGCGGGGCGCTACGAGGAAGCGTTGGCGGTACTGGGCCCGCTTGCTGCGAAATCAAACGGCGACGAGGGTGACGGTGCCGTCCGTCGGGCACTGGCTACCTCGTACCTTGCCATAGGCGATGCTGCCTCAGCGAAACACGTGCTTTCTGACTACGCGGCCTCGCACCCCGATGACACGCTCGCCCAACTCCTGCTTGCCAAGGCAGCGATCGCAACTAACGATGCATTGACGGCCTTGCGCGCAGTTGACCTTGCTCAACAGCATGAACCCCATCGGCCGGAACTGTGGTTCGTGCGGGCCGCGGTCCGATGGAAGCGAGGCAACCTCTCTGCGGCTGCATCCGACTTGTACGACGTTCTTCAAAATGATCCCGACGACGTCGAGGCGCACTGCCTGCTGGCCGAGGTGTTACACGGCCGGGGACAACTTACCGCCGCCCGTACACACTTTGAGCGTGCGTTAGAACTCGACCCGACCTGCGCGTGGGCAGTTGAGGGCCTCAAGTCAGTGCAAAACGCCGAATCGCCCGGACCAATCCAAGCGCCAACGAAGCTCACCTCCTTTGCGACCGGTCAGAGTGTGGAGGCGGATCGGACCACAGTGGCGAGCCCGCCCCAGCGCCGTAAGCGAGCGGAAAGGCCGGCAGCGCCGGATGCCGAAGGCCCCGGAGCACACGGGATTGATTAGGCACACAAGTATCAGTGAGCCTTTCCCCGCCCTCTGAAAAGCCCAGTGGCAGGCATATCTGGTCGGTGAGGCGGTGGACACCTGACGGTCGGCGAGCACAAGAACCAGGCTCCCAGGGCCACAAATCCGTGTTTTTAGGGTCTCCAGGCCCCTGCAGGCCCCCGACGCGGCGAAATCGAATTACAAGATTTGACTTTTATCGGGCGACCGTGTATACTCTACGTAGAAGGAGAGGTGTACAGGCGGTTTAGATGAGCGGGAGTTGATTGTATCCTTCATCGCGAGTGCGATTAATACTGTTTTGTATTTGTTGAATCGATAGATACATACTTCCAGATATATCTGAGTCGTTTCGCCCTCTTATTTGCTCATAAAGCCACCTCCTTCATCAGAACCGCCATTTACTAGCTGGTTAGTGTCTCCACGTTGACAGCATCGTGCGTTGTTTCGCCGTGCTGCCATGCGTGGCGCGTTGCTTCTTCATGGTGCAATCGCGTAGCTCCTCCGACGAGACACGATGATGAGGAACTGGCAGACTCAACACGATTGGAAGCCGCGTGCAACCGCGAGGGAGTCACTACGCTCGCTGCTTGCGCGCGTTTCGCAAGAATGCTCGATACCGGACGTAAGATCGCGGCCACAACATGGAAGTGCCCGACTCAGGGACGATCCGCCCTCAGCAAGTGGCTGCGATTCAAAGCTCCAAGGCAACCGGACTAAGGGGTGTTTTTTGTCCGGCCTTGGGGATCAACCATGCCCTCCCCACTCCCGCCTTGGTCGCGTTCAGCGTCGCGTTCACCCAAAGCCTGGCTACTGGCTAGGGACCAGGCTGAAGGCGTGCGTCGACGCTGACGCAGCCAAGGTTACCAAAAAGCTGACTCGGGAGGGTGGTGTCACAGGAAGGTTCAGGATGCGTGGGCCGCTACGGTCGTCTTTAGGTACGAAATGCGGAGACGGGCGGCGGTGGGGACCGACTCAGCCCGGCTGTGCGTGACGGGGCGACCGGGCGGCCGCGATCCTTTTTACTGAACGTGCCAAGGTTAGCAGCGGGTTTGTGTGATTTTGAGGCCCGCTACCATGAACGAACCCCGCCCCGGCCCGCGGCCACCAGACTGGAGTGCGGTGACGCCCCGCCTCCTACGCCCCACGCGCGGGCCGGGCGGCTTTCGTTTGACAGATATACCTAAAGCGAGGCGCCGTCTCACCCGTCTACGGCACCCCACCCGCGATTCCAACACTTCTTGGCGTTCCGATCCCGCTAACGAAGGCCAAGCGGTATCATGTATTATAGGCAATGCCAACCGGCCTCGGCCACCTTCAGGGATACATGCCGGGCAGTTGGCGGATCGGCCGTGCGTCATAACCGAACGGTCACATGGTCACGTATCAGGCCCGTTGGGTGTATCATTCGGAGAGCTGACATGGACATTTCAAGGACAGGATGGAGAGAACGGTTTGTTTCTTGTCTGGCGGGATTTCACGCACCTCGGGGCAGGCCCGCTACGGCCGGCCTGAGCGCGGTTGTGGCCCTGATAGCGGCGTCGCCCGGGCTTGGGCAGACCGTGCTGTACGTGGATGTGAATGCCGCCGGGCCGGTTCACGACGGATCGAGCTGGTGCAGTGCCTATACGGCGCTTCAGGATGGTCTCGCCGGCGCCAGGGCGTCGGACGGCCTCACCACCGAAATCCGCGTTGCGGACGGCGTTTACAAACCTGACCAGGGCGCCAACCAAGTTCCCGGCGACCGCGAGGCCTCATTCCAGCTCATAAACGGCGTAGCCGTCCGAGGCGGTTACGCCGGCTGCGGTGCGACCGATCCCGACGAGCGCGACATCGCCCTATACGAAACCATCCTCAGCGGCGACCTGAGCGGCGACGATAGACCCCACTTCGCCAACAACGGGGAGAACAGCTACCACGTTTTCTTCCATCCCGAAGGCCTGGACCTGGATGTTACGGCGGTTCTTGACGGCTTCACCATCATGGGCGGAAACGCGGACGGCGACTACCAGTACGGCGACTACCAGTACGGCGACTACCCGTACGACCGCGGCGGCGGGATGTACAACGATGCCGGCAGCCCGACGGTGGACAACTGCACGTTCAGTGGGAACACGGCCAACTGGGGCGGCGGGATGTACAACTTGCAGTACAGCAGCCCGGTGGTGACCAACTGCACGTTCAGCGGGAACTCAGCCAACGGTTGGGGCGGCGGGATGTACAACCAAGCCAGTCGCCCGATGGTGACAAGCTGCACATTCAGCGAGAACTCGGCTGGCGTTGGCGGAGGAATGTCCAACATCTCCAGCCGTCCGAGCGTGACGAACTGCAGGTTTAGTGGAAACTCGGCCTACCACGGCGGTGGGATGTTTAGCGTCTCCGGCAGCCCGACGGTGACGAACTGCACGTTCAGTGGAAACTCGGCTGCCTATGGCGGAGGGATGCACGGACGTTGTGCGGTGACGAATTGCATCCTCTGGGGAAATATCGACCATGCTGGGGTAGGTGAATCCGCCCAGATTCGTGGAGTCTCGACCGTGGTGAGCCACAGTTGCATCCAAGGCCTGGATGCCTTCGCCGGTGACGGCAACATCGGGAATCATCCCATGTTCACGGATCCCGACGGGGCGGATGGCATAATCGGAACGGTGGATGACGACTTGCGTCTGCTCCCGGGTTCGCCCTGTGTGGATGCCGGCGACAACCAGGCTGTCCCGGCGGACGCCTTCGACTTAGACGACGATGGCGACATCTTCGAGCATGTTCCCTTTGACATGGACGAGAACTCGAGGTTCGTCGACGATCCGTGTGTTGAAGACGTGGGCCTACCCGATCCGCAGTATCCGGCGCTAGGGATTGTCGATATGGGGGCTTACGAGCGTCCGAACGATTCCATGGACGATCCAGATGGGGATGGTTTTGTCAATTGTGCTGACAACTGCCCGGTGCATTTTAACCCCGGACAGGAAG
>Ga0114930_10002501_pt1 | contig 16573 bp, 16 predicted proteins | sample AnhtaG_FD_87300 | JGI IMG/M metagenome (GOLD analysis project Ga0114930, IMG submission 87300) | Deep subsurface microbial communities from Anholt, Denmark to uncover new lineages of life (NeLLi) - Anholt_01485 metaG | ecosystem: Environmental > Aquatic > Marine > Oceanic > Sediment | place... | reverse complement strand
TCCTGTTATGTAGCTCACTGCCCTGATTCCCTGCCTAGCGCCTCTCTACCTAATTTAACCATTCTTATAAGCTCGACCATCCTCCGCGCCAGCCGGCGCGCTGACCTCAACCCGTATTCATCCTTAAGAACCATAAGCTTATCATCGGGAACGAACTTTCCAGTGCCGCTAAGGCTAGAAACTGCACCGGCACCTAAGGAAGCACCCCGCTCATGAGCGGTTAGCATCCCCAATGATGAGAAGGCAAAATTCAGGCTAAGCAGAGTAGTTTCCACACCGCCATGCCTATACCAGCCTACGGCAAGGGCACCACTAACCTTCCCCTTGAGCCAACCACGATAATAATTTCCATAGACAAAGGCACGAAGCCTATCAATAAAACAAGCCATCCGTCCCGAAAGACGGGCGAAATAAACCGGCGATGCCAGTAATAGGCCGTCTGCCTCTACTAACAATGGATAGATTGCATTCATATCGTCGTTCTGTTGACAGAACTGCCCCGGTTTCTGTCCGGTAAGGCACCAGTTACAGTGCTGGCAATCACCGATATCCTTTCCGGAAAGGAAAACTGCCTCGGTTTTGACACCTTCCATCTCCCTGGCTGCTTTCAGAGTCGCCTCTAAAAATACCTCAGTGTTTCCTTGTTTTATCGGGCTGCCGCAAACGCCCAGAATCTTTATTTCCATCACAACCTCTGGTTACATCACCAAGCTTCGGATTCTGCCAATTCGTTTGTCTTTCTCCAACGAAGCCAAAGAGCGCCGGCGGTTACCATCATCGCCCACACAGCAATAAATATTCCCACTTGGACGTTCGTCATTACACCCAATCTAAGGAGAACAGCGCTATAGTTTATGAAGGCATGTGTGAAGGAGGCCAGGAGGTAGAACTGCCAGCCCCAACCCTTAGCCAGGCCATATCCAGCCAGCGCACTGGCGGCGGTATGGAAGGCTACAGTAAAGAATCTCTCCCAGAATCCAGCCAGTGCCATCAGCCCGCCAGTTTGCACTGCCTCCCAGCTCCAGCCAGAAGCGAAAATGGTATTGTGCACCCACACCGCTTCAAAAACACCAAGGCCTAACCCGGCTACTGCCCCGATTGCCAGCCCCAGTTTGGGGTCAATATTTCTGCCCTTACGCCACCAGTAGACAACCACTGGTAGGAGCTTAGACCCCTCCTGAACCAGTCCACTGAGGAGTATTTGGGGTACGCTGGCAAGTAGGAGCCAGCGCATGATGGTTTCCTGGCTCCAGAAATGCCCCAACGCTTGCCCGGCCCAGGCCTGGAGGGGAATTTGAACAAAGGTAACAGCCACCAGAGATAGCATGGCACTGCCGGCAAGGACTGCCCAGGCCCATGGCTTCTTAAGAATTGGCGTCCAGTAAGGAGCAAACCAGACAGCACCAAAGACTATCGCCAATCCAATCCCTATGAGCAGTTGAGTCCACAGGATGTTGGGATAATAGAACCAGGAGACAAAGAAATTAACCATATATTCTAACATAATAGTCCCCTTTAGTGGATAATAATCTGCCTTATATTATACGCTTGAGTCTGGGATTAGGGGTTATACCCGGGATGCGGCCCCGTTTAGCAATTGGCTTGCCTTCTATTTCATGCAGGTCAGCAGTAAAATCAATCGGCTTAGCCCCGGTGATATAACTGCCGACACCAAAGCCATCAACCGGAGCCCCTTCCTCAATAAATTCCTTAATACGTTCCAGATTAATGCCACCGCTGACAAAAATCTTGACATGCTTAAAACCAGCTAAGTCCAGCCTGGCTCTCACCTCCTTGACTAAATCGGCGGTGACCCGGCCCCGTTCGCCAGGGGTATCCAGCCGTACCCTACTAAGCTTTTCCCCCAGTGCCTCAGCCACCCGCAGGCTTTCCTCAGCTTCATCCTTAAAGGTATCCACCAGAGAGACGCGAGGTACATCCGTTGGCATATGTTTATCAAAGGCTAAGGTAGCCTTAACCGTGTCACCCATAATGAGAATCAGAGCATGAGGCATAGTTCCAGATGGCTGAACACCAGTCAGCTTGGCACCAGCTACACTGGAACAACCAACACAACCACCAATGATGGCTGCGTAATCCATTATCCCAGCCACTGAAGGATGAACATGGCGGGCGCCAAAGCTAATAACCCGTATCCCCTGAGCGGCTTCCACACACTCTCGGGCGGCTGTTGCCCAGCCACTACAGTGGGCTAGAATGCCACAGATAGCCGTTTCATATAGCCCATAGCTTTGATAGGGGGCAGTTATGCGCAGTACTACTTCCTTCTTCTCTATCGCCTCGCCTTCAGCCAGAGCCCATACCTCACGGTTAACCTCAGGCAAAACCCGAGCCAGCAATGCCTTGACTTCTTCCATGCCACAGAGTACTCCTGCTCTGCTGGTGAATACTTCCATGGTAGCCACTGGATTAAGCCCTTCGCCACGCAATACATCTAAAGTACGGAGGAAGTAAATATCGGCCGTCTCCCCGGACAAGACTGCCTCAGAAGGTTCGAATTTAGGTGGCGTCACTGGGACGCGTCCAATGCTGGTCAACTTTGCCCCCAGTACCTTCTCCATATGTTCTAGAGCAAAGCGATGTGCTCTCTCATCAAACGAGGCAACGCAGTCGACAGGCACCTCCACCTCATAACCGCGGATTCTAGCATCAGCCACAGCGTACAATACGCAGATGTGAGTACACACCCCACAAACAATCAACTTCTCTGGCTTGAGCTGACTCAGCTTCCTCTCAAGTGGGGTGTCGAAAAATGAGCTATAGGTTCTTTTGGGTATTATTTTGCCCTCATACTGGACTAATTCTGGAATGACCTCTGCCTCGATGGTGCCCTCAATACAGTGGGGAGGAAACATCTTGAACTCAGCGTCATCCGGGGCATGATGGTCACAAAGGAAAAATACCTTAGAACCCTGGGCGAGCTCCTGCTCCAGTAGACGCTGTATATTGGGGATTATGCGTCTGGTTCTATCCCCACAGTACAAGGGATAACCCTCCTCCAAGAAACCTCTGAGCATATCGGAAACTAAAACTGCATTAGCCATAACTTCATCTCCTTGATATTGTTTATCAACCTCACTCCCTTTATCCCCCTCTCCTTCGAAACCTGTTTTGCTTAATGACGGAAATGCCTTTCGCCAGTAAAAACCATGGCTATATTGTGCTTATCAGCCGCTTTAATTGAGTCTTCATCTCGTATTGAGCCGCCGGGCTGGATAATAGCGGTTACTCCGGCAGCGGCCGCCGCCTCCACCACATCGGGAAACGGGAACATCGCGTCGGAGGCCAGAACACTACCTCCTGCTTTCTCTCCAGCCTTTTCTTTAGCTATCTGAGCACTGACAATGCGACTGGGCTGTCCCGCTCCCATTCCCAAAAGTGTCTTATCCTTAACTAGCACAATAGCGTTTGACTTTACATGCTTGACGACTCGCCAGGCAAAGAGCAGGTCTTCAATTTCAGCCTTGGTTGGCTCACGTTTAGTTACATTACGTAGGCTTACGTTATCCTCAGGTAGAGAATCTGAACTCTGAATGAGGAATCCCCCCTTTACCCGGCGGAAATCAAGGTAACCTGGTTCTGCCTTTCCATAACCTAGCGGTAGCTCAGCAACAAGAATACGTAAATCCTTCTTGTGTTTTAGTAGCTCGAGTGCCCCTGCCTCATATTCCGGAGCGATAACTATCTCATAGAAGACGGGCTTAATTGCATCAGCCATAGCGAGGGTGACCATCCGATTTGAAGCAACGATACCGCCAAAGGCAGCTACCGGGTCGCCACTGAACGCTCTAGCGTAGGCTTCAGCAATATCATCGTGACTGGCCAGGCCACAGGGATTAGTGTGCTTGATAATGGCCACTGAGGGTGCAGCAAAGTCAGTTACCGCTCCCCAGGCAGCATCAGCGTCTAGAATATTGTTAAACGAAAGCTCTTTCCCCCATAGCTGCTCCGCCCAGGTGATACCGGTTGCCTTCTTCTCACCAACTGATGGCTCAGCGTAAAAGGCAGCCTGTTGATGCGGGTTCTCACCGTAGCGGAGTCCATAGCGCTTCTTGAGGGCTATGGTCATCTCATCAGGGAAGTCTTCCATACCCGGTCGCAGATACTGGGAAATAGCCGTATCATAGCTGGCTACATGCTGAAATGCCTTCTGTGCCAGTCTTTTGCGTTCAGCTAAGTCTACACCTCCTGTTCGCAGTTTCTCCAGGACTGGGTGGTAGTCGGCGGGGTCTACCACTACGATGACGCTAGGGAAATTCTTAGCCGCGGCTCGGACCATGGCCGGTCCACCAATATCAATATTCTCCAACGCCTCATCAAGGGTAACCCCTTCTCTGGATACGGTCTGAACAAAGGGATAAAGATTGACGGCTATCAAGTCAATGGTCTCAATCTTATTCTGGGCTAACTCTTCCATGTGACTGGGCAGATTACGCTTGGCCAGAATGCCGCCATGAACTGCCGGATGTAGGGTCTTTACCCGCCCGTCAAGAATTTCGGGAAACCCAGTGATTTCAGAGACACTTTTCACTGGCACCTGAGCTTCTGCCAGTGCCTTCTTGGTACCGCCGGTGCTAAATACTTCAAATCCCAGCTGGTTTAAGCTCTGGGCGAATTCCGTTACCCCGGTTTTGTCAGACACACTGATAATAGCTCGCATAAGTTACCCCTCCAATTACTTGATTATCTGGCGTGTTGCTGGAGTATGAAGGTCTCGGGTAGGCAAGTTAAACAGCAAACACGCTGTTAGACAACATTATCATCACAGTTTTTACACATTTTAACAGAGATAAGGTCTTTTCGATTATTCCTGACTCTTCTTGGCTTGCCCGCTATCGAATATCCAAGGCGGTTATACAAACTAATTGCATCTTGATTATCCACTCTAACATCCAGTGTGCTTCTTGAGGCACCGCATCTTTTGGCCTCCTCCTCTTCCCACAAAAGAAGGGTTGTACCTAGCTCATTACCCCTAAATTCGGGGTACACAGCAACACTACAAATGTAGTATTCATTATTTCCAGCTCTCCCTACAAGACTCAGAGCCTTCAATAAGGCTGGAATTCTGGCAAAAAATCCCAGCTTCATATACTTAATCAGCAATAGCCCGGTTCTCCATTCTTCCCCCCTTTGGGTTTTCCAGTCATATCCGAGAATCATGCCTGCTTTCTTACCATCTACCTCAATAAAATATGAGTGTTCAAAACTGAATAAATTCTTTCTGTGGCGGAATAGGTTTTGAATCACGCCCCTTGTTCCAGAACCAAAGATTGTGGGGAAAAGGGTTGGCTCGGACAGTAAAACAAGATTAGCGAAATCCGGTGCATCTTCGGGAAGTCCCTTGCGTATTATGATACTTTTATGGTTAAACATCGCCGGTAGAGTCGTCTAACTACTCGATAACTCCTCTTACCTCCCCCACCTGTTCGACTACCTCACCAATAATTTTAGCCTCCAGTAATGCTTTGGTGAGCTGGTCAGCATTGTCCGTAGAACAGATAACCACCATGCCGATGCCCATGTTAAACACACGATACATCTCATTTTGCTCAACATTACCTCTCTGCTGGATAAGCTGGAAGATAGGGGGCACTGTCCACGTCTGACTATGAAATTGGGCTGCCATCCCCTGAGGCAGAGCCCGGGGCACATTACCAATCAAGCCGCCGCCGGTGATATGTGCTATGCCCTTAATCAATGGCAGCAGCGGCTTAAGCTGGTGATAATAGCAGCGGTGAGGTTCTAAGAGTTCCTCACCCAGAGTTCGACCTAGCTCAGGGTAGTGGGCATTTAATGCCGATGGGGTCTCTCCAAAAATCTTGCGCACCAGGGAATAACCATTGGTGTGTAGTCCACTGGAGGGTAAGCCGATAATGGTATCACCAACTGCAATTTTCTTTCCCATGATAATCTTGTCTTTCTCTACCACCCCGACGATAAAGCCGACCAGGTCATAATCCTCCCCCGCATATAGCCCCGGCATCTCAGCAGTTTCACCACCAATAAGAGCACAGCCAACTTCACGGCAGGCTTGGGCTAGCCCTTTAGCTATAGATTCCACTTGCTGTGGCACCAGCTTGCCCATAGCAATATAGTCCAGAAAGAAGAGAGGCTCAGCACCACAGGTAAGAATATCATTGACGCAGTGGTTAACGAGGTCAATACCAATAGTGTCGTGTTTTGCTAAAGCACTGGCAATTTTCAGCTTGGTGCCTACCCCATCAACGCTGGATACCAGAACTGGCTGCTTAAACCCTTTCAACTCAAAGAGTCCGCCAAAGAAGCCAAGGTCGGTCAAGACCTCAGGGCGTAGGGTAGTGCGGGCATGCTTTCCAATCAGCTCTTTAGCCCTAGTGGCAACATCAATATTGACCCCGGCTGCAGCGTAGTTATCTTTGATCTGTCTTGCCTCTTATATTGATATTGGAGGAGTTGGTTCCCAACTATTAGTAATGTTGAATTTAATCATAACATCTCGGCAGCCCAGTTGCAATCACAAAGATAGAGGTAGATTAACTCAGGTAGGGAGGCCTTATACTTTGATACGAGGAGATGTCGAATAATAATCTGAAAATTAACCGCTAAGGCCTCTAGGAAATAGAGAGGATAGTAAAACGTTTGAGAGTTCGGCTTACCGCTGTTTTGCGCCTAATTGACCCTTGCGCTCAGCTGCCATAGCCTCCAGTGCCAGCTTATCCATCTCCAACTGCACCGGTATCGGGTAGTCACCGGTGAAGCAAGCCATACAGAAAATATCCTTGGGCAAGGCTACGGCTTTAATTAGCCCATCAATGCTCAAATAGCCTAGCGAGTCGGCACCGATAAAATCCCTAATTTCAGGTATAGTCTTTTGCGCAGCGATTAACTCCCAGCGAGTAGCCATATCCACGCCAAAGAAACAGGGATAGCGGAGAGGCGGGGCACAGATGCGCATATGGACTTCCCTAACTCCTGCCCTTTTCAGTAACTTCACTACCTGAGGAGTGGTGGTGCCGCGAACAATGCTATCATCAACTACCACCAAACGCTTGCCATCCAGCATCTGGGGCAAGGGGTTAAACTTTAGTTTTACACCCAGGTCTCTAATTCGTTGGTCAGGTTCAATGAAGGTTCGCCCTACATAGCGGTTCTTGAGTAACCCTTCACCTAGAGGTATACCTGATTTGTGGGAATAACCAATGCCAGCGGCGGTAGCTGAATCAGGCACACCCATAACCAAATCGGCATCTACCGGGTGCTCTTCAGCCAGCCCCGCTCCCATAGCAAGCCGCGCCGGGTAAAGTAACCGACCATTAATCACACTATCCGGGCGGGCAAAGTAGATATACTCAAAAATGCATATCGCTCTTCTACTTGTCTCTTCCCGGTAGCTATCAACACCATTCTCGGTAATAGCCACTATCTCGCCCGGTTCAATCTCCCGGATAAAGTTAGCCCCAATATGGTCGAGGGCGCAACTTTCCGAGGCTATGACCCAGCCACCATTAATAGTTCCCAGACATAGTGGGCGCACACCAAAGGGGTCACGAACTCCAAACAAAGTGTGGTCGGTCATAATTGTTAGAGAATATGCACCCTGAAGCCGACGCATGGCATACCTTATCCTGTCTACCCAATTTGTCTCGGTGGAAGAGAGGATAAGGTTTACAATAACTCCAGTATCCGTGGAACTGTGGAAGGTATAGCCCTTATCAGAGAGCTCTTGATATAGGTGCTCAGCATTAATAATATTTCCGTTGTGGGCTACGGCGATAGTGTTTGAACCTTTGCCGGCTATAATCGGCTGGACATTATCTACTCGGCTGGAACCCCTGGTGGAGTAGCGGTTGTGCCCGATGGCAATATTCCCACTAAGTTGTCTTAACGAATCCTCGCTAAACACCTGGGATACCAGGCCCATCCTGGCATGAACCTGGAGTTTGTTACCATTGGTGGTAGCAATACCGGCACTTTCCTGGCCGCGGTGCTGAAGAGCAAATAAAGCAAAAAAGGTAAGCCGAGCTACATCTTCGCCAGGGGCATAAACACCAAAAACGCCGCAAGATTCGTGCAACTATTCCTACCTCTTAAGTCGCCTCAACTAACTCTATCATATAAATTATAGCCTATTTCCTAGCTAGCGGTCAATTTATTCCCACAGCTAATCTTAGCACTGAGATTTTAGCCAGCTAATAACCGCAGCCATTGCCTTATCATTTCGCCGTAGCCTGTGCCCGGCTCCATCAACTATGATTATTTGCTTAGGCTCCCCGGTTTGAGCATATAACCTGTAGGCATCATTCACCTCTACTACCTCATCCCGGCTGCCATGCACCAGTAGTAGTGGTCTGGGGGCAATTCCAGCTACATATTTGATTGGGTTAACCAACCTGAAGTCATTAAGCCAGTCCTGGATAGAATGGGGGAAATCCTTATCTCTTATGGCACCAATGCTGCGAAAGTGCTCAGCAATAGACTGCGGCTCATCAGCCTTGGTAAAGAAGCTGAACTCCGCCGGACAAGCACAAACGACAACACTTGATACTCTATCGTCTTGCGATGCTACATATACTGACACCGCTGCCCCACCGCTAAAGCCAAGTAGTGCTAGATGAGACCTGTCTACCTCAGGTAAAGTCCATAGATAATCAATGATTGCCTTTAGGTCTCTGGTCCAGCCCAGAATGTCAAAATTGCCACCACTAACCCCAGTTCCCCTAAAGTTAAAAATGAGTACGGCAAAGCCTTCATGGCAAATCCTTTCCGCAAGTTCAGGATAGCCTCTATCATTGGGGTCACGGGGGCTACCAGACGGGATACCATGGCAAACACAAACAGTAGGATACTGGCTCTTATCACCAGGTAGGTAAAGTTGACCAAGAATGTCTACGCCGTCTACTTTGAGTGCTACGGCTTTCTGGGACATCATGTCAACCTCAATAGCATAAAAAACTCTCTATTCCCGGAAGCACCAAGAATAGGCGACGTTACCAGCCCCCCCAGCCTGAAGCTGTGCTCTGTTATCCAGGTAATAAACCGCCCCAGAACCCTGGCATGCACTATCGGCTGCTTAATCACTCCTCCCTTACCCACCTCCCCCCGCCTTGCCTCAAATTGGGGCTTAATAAGTACTATTAGATAACCGCTACTTTTCAGCAGCTTAGACACCGACGGTATTACCTTCTCTACTGAAATGAAGGACAAATCTATGGTAGCCAGGTTCACCTTTTCCGGTAGGGTGATTGGAGAGCGGGCATTTACTCTCTCCAAAACTACCACTCGTGAATCCTGCCTCAGGCGATAGTCTAGCTGACCATAGCCGACATCTATCGCATAAACTCGGCTTGCCCCTCGCTGGAGCAAGCAATCGGTAAAGCCCCCGGTTGACGCTCCAATATCAGCGACTACCTTAGCTGAGACATCAATCTGAAGCTGGTCAAGGGCGTAGTCAAGCTTAACCCCACCCCGGCTAACAAAAGGAGGTGGCTCAAGGATAGTGATTGCCACCTCTTCTTTTACCAGACTCCCCGGCTTAATAACCGGTTTCCCCGCCACTACTACCTCTCCAGCCATAATTAGAGCTTGAGCCTTAGTCCGGCTCTCCACCAGCCCTCTCTCTACCAGTAAGCTATCAATTCGCCGTTTGGCCACTGTTTACTACCACTGTACAAAAATAGGAATGCGTGTTAAATTTTGATGTAGCTACCATGCCATTCATTACTCGTCTTAGAACCCAGGCTACTTCCTAAGAATTCCCCTTAAGTAGCTTCCGCAAGGTTCAATAATTATCCGTAGTTATTACCTCGGAAAGGCACTTTACGATTTCTAAAGGATTCTGAGAGCAAGGTTGTGTATTTACCTCCCTCTCTGCTTCTGCTTACCGTTACTACCTCGGTTTCTGTTTTCCTAGCTCCGTATTGGTATTCCCCTTTTTGTCAGGTATTCCTTGGTCTCAGCAATAGAGTAGGTGCCGTAGTGGAAGATGCTGGCAGCCAGAACTGCATCTGCCTTGCCCTCAACCAGAGCTTGATAAAGGTCTTCCAGCGTGCCGGCACCACCGCTGGCAATAACTGGCACGCTGACTGCTTCCGAGATGGCACGGGTGAGCTCAATGTCATATCCCGCCCGATGCCCATCAGCATCCATACTGGTAAGCAACAATTCCCCGGCACCAAGCTCCACTACCTTTCTTGCCCAACCGATGGCATCAATGCCAGTGGATTTCTGACCACTATAGATATATACTTCCCAGTGCGATTGGTTGCTGTTTTCTATCCGCTTGGCATCTATGGCGACCACGATGCACTGGCTACCGAATTTATTGGCTCCCTCTGTAATCAGTGTCGGCTTGAGCACAGCAGCAGTGTTTATTGAGACCTTATCTGCCCCGGCCGTAAGCATACGCCGCATATCGTTGATGTTGCGTAGTCCGCCACCTACGGTAAGGGGCATGAAGACCTTCTCAGAAATGCGCTCAACAATATCCACCATGGTGTCGCGACCCTCGGGGGTGGCGGTTATGTCCAGGAAGACCAGCTCATCAGCACCCTCTTTATAGTAGAAGCTGGCTAGCTCCACTGGGTCACCAGCATCCCGCAACTCCTCAAAGCTTGTTCCCTTTACTACCCGCCCCCCTTTCACATCAAGACAGGGGATAATCCTTTTAGTTAGCATGGCATTCCCTCCGTGCCATCTTGATGAAATTATCATACATCCTGAGCCCGAACTCCCCACTCTTTTCCGGGTGAAATTGAGTCCCAACCAGGTTTCCTCTCGTTATGACGCTGCAGAAGGGGATGCCATATTCCGTCTCACCAGCTACTAGCGATTTATCATCGGGCTCGACATAGTAACTATGAACGAAGTAAAAGTTGGCTTCATCTGGTATGCTCTCAAACACAGGATGAAAACCCCGCTGCTTTACCTGATTCCACCCCATATGGGGAATCTTCAGCCCGGAAGGAAGTTTTCTCACTTGGCCGGGAAAGGCATCGAGGCACTCACGCCAGCCACCTTCTTCAGTGCCGGTAAACAAAATCTGTAGCCCAATACAAACTCCGAAGAAGGGGCGCCCTTCGGCGATAAACTGACGGATAGGTTCAACCATATCCAGTGCCTTAAGGTTTTGCATGGTATCAGCAGCTGCACCAACACCGGGCAGGATAATCGTCTGGGCACTGAGTACTTCATCGGGGTTGTTGGTTATTTTCGATTGGTAGCCCAGCTTGGTAACAGCATTGACTACGCTGCGTAGATTACCAGCGCCGTAATCAACTATGGTAATCACTCTGTCTTAATCCCTCCCAGGCTATTCACTGTTTATCTATACGTATATTAGCGCTTTATTGAGGCAATTGGCAACATACTGGAGCATCCGTTTCTGGGGATAGGTCGCTTGGCATCACTTCTTACCTGACCAATTATCCTTCGAAAGAGAGTAGATTTCAACTACCCGGCTATAATTAACAATGGTTGGGTGATATAATAGTGATATATGCTAAGGTAAGAGGTTGGCAATGCACGAAGCAATGCTCTACGAAGAGCTAGTCAATTCCAGGGTGCGGTGTCATATCTGCCAGTGGTATTGCAATATAGGTGCGGGCAAGTTTGGTGTCTGCCGAATGTATCACAACCGAGACGGTATCCTGTACAATATGAACTATGCTAAGGCATCGTCAGTAGCTGTTGACCCTATTGAAAAGAAACCCCTCTTCCATTTCTTCCCCGGTAGTCTCGCTTTCTCAATAGGTGGTTGGGGATGCAACTTTCATTGTCAGGACTGTCAGAACTGGGAAATCTCCTGCCCGGCGATTAATGAGCCATGGCGAGGTTCCCGGGAGGTTCAACCTCAAGCGGCAGTAGAACTGGCCAAACGCTACCAGTGCCAAGGCATTGCCTGGACATATAATGAACCTACCATTTGGTTTGAATATACCTTTGACTCGGCCAAGCTGGCTAAAGATAATGGTCTGTATACTGTCTATGTAACCAATGGTTATATGTCTCCTGAGGCACTGGATACTATTGGACCTTACTTGGATGCTTGGCGGGTGGATGTTAAGGGTTTTACTGACTCCCTCTACCAAAAGCTAGCCAAGATACCCCGCTGGCGGGGGATTCTCGAGGTTGCCCAACGAGCTAAGCATAAGTGGAATATGCATGTTGAGGTGGTGACTAACATCATACCCACCATGAATGATGATGACCAGCAGCTTGAGGACATTGCTAAATGGATACATGACGAACTGGGTGAGCTAACCCCGTGGCACGTAACCAGATTCTACCCCCAACATCATATGATGGATTTGCCCCCAACCCCGATATCCACCCTGGAGCATGCCTATGATATTGGGAGGCAAGCTGGTCTTAAGTTTGTCTATACCGGTAATGTCCCCGGAAATGAGAAGGAGAGCACCGCCTGTTATCACTGTGGCAAACTCGTTGTGCAGCGGTTTGGCTATCAAACTAAAGTAGTCGGCCTGGAGGGCTCCAAGTGCAAGTTCTGCGGGGCAGAACTTAATTTCAAGACATTTGTGTAGAGAGGAGGTCATGATGATTAGGAACCCAGTTGTCGCCGGCCAATTTTATCCAGGAGCAGCCTCCCAGCTCAAGGCAATGATTGAGCAGCTGGTTGATGAGAAGGCATTAAAAGAAGAGGCAATTGGCTTGGTTTCGCCTCACGCCGGGTATATCTATTCGGGCCCAGTAGCCGGGGCCGTACTCTCTAGAATCAACGTTAAAGACACTTTTGTTATCATAGGGCCTAACCACACGGGCCTGGGGAAACCTCTTAGTATCATGACCGAAGGTACCTGGTTGACACCCCTGGGAGAGGTAGAGATAGATTCCGAGCTCGGCAAGAAGATTTTATCTATATCCAATCACTTGCAGGAAGACCATGTTGCCCACCTGCGTGAACATTCCCTTGAGGTTCAGCTCCCATTTTTACAATATTTCAAAAGTGATATTAAGATAGTACCCATCACACTCGCTTACTCTACTGGTTCCATTTATAAGGAAATTGGCAAGGAGATAGCCCAAGCTATCAAGGAGTTAAATAAGGAGGCGGTAATCATAGCCTCAAGTGACATGACCCACTATGAGCCACAAGAAATTGCCCAGAAGAAGGACAATCAAGCTATAGAAGCGATATTGGATTTGAATGAGGACGAACTGTTGCGGCGGGTTAAGGAATTAAATATATCAATGTGTGGCTATGCCCCGGTGGTCAGTCTTATCTCTGCTGCCAAGGAGTTAGGGGCAACTGGAGCCGAACTGGTTAGATACCAGACCAGCGGTGATACCAGTGGTGATTATTCCAGTGTAGTCGGCTATGCCGGAATAATAATAACCAAGAAGGAGATGCACCCGCTGGCAAGACTAGCCAAGGAGACAGTGGAGACTTATGTGAAAGAAGGAGAGGTTCCCCACTCACCAAATGAGCTCACTCCGGAGATGGGGGAAAGGGCTGGAGTCTTTGTTTCCATTCATAAGTTTGATGAGCTACGGGGCTGTATTGGCACTTTTGAACCACAAAGAGAGAATGTTGCTGAGGAAATTATTGCCAACGCTATCAGCTCAGCTACCAGAGACCCCCGCTTCCCACCCGTAGCCCCCAGTGAGCTGAAAGACCTTGAATACAGCGTGGATGTCCTGACCACGCCAGTACCAGTAGAGAGTAAAGACCAGCTAGACCCCAGGAAGTACGGGGTTATCGTGGAGTGTGGTATGCGCAAGGGTCTACTCCTCCCTGACCTTGAGGGGGTGGATACTGTGGACTACCAGATTGATATCTGCCGTCAAAAGGCAGGCATAGCCCCCGACGAGCCGATAAAGCTATACAGGTTTGAGGTGAAGAGGTATAAGTAAACAAAGGGGAATTGAAAAAGACAAAATTACGCATAATTAAAATTTGGGGAAACAATTCCTATCTGATTAGCTTTGATTTGTTTTGGTAGTTATGTTAACCTCTTTGAGGTGAAGAGATATAAATGAGCATTGGCTTGACAGCTTTGGATAATAAATATGTTTTGAGAGGTAGAGCATGCAAAGTAAGTTAACCAGCTTAAATTTATTTGGTGAGGAGGTGGTAGTTGAGAAAGGAAGTAAGAATAAAGGTATGACTAGTGAGAGACTTAAACGCTTGGATTTTCACAGCGAGTTAAGAGAAAAAATATCACCATTATGTAGGTTAAGATACGGTGAGATATGGGAAGACCCTGTTTGTGGGCATAGAGTCGGAGTATTAGATGCAACAAAGCTGGAAGACACTAAAAAAATAATCGGTATTGAAAAAGCCAAATTAGTTATAAATGACCCACCCTATAATATGGTAGTTGGAAATGCAAACACAGCTAATCTTTTTAAGATAAGTTTGGAAGACTATTTAGAATTTTCTGAGAAGTGGGTGCGAAATGCAATTACAATTATGGATAGGGATGCTCACTTATATATCTGGATAGGTGCAGATTACAGAGAAAATTTCCAGCCTCTTCCAGATCTTATTATCCTTATGAGAAACTTTAGAGAACTGACCCCCAAGAATTTTATCACGTTGAGAAACCAGAGAGGGTATGGGACACAAAAAAACTGGATGTGGGTTAGACAAGAACTCCTTTACTACGTCAAAGGCAATCCTAGCTTCAATGTAGAGGCTGAATATACAGATATTCCTAAAATATTAAGAGGCTACTATAAAGAGGTTAATGGAAGAATCACGGAAAACTTGGAACGAAGTAAGTCGAAGTATATCAGGGCAGGTAACGTATGGGTAGATATTCAGCAAGTGTTTTATAAAATGGAAGAAAATGTACCGGGATGCTATGCCCAGAAGCCTCTCAAGGCAATAGAAAGGTTAATTTTGTCAGGTAGTAGTGAGAAGGATCTAGTGCTGGATTTCTTTGCTCATTCAGGGACAACACTAGTTGCTGGAGAAAAGTTAAAAAGAAAAGTATATACATTTGATATTGACCCGATATTCGCGGAGATTACGATAAGAAGATTAGAGCACTTTAGAAACACCGGCAGAACAGGTTGGCAGTGGCAAAATCCCTTTTCCGAAGTAGAGAAGCAAATTGGAGAATATAGATGGATATAAAGCAACTCAAGGATTATTTAGATTCCCTAGCTGCATCCCTGAAAAGCAATGATAGAAAACTATTGGATGCCCGTCTGCGAAGTCTCATATCAGTTTTTCCGTTTAACGAATATGAATATATACTTATGTTTCTGCTCGACAAAAGAGTCATAGAATTTGAGGAATACGAGAAACTTAGCAACGATTATGTTTCTGCAAATAGGTATCTCGAACTTTACGGCCTTGCTCCCCGAATATTTGGCGAAATTTGGGGACATGAGCATATCAAGGATTTAGATGGAAGGTTTATAAAGCCTGACAAGTCTATTGACCCTGACTATACTGGGCAGTATGACTTGTGGATTGAGAACGTTAGGGTAGAACTAAAGGCTGCCAGGGCTATCAATACAAAGATAAGGGGTAACCTAGTTTCTAAGGCTCTGCAATATGTTTCATCAGAGCCATTTTGGATGAATTTCCAGCAGATAAAATTAGACATCTGTGACGTTTTTATTTTTGTAGGGGTATGGGCTGATCAAATAGTTTACTGGGTATTCTCTAACGACGAGGCAAAGAACAACAAATACCTAAGCCACCAGCACAGAGGTGGAATTGAGTACCAAATAGGAATAACAGATAAAAATATTACTGACTTTGATGAATATAGAGTGAGCCCGTCTGAAATTGCGAACAAGGTTATTCAAAAGGGGAGGCCTAAGTAAAGGAATTACTCTAACCTTAAGAGGGTGCATTATGGATATGTTTGAGCATCAATAATAAAACCAAGGAGGTACTAAAAATGGGCACTCTTTCTCCCACATTAGCGGTGAGAAACATGAAGGGAACCATTGAATTCTATAAGAATTCTCTTGGGTTTAAGTTGGGGATGGCTTTTCCTGATGCCAGTAACCCCGAATACGCTGACCTTTCTAAGGACGGGATGGTGCTCATGTTTATACCGGCTGAAAACATCGGTATTGGCAGTGAAGAAAAACTGGGTACTGGGGTGAACCTGTATATGCAAATTGACGGGGATATTGATGAGTATTACCAAGAATTGAAAAAGAAGGGCATTAAGATTGCAGTTGATATAAAAGATGAGCCATACGGTATCAGGGACTTTACCGTTGAGGATGTTAACGGGTATAAACTGACATTTAATCAGGTCTCTAAGACTACCAAAAATTGTATGAGTTGTGGTATGCCCATGACCAAGCTTGAAGATTTTGGTGGCGGAAACCCAGCCAATGTATACTGTGTACACTGTTCCAACCCTGATGGCGGTCTTAAAAGCCGTGATGAGGTGTTTGAAGGTATGGTCAACTTTATGATGATGTCCCAGAATATGGACAGAGAAACCGCTGAGAAAGCTGCCAAAGAGCACATGTCAAAGATGCCGGCATGGAGTTGCGGTGCTTAAGCTATAATGGGCATATCATAAGGAGCTACCCAAAGTGGGTAGATTGAAAGGGATGAAGTTGATAAGAATTATATCAG
>Ga0114930_10002500_pt1 | contig 16575 bp, 14 predicted proteins | sample AnhtaG_FD_87300 | JGI IMG/M metagenome (GOLD analysis project Ga0114930, IMG submission 87300) | Deep subsurface microbial communities from Anholt, Denmark to uncover new lineages of life (NeLLi) - Anholt_01485 metaG | ecosystem: Environmental > Aquatic > Marine > Oceanic > Sediment | place... | reverse complement strand
GCCCCGTTAGAAGTTTCCTCTTCTTGCACGCCCCGTTAGAGATTTGCTTTTCTGGCACCCTGCTATCATCGGCCTGCCCCGCAACCGGGGCCTGGCGATCTCTAACGGGGCACGGTCCTATCATCGGCCTGCCCCGCAACCGGGGCCTGCCCCGCAACCGGGGGCTCGCAACTTCTAACGGGGTCTGCCCAATTGGCGTATCCAGATACGCGTCCTGGGCCGTTCTGACCTGCAGATTAGCATCTAAGACTCGGGCTTTCAGAGATGTTTCAGCATCCCCAGGTAGTTGCACGCAATCTGCAGCCACAATGACTTCCCACTTCTCGGGAACATTCGTGACATCGACGGTACCATAGAATTGAATGATTGCATTTATCTCCTCAGCAAGCCACTGACAAAGCTCTTTTGGCTCTGCCTTTTCTTCGGTGATGTGCCTAGTTCTGACAAAATCCAATGCCTGCTTCTTGAAGACGCACAAAGTTAAAACGCTGCCCCGCAGTATAGCCAGCAGCACATTGCAGTCGAATTTCCCTGCTATCCTCTTAGCGTAGAAGGCTCTGGCATAGGCGAGCAGCGGCGGTTCAATTGCCTCAAGATTAACACCAGCATTATCACAGGCTTTGACGATCGCAGCTACCTTTTCGCCGTCAGTGGCAGCTACAAAGAGTCGGTTACCGCCCCGTTGTGCGGCTGAGCTTGTTCCACAGAAGTCGAACGCAATTTTTTTGCCTGATAAGGGAACACAGCGTTTCATTTCATCATGGACAAACTGCCCTACATTCGTTGGAACTTGTGTGGGCGTGTCCATAATCTGCACAAGCGTGGGCCTTGTGACTAACGACACTGCGGCCTGCCTTAGCCTTATCCATATTTTGCCGCGGCTTTTCAATTCCTTTATGCCTTTGGCAAGTATTGCAGGGTCTTCGATGCTGCCATTCTTTATCGCTCCTTCGGGAACAGGACCGCTGACAGCCTTCAGCAATTTGACGCCCTTGCGGTCCTTCTTAAGCACGGCCATACTTATCCGGTCGTCAGAAATATCTATTCCCAGTGCAGTCTTGGTGTCGAGCTTCACTCGTTTATCCTCAAATTGTCGATTCTTATCACATGAGGCGGCCCAGTGCTGTCAACTGTTACGTCGGCTTCAACTCTGGCGACAAAGCTCTGTGATGAGGTGCCTGTCGACTCGATTGTAGGGTCCGGCAGTGAGCCTGTGACACTGACGGTGTATGAGCCACCATTAAAGGACTCGCTGTCAAAGCCATCGTCCCACCCGCTATCAGCTCGGATCTGGGCAAAAGCATCGTTGAGGCCGGCTTCCGCAATAGCGAGGGCCTGGGCAGCCCAGACTTGATTTTGCATAAGCTGTATTTCTTCAGTGTTCATCTGCAGCATGCCCATGACTAGGGCAGCGAGCAGCGCTATCGCAAAGATCGCTAACAGAAGCGCCGAACCATTATTTGTTTTTTCAACTTTCATGTCTTCAAAACACTTAGGGCCGGATACCCTCATTTAACTTCAAGACCACTGCCCAGCCATCCGAGTGGTATCCACTGTAGGCACAAAGATAATGACTACCATCACACTGTGCCAAGGCGGGCTGTTCTGCGTGGCTGGAATCGAACTCGAAGCTTGTCTCTTCGGAAATTGCCCAACTGCCTGTATGAACGGTTAGAATTACTACCCAACCATCAGAGTGAGGGCCGGTGTAGGCACAAAGATAATCACTGCTATTAATCTTTGCTAAAGCGGGGCTTGTCGCGTTCCAGGTCTCGAACTCGAAGGATGTCTCTTTGGAGACTGTCCACGTGCCTGTGTTGACGCTCCAGACCTCAGCCCAGCCATCCCACCCAAAGTCGGTATAGGTACAAAGGTAGTGACTATCATCAATCTTTACCAAGGCGGGGCTTTCCCCAAACCATGTATCGAACTCTAAAGGCGTCTGTTTGGAGATCGTCCAGGTGCCTGTATTAACGGCCAAGATGGCAGCCCATCCATCCCAGCCCGGTCCGGTGTACGCACAAAGGTAGTGGCTATCATCAATCTTTGCCAAAGCAGGGGTCCGGCCGTCCTGGTTATCAAACTCGAAAGGCGTCTCTTTAGAAATCGTCCAGTCGCCTGTATCAACAGTCAATACAACACCCCATCCATCCGAATTTTTTGCAGTGTACGCACAAAGGTAATGGCTATCGTCTATCTTTGCCAAAGCAGGGTATTGCCCGTTCTGGTTGTCAAACTCGAACGATGTCCCTTTTGAGATCGTCCAGTTGCTCAAATTGACGGTCAGAACAACAGCCCACCCATCCGAATTCTTACCGGTGTAAGCGCAAACGTAGTGGCTATCATCAATCTTTGCCAAAGCAGAGCTTTGCCCCTCTTGGTTATCAAACTCGAAAGGCGTTTCTTTGGAAATTGTCCAGTTGCTTGTATTAACAGTTAGAACAACAGCCCAGCCATCCGAATCGTCCCCCGTGTAAGCACAAAGGTAGTGGCCATCATCTATCTTTGCCAAAGCAGGGTCTCGCCCCTGTTGGTTATCAAACTCAAAAGGCGTCCCTTTTGTTATTATTGTTGGACTCGGAAAGCCGTTGGTCCGTAGGTAAGCGTGGCCAATGAAGGTCTTATCCGCCCCGAGTGCTGAAGAATTAGCCAGTGTCACCTGATACTTTACACTGCGGATATTGTTAACATCGGTTAAAGGTGTATCCAGATCGCAGGCATCGTAACAGGTAAACTGCAACTGGGTGGTCGGCCCAGCCAGGTCAGAAAGGCTTCCAACAGGGCCAAACTCGACATAGTTGTTCGCGGCAATATCATACCTTAAGTTATTGCCATCGTTGTCTTCAAATTCGATATAACCGTTACTCTCGGCCGAATCACTCACAGCCGTTATTCGAACGGCCCTTGAGAGGTTGCGGCAAAAGTGGTCCATCAGGACTCTACCATTCTGAAGTGTTTCGGCAGCGCCCTGTTGGGAGTCCCAACTGTTTTGTATGGCCCTGAATTGTGGCAATACGGCTGCGAAGACAATGCTCATAATGGCCATAGCTATAACCATCTCAATGAGCGTCAGGGCTGTGTGCGACCCAGCCTTATTGCTTTGGTAATACATCACCGCTACCTTTCCGATCCTGGTATCTGCTGCTCATACTTTCGGCATAAAACAGAGCGCTCATTACGTAAGTACTGGAACTGTCGGCCAGCCAACACGAGAATGAAAAAGGTGAAATAAATCAGACTATTCTGCGATGTTGGCTTGTTTTTATCAGGCATAAACCAGCATCACGGGAGAAAAATCCTCGCCACAGTATCCAGACCCGATAAGCTTACCACCGTCTGGCAATAAGGGTGCTTAGCGTAACCTCGATTTCGTCAGCCTCAAGGTTGCTATTGGCGTTGAGGTCATCGCCCACTGACACGGTTATCTTTCTGAGATTGGAACCTGCGGAGACATCCTCCACACTGCCCAGGTATGAGCCATCGAGAGAAGAGTCAGCTTCTGCAAATGTGTCACCGTAGTTGTAGATCGAGCGTGCTTTTATTTCATCGAGCTTGGCCTCGGCGAGCATGAGGCTGCGTGTTCTGCGTTCAATAATGGCGGTGTTGAGGTGGGCAGTGGTCAGAGCTTTTAGAATCGGAACGATCGCGATCGCCAGCAGTGTTGATGCAACAACAACCTCGGTGAGAGTGAACCCTGCTGCTTGGTTCTTATCCTTCAATTTGACCTTTTCACCTATCATTAGTTTTCAGCACACTTTGCTGCGCCCGTTGCTGGAACAATAGTGATTGTATAGCTCTTCCCATCAGCAGAAACGGTTAGCGCACTACCGCTTCCGACTTTCAGATTACCCAGCGGACCAAATTCGAATTTATTGTCACCAGTACAGCTAACGCTGGAGTCAATCGTGTGTGAATCCACCGTTTCTGCGGTATCGCAGTTTTCTATTTCATAGGCGGTATACGGAGCGGCGCCAACCATCTTCAGCTCATAGCCTTCGGTATTGCTTGCGGCGTCGGAAATGGCAAGGCTGCGTGTCCGACGCAGGTCGGTAACAATCTTGCGGGCGACGGTATCGGCCTTTTGTCTTGAAACAGTAGCGAGATTGAATCTCGGCACCGCAACAACGGCAAATATGCCAAGAAAAATTACAACTATGATCAACTCGACGAGACTATAGCCTGCCTCGTTCTTTGCCATAGTGCAAACTCACTATAGAGAACTAACAAGGATGGCTACCAACCGTGTATAGCCATCCTTGTTAATAGACTTCAGGAAACAGGCAAGAGTTCTCGTCCCACCTGCGTTTATTTAGTGGTTATGGGCGCCATCTTCGACCCTATTGTTAGCCGCCAGAGCATTGGGGTATGCTGCGCCGGTCACAGGGCAGACCGGCTCCCCATCGGGAAAATAGTTCTCGTCGCCTGTGACTGCCTGCAAGTTGGCTGGCCATGAGCCAGTGTTTGAGTAGTACAATTCGATCTGCGAGTTTATCAGATCGATGTTAGTCTTGCAGGCATTGGCCTTGGCACTGGCTGCGCCTCCAACAATTCTAGGAATGGCAATTGCTGCCAGGGCGCCCAGGATCAGAACCACGATCATCAATTCAACCAGTGTGAAACCTTTTCTTGACCGCATCTTGTTCTCCTTCTAAAAAAAATACCAGTGTTCTCAATTGCCAGTTGAAACATCGACACAAAATAGCGGGTACTTTATAAAAAGCCGCTCGAAAATTGGAGTTTAGCTCGGCAAGCCCATCCCCTACGGCAAGCACTTTTTATCGGAAGTCCGCCTCTGGTCCGCCCCAACTACTTCAAGTATTGCATGTAATCGAACATTGGCAAATATACAGCCATGAGGATGAATCCAACAATAGCTCCCATAATAACCGTCAAAGCTGGTTCCAACTTCGTAAGCAAAGCCTTTATTGTCCTGTCGATATCTCTGTCCAGAAAATCAGCGCCTTTGTTCAGCATCGTTGCCAACTCGCCCACTTCCTCCCCTGAGATGGCTAACTGTGTGATCATCGGAGGGAAAAGATCATACTTTTTCAAGGATGATCCCACAGGATTACCCGCATGAATTGCTTCCTGTAACTCTTTTGTAATTTTGGTCATCTCATGATTGTGAGCAACGAGACTTGCTACATTCAAGGCCTCAACCAGGGAAACTCCCACAGAAACCAGCATCGCAAACGTCCGTGTAAAATGTGAGACCACAACCATCCGGTTGAGCTTAGCAAAGATAGGCATCCTTAGTTTAAAGGCATCCCACCTCGCTCTGATATGTGGGTCTGTTGATAGCCATCGCAGTGATAGTGCCACTGCCACGCCCACGATAGGGAATGCCCACCACCAGCTTCTGATCAGAACACTTAGCACCACGAGCACTTGCGTAGGGCCGGGCAACGGCACATGCAGCCGTTTGTACAATTTCGAAAACATGGGCACAACAAAAACCAAAAGGCCGCCAACGACAATAAGGCAGATGATGCCCATGATGATCGGATAGACAAAAGCAGCCTTGACCTTCTGTTTTAGATCCGCCTGTTTTTCCAAATATACAGCACTCATCTCGATCGCTGTTGCTAATCCTCCGCCGGACTCACCAGCCTCAATCATTCCAAGGAAGAATTCGGAGAAGATGTGTTTGTACGTTTCGAACGCATTTTTCAGGCTTGAGCCGGTTTCAACGTTTTGCCTGATATCGGTGATTACATCCTTAAAGGCCTGATTTTCAGCCTGTTCCTCCAAAGTCTCCAGACACCTTAAGATTGACAGCCCCGCCGAATACATTTCCGCAAACTGATAGGTAAAGGCTACTACTTCCGATCGCTTTATTTTCCTGCGTTTTCTTGCCGGCGTTTTGGCCCGGCGCGCCTTCAGAAGAACGTAACCCATCTTGGCCAGTTCCCCGCGCAGAGTGGCGACATTCCCAATATCGCTGTACGTACCGGAGACCTTGTTCCCGACCCGGTCTGTCGCAGTGTACTTGTAGACCGGCATCAATCCCTCCTCACATCAACGACCCGCATCAACTCATCCAGCGTTGTTACGCCATTGAGAACTTCATCATTTGTACTTTGGCGAAGGGTTTTCATGCCTTCTTTAACTGCCTGCTGCTTAATAGCATCATCGCCGGCTCCATCGAGTATCATTCTGCGGATTGTCTGTGAAACACACAATATCTCATAGATCGCCTTGCGTCCGTGATATCCGGTCTGGTAGCAACTCTCGCAACCCGAATTCCGGCAAAGCTCAATCTTCTCATTCGGACAAGACTTTCCAAACAGGCACTCCAGCTCATCCTCGGGTGGCTGATAGGTCTGCTTGCACTCGGGACAGGACGTTCTTACCAGCCTTTGGGCCACTGTCCCTAAGAGCGCTGAAGAAACAAGAAACGGCGGTATGCCCAGGTTGATCAAACGTGATATCGCACCTGCTGCATCGTTGGTATGAAGCGTGCTGAATACGAGATGCCCAGTTAGGGCCGAACTGACAGCTATTTCTGCCGTCTCAAGGTCCCGGATCTCGCCGACCAGTATAACATCGGGATCCTGCCGCAGTATGCTTCGCAGCGCTGATGCAAAAGTCATCCCCGCAACGGGCCTGACCTGCACCTGTGTAATGCCATCCAGACGGTACTCGACAGGGTCCTCAACAGTAACAATATTTCTCTCAGGCGTATTCACTAATTGGAGAACCGAATATAGTGTGGTCGTCTTTCCGCTGCCGGTTGGACCAGTCAGAAGTAACATCCCATAAGGATTACTAACCAGTTCTCGAAATTTCTGATTGTCATCTGGCGAGAGCACCACAGCATCAAGCGACCACTTACTCGCGTTCTTATCGAGCACTCTGATCACTATCTTCTCGCCCCCTATCGATGGCAAGGACGAAACCCGCAGATCGTATTCTCTACCATCATGCCGTACAATCATGTGACCGTCTTGAGGAAGCCTTCGTTCAGAAATGTCCATATCTGCCATAATCTTGATGTGCGATACCACCTTAAGCTGTGCGGACGACGGGACATCAATCGCACTGTGCAATATCCCGTCCGTACGGTACCGTATCTTCACGTCAGACTCTTGCGGCTCGATGTGTATGTCACTTGCCCGGTCATCAATAGCGCCCCTTATTATGGAGGAAACCAGCTTTGCGATAGGAGCATCGGCAACTCTCGCTGATTTCTGTTCAGCTTCATCTTGCTGGACGCTCTTGCTCGCATCTTCCTTCATCCGCATCGAGACTATGGTCTGCTTTGTCACGTTCGCTACACTAAAGTGATAGCGTATTGCCTGTCGTACAGCGCTCGGCGTGGCAGCAAGCGGAACAACTTTGTACCCCGTTTTCATCTCGATCTGGTCTCGCACAGACAGATCCAAGGGGGAGCTCATTGCTACCAGCAGGTGATGATTTTCCTTCCTTACTGCAATCAGATTGTGCTCACTGGATGTGTCATAAGACACCAAGTGAGCTACCATTGGGTCAACCATATCGGGGGAAAGATTAACAAATTCTATCTTGTTGGCGACAGCAACAACTCTGGTGAATTGCTCTTCATTGAGAAGATTCTCCTCGTTCAATACGCTTATTAGACTTTGTCCGGTCTCTTGCTGCTGAGCGAGGATGTTCTCAAGAGTCTTCTCATCGACAATCTTCTCTCGCATAAGAAATGATATTATCGGGTCCTGCTTATCCATAATAATCCTGCCTGTCTAAAGACCTTATCCACAGTGAGTATCGACATGGCCCAGCGATGACTTAAAGGCAAACATACCTCAGTACGCTTTTGTTGTCCTGAATTACAGACAGAAGACCGATAATTACATCCTCGTTGCGAGACTGGGAAAAAGGTTGTAAATCGTGGACACTATGATAGCCTATGGGAAAGGTGGATTTTTTAGATTCTTGCTTGATTTGACCTAAGCTTGTACCGATACAGGACTTGTGACTCGCAAAAGCCATATTAGGCTAAACGGGAGTGTCAAGCGTTTCCGGATAGCCTCCGGGTAAGTGAACGGAGGTCATAGCGATGCGGGGACAATCACGGCAGGGCACACGTATGCGCAAATCAGTTATATATCTGCTCATAGCCATCAGTGCACTGGCTGTCACTACTGTCGTGATAGTCCTGGTCACCGTCCTTAGGCCTGCTCTCACGGTAGCGGACATATTAGCTGTTTACCAAGATGAAGCCCAGTACAGCGGGCTGACGATTAGCTACCCGCTTAATGACACGCTTTTTCCTCCGGAGATTGTGCCACCAACATTCCGCTGGAAGGATGACATATCCAAGTCCCAGACGTGGCTGATCACGCTCAAGTTTCAGGATGACAAAGCACGCTTGAATTTCCTCACGCACACTCCGCAGTGGACACCCGAGTCAAGACATTGGGAGGCTATAAAAAAACGATCTTTGGAAAAAGAAGCCCAGGTAACAATTTTGGGCGTCAACCGGTCCAAGCCGGTAAGAATCGTGTCAGGAGGCCGAATCTCAATCAAAACATCTAAAGATGAGGTTGGCGCGCCTTTATTTTATAGGGAAGTGAACCTACCCTTTATTGATGCTGTCAAAGACCCTTCGCACATTCGCTGGCGTTTTGGAGCAATTTCCTCACCGCAGCAACCTCCCGTCATCCTGGAGAACTTGCCGGTCTGCGGAAACTGTCACTCGTTCACCAAGGATGCAAAGACCTTCGCAATGGATGTGGATTACGCCAACAGTAAAGGCTCATACGTTATTACAAGAGTCGCAGAAGAGATGCTTCTGGCTACAAGTGACATTATCACGTGGAATGATTACAGAAGGGAGGATGGAGAACAGACCTTTGGCCTGCTTTCCCAAGTCTCTCCGGATGGCAGGTATGTGGTCAGCACAGTGAAGGATAAGTCCGTCTTCGTTCCAAGGCCGCCTCTGGCCTTTTCTCAACTGTTTTTTCCCGTCAAAGGCATCCTGTGCGCATACGACATACAAGCACAGACCTTCGGCTCATTGCCCGGAGCAGATGATCCGCAATATGTCCAGAGCAATCCATCCTGGAGCCCGGATGGCAAGTACATCGTCTTCGCCAGAGCTAAGGCGTACGACCTTAGGCATACACGCGGCATGGGCAACGTGCTTCTGACCCGCGAAGAGTGCAAGGAATTCACCGAGGACGGAAAACCCTTCTTGTTCGACTTGTATAGGATTCCATTTAATGACGGCAAAGGCGGCACACCTGAGCCGATTGAAGGCGCTTCCAACAACGGCATGAGCAACTTCTTCGCGAAGTACTCACCTGATGGCAAATGGATTGTGTTCTGCAAGGCAAAAAGCTATATGCTGCTTCAACCCGACAGTGAGCTTTACATCATCCCATCTGAGGGAGGCGAGGCCAGAAGACTTCGATGCAACACAAGTCGCATGAACTCCTGGCACAGTTGGTCACCGAATAGCAAATGGCTGGTGTTTTCCTCGAAAGCGAATTCGGCCTACACACAACTTTTCCTCACCCACATCGACGAACAAGGACGCAGCACTCCTGCCGTGCTGTTGGACCATTTCACCGCATCGGACCGAGCGGCGAACATACCCGAATTCGTCAATGCCAAGCCTTCGGCAATTAAGAAAATCCGCGAAAGATTTCTGAACGATTATTCCTTTGTGAGAGCGGGAAACGAGTTCTACAAACATGGCGAGCCTGATAGTGCCATAGAAGAGTACAATAATGCACTGGAGCTAAACCCCAACAATGTAGAGGCCCACCAGAAGTTAGGGTTTCTTTTCTACAACGTCAAAGGTATGTATAAGGAGGGAATAGCCCATCTATCAAAGGCTATACAACTTGACCCAGGCAATCCGCGAGCCCACCACGACCTGGGCATGGCACTGTTGCACCAGAGAGAATTCGACCAGGCCATTAGTCACCTCTCGGAGGCCTTGCGACGTATGCCAGAGGGCCTTGACAAACAATACAACCGCGTCGACATGCACTACAACCTCGGACAGGCATTTCTCTACAAAGGAGACTCTAAGGAGGCCGAGGCCTATCTGTCAAGGGCGATATTGCTTGACCCAAACCGCCCCGAACTTCACTACAACCTTGCTCTGGCACTTGTTAACCAGGGAAAGATAGATGAGACCCTCAGACATTACTCAAGAGCTGTGCATCTCAATCCAAGTGTCGACACATCCCCAATGCTGCACCAGCTTTTGGCGATGAAGTATGCCGAAGCGCGCCGGTTCCGCGAGGCTACATTGGCTGCTGAGAAAGCCCTCAAACTCGCTCTGGCCACCGGAGACAAAGAGCTCGCACAGAAGATCAGAGAATGGATTGAGCTCTATAAGCAGGCCAACAAACCTTGAAGAGGCAATGACAAACGTAACCGTTCACGAGGCAAATGTGTCCTTTTATGTTATTGCGAGGCCCGCCTGTGGCGGGCCGTGGCAATCTTAATCGTTACATTTTAGATTGCGCAGCCTGTTGCGAGCGAAGCGAAGCAATCCCAGGATCCGAGTTTGCTTCGGCACTTTGTGCCTCGCAACCGCAAAACTCCTCGTAATGACCCCAGGAACACAACTTATACGCCATGAAGGGTTACTGCTCAGAGACTTCTTCGAGAAAAACCCGGATTTCGAATTAAGCTTGATTTTCCCATCAACAATTGTTAAAAGATATCGTTCGTCCGATCTGTGTAAATCGGCGCAAGTTTCGAGCGAGCCGGTAGATAGCTCACGAAGGATAAAAGAATAGAATGACTGTAGAATTAGACACACGAAGCGTCGAATCGTCTGTGGCCACCGAAATCTATATTTCAGCCACGTCCAACGATAATGCGCCACCCCAGGACCAGGCACAGAAAATCTTTTCTCGTATCCTGGACGTATTACACTCAAGAAACGCCCATATCCTCCAGGAGCGGGTTTTTGCCACCATGGACGTCATGGAAACTATCTCACGTGTCCGGTCCGAAGTCTATGCCGATGTCGACGATGGAGTGGCTCCGAGCCTTCTGGTGGGCAAGGAAGGAATATCTGGGCCCATTGCTGGGGTTCAGGTCTACGCAATAAGCAGTGACAGCAGACCGGAAGTGGTCAATTTGCAGGGAACGCCACGTGGACGAGTTTTTCGCGTGCCCGGCGGGGCTTACCTCACACTTTCGAGCATATCTGCTGCTCAGTCCCCACAGGCCACCGAACAGGCGAAAGCCACGTTAGAAAAGGCCGAATCAGTACTCAGACAATTTGACGCTGACTTCCTTTCGGTGCCGCGCACGTGGATGTGGCTGGGTGACATTCTCTCGTGGTATGATGATTTCAATCGAGTCCGCACCAAGTTCTTCGCCGACCGGGGCCTTATCGGAGAAGGGACTCGACAATCAATGCCCGCCAGTACCGGCATTGGGCTGCGCTGCGCTGATGGCAGCAAGTGCGCCATGGACCTGGTAGCAGTCCTGCAGCCTCCGGATTTTACCCAGTACCTGCAGGCAGTGGGAAAACAGCAGTGTGCGCTCGAGTATGGCTCAGCCTTCTCCCGGGCTTCGCGAGCAATCACGCCGGCCGGCCAGACCATATTTGTTTCCGGAACCGCCTCTATCGATGCCAGCGGCGCTACGACAAACATCGGTGACGGACCGGGCCAAGTAAACGCGACCATTGAAAATGTCCGGGCCGTCCTCAGAGACACTCAGACTGCTGATGAGGATGTAGTGCAGGCGGTTGCATACTGTAAGACAACCGAGGTCGAGAAGATATTCAACGACGTGAAGGGAAAACTTGGCTGGCCTTGCGTGACGGTAATATGTGACATCTGTCGCCCAGACCTATTATTTGAAATGGAAGCTACGGCCATGACGCCGGCGAAATCTGAGTGAGGTTGAGCTCGGCAGTTAGCCAGACCCCGTTTTCCGCAAAAGGGGCCTTAATTCTCTTGCAATATCGTTCTGTTCGATGTAAAGTAAATCAAGCCCTTGTCGAAACGTTGGCGGCGTAGCCAAGAGGCCTAAGGCGACGGTTTGCAAAACCGTTATTCGCCGGTTCGAATCCGGCCGCCGCCTGTTTTTATCAACAACTGCACGGCCAAAGCTGTACCGCATCTATATTCTTTGTATATTTTCTCTTGAAGCTCTTCAGCGACAGGTTAAGATTGTCGAGACATAATAGGTAAGGTATCTAAATATAGTGGGCTTTATAGTCGAAGGAGGACAGACCAATGACCTTCGCAAAGACCAAGATAGCTATTGCTTTGTTGGCTGCAGGGCTTGCTGCCATTTCGCCGAACGCAGCGGATCCGGTGAAGACGGTCTCGGGGATCGTAACGGACGAAGGCGGAAATCCGCTTGAAAACGTAAGGTGGATAATAAGCGGCAGAAAAGAATTGCGAAATGGGGCTTGGATCCGGGTTATTAGGACAGGTTTCCCTCGTGAGCATTTTACTGAAAGCAATGGCAGGTTCGCTATTCCTTTCTACGAATCCAATGTGAAATACGACCTTCAATTTGATAAGCCTGGATATGCGCCCTGCTTTCTATATGATATTTCATCTGATGCCGGTGAGATAAATGTGGTCATGAGACGCGGTTTGGTAACCCGCGGAAAGGTTGTCCGCGTTGTGAATGGACAGAGAAGGCCGGTCTTGGGAACAATGGTGCAATTACGTCTTCCGTCTGAAGATCTGTGGTACCAGAAGCGGGCCTTTACAGATATGAATGGAAAATATACATTCCGAGTATGTCAACCACCGAAGCCGAGAAAATGGCAGGTGGTTTTTGCAGGTGAGGTAGTGCAACTTGATATCGAACAAGGCAAACCTGCAGAAGGGGTTGATTTCGAAATCAAGGTGCGGGCTGTGAAACACAGTACTGCAAAATGATAGGGCCTGTGCCGAGTTAGCAGGGGTACTACTTATGAAAGTTGACATTGAGAATCATGTTTTAGAACTGGTCCAAGGTGATATTACCGAGATGGAAACCGATGCTATCGTCAACGCTGCAAACGCTCATTTGACCTTGGGCGGCGGCGTAGCAGGAGCAATCAGAAGGAAGGGCGGCCCAGAAATCCAAAAGGAATGTAACAAAATAGGAGGCACGTTCGTAGGTGGTGCCGTGATAACTGCCGGCGGCAATCTGAAAGCAAAGTACGTAATTCATGCTGTGGGACCTCGAATGGGCGAAGGAGATGAAGACCAGAAGCTGAAAAATGCCACCCTGAACTCACTGAAATTGGCGGACCAAAACGAGCTAAAGAGTATTTCTTTTCCGGCAATCAGCAGCGGCATCTTCGGCTTTCCCATCCAAAGATGTGCCGAAATAATGCTAAAGACAACCATCAACTATCTCAAAGGCCAGACCGGCCTGGAAAATGTCACTTTTTGTCTCTTTGGCCAAGACAGCTACGAAGTCTTCGAAAATGAGCTAAAGCAAGAGACCGCAAGTCGTTAATGTTACGCAACCAAGCAAACGAGATGCGCGCCTGGTTACGGTGTCCGAACAGCGAATTTGAGTCTCTTCGAGCCACAGGACGACGGCCAGATATTGTTCCGTTATTCCTTGATTATCGGCCAGAAAAAACGTATAATACGTTCCTGAATCAAGGCGTTCAGCATTTGAGAACACGGTAGGTGGTTCAGCGAGAGGTTGGCAATCTGTTGTATCGCCTGGCTACATCATGCGGATCGTGTGAACGAAATAATGAGAATCCGTACAATTATATTGATTTTCGTGGCTTTGGCCAAAAGTAGAGGCCATGAAAATGCCGATTTTTAGCTTGAATAAACATCTATTGCGCTTAGAATATGGTTGTCGCACTTTCCATAGCGGGTGTTTTGCGATAGATGTAAGTAATCATCAGAAACGGTAGAAAGTGAACATGTCCCGGAATCTGAGCTTCGGCGCTTATTTCTGGGACAAAGGCAGCGAGACCTTTTTGCGAAGGCGCGGCTATGGAAACTAAATTCAATGTCTTCGAGGTTTTAGAGATAGCCGAAAGAGTCGAAAACAGGGGTGCTAGGTTTTACCTTAAGACTATGGAATTATTCGGCGATCCCGAACTTCGTGACATATACTACAAACTGGCCAACCGGAAAGCCAAGAACGAAAAGATTTGGACACGGATGAGAAAGCGGTTTTCCGAGAAGACCGGCGAGTTCGGGACTTTCGACCCCGATAATTACGTACTGTCAAATCCAGAGGTGATGGCCGGTCTCACATGGGTTGCTGCAAAACCTGGTTCGGCCACGAGGCTGACTGGCCGAGAGACCAAAGATGAAATATTGAAGGATGCTATCAGAAGAGAAAACGAAATCATTGTCTTCTATCAAGGCTTGAAAGATTTCGCGCGCGACCCGGCCAGTGAAGATACCATCGACAAGATTATCAGAGAAGAGAATCGACAGATCCAGTTCCTCACCGAATTGTCGAAGCAGCAGTAATTGACAAACTCATCGCCATGCCACAGTCTGGCTTGCACACGGTGACGTTGGAAAAGGAGTAATAGTAATGCGCTTCATGAGGTGGGGCAGCCGCAGTCTTGTCCTGCCGGTTAACGACAGCGAATGAGTTGACTGCTATCGTATTCAACATGAGGAATGGTCCTTTGCAGGTCCTCGACAAAACGCAAACCATCCTTCCAATATCCTGCAGTGGGTTTCAAAGCGGGACCGAAACCGGCAAAATACTGATTGATACTGTAAATTAGAAGCTCGCGCAAATACTTACTCACCATTGAGGCCAGTGACACCGGCAAAAATCGCGCGTCCGCATCAACTGCAAAATGCAAACGCATCTGTTTGCCGTCAGCCTGCAGCTCGTAGCTGCTGCTCTCCGGGCTCTCACGGACAATCGTCAATTCCAGATCTGGAAACATTCGCTGCAAATTCTTCCGGTAGTGGACGCGCCCGCCCTGCCTGTCTACTATAATCTGTAACTCGTCGCCGGAAAAGTTGTCAAGCGCGTTTTTGATAAGTCGCGATGTCGCCGTAAATAGCACACTCGCCTTGTTCCTGACGCTGCTCATCATCTTGTTGTAGTAGGCCACGTCGAGGCAGCAGCTTTTCAACTCCAGCAATTCGATAGTGTTTGATGCCATATCATCCGCCAGCACGGCCGAGGCAATTGCCCTATCCGCCTGGTCAGCTAAGATCCTATGACTTGCTGTGTCCTTGTACCAGGGATAGTCGCTCAGCCGCTCCAGACAATCCGGACATAATAACGCCATAAGCTCTGCCAGTGTAGCCGGTTCTTTACCGAGGTATCTAAAGACCGCCAGAACCGTCCGTTCCAGGTGTTTGATTCCCAGTGATTTGCTGTAAGCTTTCTTGCTGTCGGTGATAAGCAACCGTCCGCCGAGTCGCTTTCGCTTAATGCCGACACTTTTTCTTAGAACCTGCCACATATCAACCGACAAAAAATGATGTGGAAGCGAAAAAGTGCTCGACGATACAACTAAAGGCCCCAGAATCGGCCCAAATCCAGCCTCGTCAATCCCTACCAGAACCGCCATCCCTGCAATCCTTATCATCCGCCCCCGTTGCTTCAGCTTTGCGAAGCAAACCGGCGGGGGCTACTCTCGGTGCGACCCGAACGCACAATCTTTGGCTCCAAAGGCCAAAGCAGCTTATGCCAACTAACTATAGTGAAGCCGCTCATGAATGTCAAATAGCAACCTATTAGTCTGTCAATATTGATTTTATGGTTCAGAACCCGCCGCAGGCGGGCTAAATATTTAGCCCCACGCCTGCCCTGAGCGCAACCGAATGGGTTTCACGTGGGGTTCTTACCTGACTGCCAGTCGATGGGGTCGTTGCTATAGGCCTCCTTGCAGACTCGCGTCAGAGACTTGCCGGTTCCGTCGGGTGCGGCAGGCCACGGGTAGTCGGGTAGTTCGTGGAAATTCTCAAGATGGCTGCCATCGCTTTAGTTGACTTGGCGTCGCCACAAAATCTACGTCATTAGCTGACTCGGCACTTTTGATATAACGATCGAAGGTAACACCAATTTCGGCTTTCCAACCTTTGGCTCAATTTCGTTCTACTACATGCAATCACTCGCCTTGAATTGCCAAAGACGGAAACCCTGTAGACGATAGCCGCTTGCTGAAATCTTGAATTGCCTGCATAATAATCGCAGCAGATCAATCTTGTTGGTAGTTAGTGTTAGTGTTTGTCAAATTAGGGAGGTCGTACGATGCAAAGACTAATTTGTTTAGCAAGTTTAATATTGTCAAAGAAGTGGTGGTCTGCCCGATGAGATATTCTCTTGTGTAGTATAGGAAAGGGCCAGATATATGATTGCAGCACAGATAGCAATTAACACGACTGATTTAGTGATTATTATTGCTTATCTAATCGGGATAATGGCGATTGGCATCTGGGCCGGCTACAGAAAAAGAGCCTCAAGTACACAGTTCTTTCTGGCAGGAAGGTCGCTGAAATGGCCGATGATAGGAGCGGCGCTGTTTACTGCCAACATCTCGACAATCCATCTGGTAGGTCTTTCCGCATCGGGATTCAGTGAAGGCATTGTAGTTGGCAATTTTGAATGGATGGCCTCGTTCTGCTTGATTGTACTGGGCCTGATATTCGTGCCGTTCTACCT